>Ga0210384_10000729_pt1 | contig 48947 bp, 49 predicted proteins | sample IncBWH2MmetaG_FD_160574 | JGI IMG/M metagenome (GOLD analysis project Ga0210384, IMG submission 160574) | Forest soil microbial communities from Barre Woods Harvard Forest LTER site, Petersham, Massachusetts, United States - Inc-BW-H-2-M | ecosystem: Environmental > Terrestrial > Soil >... | reverse complement strand
GTGCTCTAAAAGGCGCAGCGACTCGCGCGGTGTGCGCGCGCGGTCTCGTGCCAGCACGTTGATATCTTCGAGCTTGGCCACAGCGGCCCAATAGGCACAGTGAATCGCTTCCCGGAAGTCTCCGCGCTCGGCGGCGGCCAACGCTTCTTCCACCCAGTGCCGCGCATCGCTGGGAGCGGCCTTCGCCGCCGGCACATTCTCCGCGGTCCGCGGTTTGCCGGACAGCCATCGCCAAACCATGTAGCACAGCGAGAGAAAGGCCAGAACGATGACACTCCACGCCAGCACATTACCGGTCTTGGCGCTGATATGCAGCCGCATGAAAAGCCGGGCGAGCTTCTCTACGATCCACCGGTTGATTCGCGCCAGCAAAAGATCCGATGCGCTGGGACCCTTTGCCCCCTGAAATTCTTTCCTTGCCAGAATCTCATCCAGCCGCCCCCTTGCTGCCTCCGGATTATCTCTCGTCCCCTGAGTTTCCAGTGCCGCGGCAGCCGCGCGCATGGCTGCCAGTCGGAGATTAAGGTCGCGGATAATTTTCCCTGAATCTTGTGGGCGAACTTCCAATTCACGAAGCTCGTTCGTGATCGGTTCCGTCGAGACCTCGACCCTGGAATTTCCCACACGTACCTGCCAGGCGGGCGCCAGAGAGCTCCGCAATGAATGGAGTTCGCCCGGGTTTTTGAGGGATTCGGCGCAGCGATCGAGCTCCGCCTGATACTCGCTTAGGCCATATTCCTGAGGAGCAGCGGGAGTGACAGTCTGTTGCGCGGAGAAAGAGGCCGTGGCCATGAACAGCAACGCGGCACACCGCACGAACTGCAAAGGAATAGCTCGAAGCACCAACACGCTCCCCGGTTGTGGTCTTTCCATCTAGATGGCCGAGGGAGCACCCGGAGGCGGCAGAGGTCCCAGAGAGGCCATCAAGTGCTGGACGTCAAACGCCTCTTTGCGCACGCGCAGATTGTAATACATCAGAGAGAACGCAATCGTGCCGATTGGGCCGACCAAAACTTGGGAAAGAAAAGTGGAGAGGTTCTGAAGAATGACCATACCGAAGGAAAGTGTTTGGTGCGACTTGAGCGCATCCGTCTGTAGGTACAGGAACGGGGCCTGGAAAATCAAAATTCCTACATAACTAAGGAAGAGGACCAGTAGAAAAATTAGAAAAATTTGGAAGCCGTGCCCCTTGGTGAGTTCAATACTCCGGCTGATGGCTCTTATTGCTCCCGCATCTTCCAACATGGCGGAAGGAACGGCCACCGCCGCACGGCATAAGATGACAAATAGGAGGATGAACGCCAGGATCATTCCAAGAACGACTAGCACCGGACTGCCGAGAATGGCACCCACAAAGCCAACCGCGATGAAGCCCACGATCATCACAAGAAAAAGGATGAGGAACATTACCAGGATTCGAAATACCTTGGTGCCCACACGGCCGTACGAGCTACGCACGCTGGTGGAATGTCCGAGATAAAGATCCGATACTGCAAAAACGGTCGCCGCATGCGCCGCACCGGTGAGAAGAAGATAGAAGACTAGTACGATGAATCCGCCCGCAAATGCACCGGCGAGGAGGCTGGCCGAGGGCATTCCGCCCTTCGGATCGATCGCGCTCCCTCCTTTGCCCATTTGCGCGACACCAACGTTTACGACCAATAGCAAGAGATATGGCAGGCTGACGATTCCAGCAAACAGCCAGAAATTTCGCTTATACAAAGTGAAAGTGCGATCCAGGAGTTCGCCAAGACTCATCGGGCGCAAGTCGATATCTGCCATTTAGCCTCCAAAGGAGACAAGCGGAGTGACGGCATAGGAACACAAAGTTATCTCCGGCGCAAGTGCAGTGGGAGGAACACGTTCCTGGGAGGGCGCTTATCTTTCGTTTTCATGCGCAGCGTGACGGGACACTAAGATGATCTGGAATCGCTCGCCAATCGGCCGAAGATTGATCCCACGCAAACAAGCGCCAACAGCCAACCCGTCGCTACGTCCAACAGATGATGTTGGTGAATCAAGACGGTCGACGCCGCGATCATCGCCGCCCAAAACCAGAAAAACACTTTGCCTGCTACCGGCGCGCGCGTGGAGAAAATGGCTACGCAAATCACGGCAAACGCCACGTGCAACGAAGGCAGTAGGTTATAAGTGAGATTCATTTTGTCGGCAAGATGAAACATCCCCGCCCAGATTCCCAATTCTTCTTCGCGCGGCTGCGGGAACGCCAAGTCCGCCGGGAGGAGCAGAAATCCGATGCCTCCGCAGAAAATTGCGACTGCCAACGTTATTACCAAGGCCCGGAATTCCCGGCGGGTCCGCAAGACGAAGGGCGCCATCCAGAACAGCAGGTAAATTGACATATAGAAAAGCGTCATCGACGGAACGAAGGGGATGGAGAGTTCTGCCGGAAAATGTACGGGAACGCGAAAGCTGCGGCGCGCAGTCAGCGCATCCATTCCGCCATAGACCAACACGAACCAAAGCGTGTTCGCGAAGGACAGCACCAGCGCGTACCGAAGATGCGCCCAGCCCGGCCACGCTAGGAAGGGCTCGGCTTGTTCCACTTCCTGAGTTTTGGCGATTCCTACGATTGCGTGCGAGGACGCCATTGCAACTCCTCATCTAGGTACTGCAAGACTCCCAAAACGAGTTGGTTGACGTCGGTTTGCGGCCGCAAGTAGTGGTCGGCGCCCCAAATGGGATAAAGCACGCCTGGCAATGCACAAACATCGGACAAAATCAGGCTGCCGTCGTTGGGACCGAGGTGAGTAAGGCGGCGGTGGCACCGGCGTGCGAGAGCCGTGGTCATATGTTCACGAAGCGGAAATCCTGCGATGGTAACCATGCGGATGTGCTCGGGCAGTTGCAGCTCAAAATCCAAGGGCCTGCCTGGGCCATGTCCCAAGTCGCGAAGGAATCCCAGCCCCTGGCCGCGCAACGTGTAATAGAACCGGTTGAGCAGCGCCGCGGGATTTCGAGAGAGCAGCCACTCCGCCATCGGCGTGCCACTCAAAATCCCGCACAGATTGACCCATGCGGCCACGTTTTTGAACGCATCGGCGGCATCAGGCTCGGCCATTGCCATCTTCACGTCCGCGCCGCCTTTACTCAAGGACGCTAGGGTGACCGGCTGTTCCTGATGTTCGAGAAGCCAGTCGCAAATAATCCGGCCATTCTGTTTCAAGGATCCCCGGCTGGCGATGGGAATGATCCCCGTCGGGCACCCGAGCCGCTCTGCTTGTTCGCGCAGGATGCGGCCGTCGGCACCGGAACGCGGATTCTCGCGGTAGAACGCGCCCGGAACGATGATGAGAGGTGTTTCGGCCTGCCACTTTCGCGGCTCGTTTCGCTTACAGATCTCGTCGACGCGGCGGATGAATTCCCCGTGTTGCGGTGACTCCACAACACTTTGGTAAAGTTGGGTCGTCGCGGCATCAATCCCCTCGCGCGTGGCGATTTCCTGAATCTTTCCCGCGCGCGGAAAAGCCGAGTGCTCCAGCAGCGCCGGCGTCGCTTGCGTGTTCATCAAACCCCCTTGCGGCGTCTCGATAGGAACGACCCGACAATCAGTCCCAGCAACAGGCCACCGCCACCAGCCCAGTACGCAGTGCTCTTGGTCATAGCTAGCACCGGATTGTCGAAGAGATTGTCCGACGCATGCAGGCTGGCGACCAGCCACTTGTCGCCCTCTTTGACCAGCGTGGCACTCCAGCGCGCCGGTAGATCGATCGTCTTGCCGTCATTTAATTTGAAATGTTCGACAGCGCTCCCGAACGAAATTCCCACAGTCCCGCCGCCGTAGAGGATTGTAAGTTCGTCGACATTCACTGTCGCCGAGTAGCTGGTGACAATCTTGTTTGGTCCCGTGAGCATGCGGGTCAAGTAAGACCGTACGCCATCGCGCCCACGGCTGACTTCGGCGTTGTGCCAGGTGACAACGACATTCGAATGCATGTAGCTGAGTTCGCGATCGATGTCGCCCTTATTCATGGCGTCGATCAGTCCGTCGCGCAGGGCCCGCAGTTCGTTGTGAACCGCTTCATCCTTTGCCGGCGGCGCTTGCGATGACACCGGCAGAGCCGCAAGACACAGGAACACCACAGCTGCGATCGATTTTCTCATCATATTCCTCTTTCGCATTTGAATTTATGGACGTGGGGGCCGTTTGCGGCAGTGACGCCGCCCATTGGAAAAACTCGATCATGTCCTTGTCGTTCGGGCCGAGGCTCGCGGGATTATATTGTGTACCACGCAGGCGGCGAGCTTCGTCCGCAAGGTAACCGAAAGTGAAAAGCCGCCGTATCGCGAGATTCAACGGAGCGAGCCTGCTCAGAAGATTGCGCGTGCGGCGTGCGTAGATGATTCCCTGGCAAAGTGTCTGGCCGTTTTCCAGCGGTTGCATGGCCATCAGAAAACCGCTGCCTACGCGTTTGAAACCGGCAGTGATTACGGCCATATTCCCTCCCCAGATGGTGAGGGTGATATTCACGGTGCGTCCGGCGGCTACGCGCAAGATGCGATCGAAAATTGTTTGCCCAATCACTTCCGCGTGATAGCTGTTGCGGCGCGCGTAAGGGGCGGGGCAATCCATGGAAGGAGGGGCGAGAAGCCTTCGATCGTGCACAGCCGCGAAGTGCTGCGTGTCAAAAGCGTGCGCCGAATTCATGTACCAATTGCAATCGGCAACATAGCTAAATGTTTTTCCCGCAATAAAATCACCGGGATCGGCATCGAGAATAAATGGCAGCGGAAACAGCGGCTCCGCCCCGTTGAAGAAAAATACAGAGCCGTGCCGCTCAACGACAGGATATGTTTGCAACCGGGCGAACGCAGGAATCTGCGCCGCATGAGGAATCGAAGTGCAGACTCCGTCTGCCCCGTATCGCCAGTGATGGAACGGGCATTGAATCGTTTCTCCCACGACCGTTCCGCAGCCGAGGTCCGCCCCCAGGTGAGCGCAGCGCGCATCCATCACCGCCACTTGCCCGTTCGCTTTTCGATAAGCCACCAGCTGTCGCCCTAAGATGCGCTGCGAGAACGGCTTATCCTTCAGCTGTCTGCTCTCGCAGAACAGATACCAGGAGGCCGGATAGGCGGGAAATGCCTCCGCCGCTGGAGCTCGAACATCCTTACTTAATGACTTTGCCTGCATAGCGATTCTCCACGTGTTCATCGGAAAACTGCGGCCCGCGCCATTCGCACAAATAGGCTTTCACCAGGCTGCCTCGCGTCTCGTTCGGCTCGGAAAGTGTTGGCAAGTACACCCATGGCACCGTCGGGCTCATGTGGTGATTAAGGTGCCAATTGTGGTTTAGCCAGACGCGATCCAAAACTCCAAGTGTCTTCAAATTCATGGCGCCTTTCTGCACGTCGCGTACGGTCCCGTAGTGATGCGCGTATTGCATGGCCGACCAGATAAATCCGAAACCGAACATCACGACGAAATAGTGAAGGATGGGAATTCTCCAGAAATAGATCATCCCCGCGTGCATCAGTATCACCGCCAGCGCTTCGAGTTGAATGATTCGCCGGTAGTTGGGATTCAGTGACTCGAGGAAGGCCTCCGTCGGGCGGTTGAACCGCGTGTAGCGCGGCGTGATGATTGTAGGTCGGAACAACACGACGAAATTCGTGAAGTAAATCAGCACCCAAAACATGCCCGTCAGTGTCCCGTACAGTTGCACGTACTTCCAAAAACGGTTTTCGTCTTCAAAATAAAGATCGAAGGCCTCGTCGTCCGACCGGTTTCGAATGTGATGACCGATATGGCCTTGTCGGATCAGGTGAAACGGCGCCGGAAAGAACAGCGCCAGCACCGCGCCCACGGATTGATTCACGATTGGGTTCGAATGCAGCAAGTTGTGCTCCGCTTCATGCAGCATCGCGTAGCCGGAATTCATGACGATCCCGTACGCCAGCGCGAGCAGAAAGACCAATCCCCACTGGTGAACTTGTCCGGCGGCCCAGAGAATCGAGCAGAGAGCAACCAGCTGAACTGCAGCGATAACTAGATTTAGCCGCCCGGGGATCGCGAGATTGGTGCGATTCATCGCGCCCCCTCCGGCCGGCGGTGGTAGCCACTAAGCACGAGCGATCGAAACTCCGGCGATGCATCAAACCGCGCAAAGGCCCTGGGAACAATTTCACGTGAATAGAGTGACCTCTGATAAGCGTCATCATCGGATAGGGACAGCAGTTGGCGCTGCATTTCCGGCTCAAGCTCCGCCAATTCTGGAAACTCATGCGTTAGTTCGTGAACAACTCTCAATTGCGCCCGTTTTGGCCCACTAAAGAACTCGCTGAGCATCCAGCCAAACAATTTCGCGTTCACTCTTCGTAGAAAAGGATTGGCGCGATCCCATAGCGCCTCCATTAATTCCTCGTCCCAACGCACATGCCCCACTTCGTCGGCCAGGTGTGTCCGGTGCGTCTTGACGAAATGAGGTTCGAACTCCTCGCGTTGAGCGATCACTCTCCGGGAGTAAAACAGCGACCGTTCTTCCTGGAGGAGCATGAGCCAGAGAAACATTGGGAAGAGCTTAGGACGCTGCGTAGCCCAGTTCAGAACCGCCATCCACGCACGCGGAGTCTCAATGAAATAAAAATAACCGGCTCCATAGAATTGCGGCGCGCACTGCTGATTCAATTGCCGGAACATTTCCGTGTGTTGCTGCTCTTCTTCCAAGAACTGGCGCAACCCTTCTTTAAGCTGCGGCCGCAGCCAATCACGCAGCAAGGCTTCGAGTACAGGCCGTCCGATGGCTGTTTCGAAAAAGATGATCTGCTCGTTGAAATACAATGCCTGAAGCTGGTTGTAGCGCAGCCGTTGCTCCTCCGTCAGTGCGCGATACGCTGGCGTGTAGTACAGCGGCGTAAATTCCTCGGGAATGAAGCGCATGCGGTGATCAACCGCAGCACTTTCAATCAGGCAAGTGACAGCGATTGCGCTCATAGCGTCGCTGCCTCGACATAAGGAACTCGATCATCTAGATTTCGAAACGCAGGTTCGCCGTCGGCAAAGCATACGCAAAATAGCCGCCCGGCAAACGGCGTCAGCGAATACTCCTGGAGAACGGTCAGCAGCGGATCGCGTTCGTGCAAACCCACCATGGCATAGCGAAACGAGCTGCCCACCCCGCCGTTGTAGACTTCGCGGAGCAGCGCCCGAAAAACTCCGCGATCGTCCTGATCAACGGCGATAAAACTCACATAGAAAAAAGGTACGTATTGCCCAGGCTCCGGAAAGGCTGGCGCCCCAAGCAGGCTTTGCACCGCGTTGGCTGCGGGTACCATCCAGCGCAACCGTTTGCCGTACGAGATCACTCGAGTTTGCTTGAACGCACTCTGATCCCAGCGCCCAATCACGCCAACGACCTGGTCGTTCCGGCGGGCAACATAGAAATCTAAGGGCTGAAAATCTCTCCAACGATTGCCATGGAGGAAGCTCTCCACATCATGAACCGGCGCGAATTGCTTGCGCGCGTTATTGCGGTTCAGGCAATCCACAATCTCCGGCAGAAGCTCGCGTCGGCCGCGAATGATTTCGCAATCTGCGGCAATCGCCGGTTTCCGGCGCCGCAGGTTGATGCCGGGGCAGTGCATGACTCCAAGGTCGTGGTACGCCGGCAAACCCGCCCGCGTGGCGGCAATCGTCCGCAACGCCGTCTGATTGTCGTGAAAAATCATCGTGCCGTAGAGTTCGGCTCTGCTATCGCCGTGCAGTTGACGCAAGAATCGATAGCCACGAGCCACCAGCGTGCCGCCCCGGTAGGCGGGCGCAAGCCGCAAATCACTGAGCCAGCCGAAAGGAACCGCCCGTCCATTTACAAATGCCTCTGCGATGGAGCGGGTGCCGAGTCCAACGATGCGCCCGGACTCCAGTTCGCGGCCAACACCGACTTGGTGGAAACTGCCGCGAATGGTACACGCCGCAAAAAAGTCAGGTTCGCGCTCGAAGGTGACTTGCATCGAGCCATTCATGGGATTGTCGCGGAGCAACGCACGGAGTTCCGCGTCATCGCCCCGCCCCGCTAAAGTGATTGCAAAGCGCGTGCGTGCCGGAGCGATCACTGTCGCGGCGCTCACGCTTCTACCTCCAACTCGGCGCGTCGCTCGGACCACTCGCCATGAAACACTTCTTCCCAACCCGTCATGCGATGCAATGCCACGGACTTCACAGCGCCCGCTCGCTGGCCGGCAGCGACGCAGCGTCGCAGATAGGATTCGCCGGCGTTGCTCGTGATTTGGAAAACGCGCGGCGCAGCCAGCTGCCCAATCCGCCGGCAATACGCGTAGTGGGGATTCTGTGTAAGCTTCTTATCCAATTGAGCTGCTAAATCCGCCTGAGAGTTCTCGCCTTGCAAAAATAGAACGTAGCGTGGGCCCTCTTGTTGAGATGGAGCGAGCATCGCAAAATCCGACGAATACGCGCGTTCAACCGATAGCTCTTCCAGGACAGATCCCACGAACGCCGGACTCAGCTTCTCTCCGCAGAGGTCGCTGACCCCGTCTTCCTTGCCAAGAAATTCCAGCAACGGCGTGTTCCGCGCAAAGCCCGTCACGCGCACGCGGTCGCCCAAACGGTAGCGATAAAATCCGCCCCCCGTCGTGAGCAGTACGGAGTATTCGTGGTTTGCTTCAAGTTCATGAAGCAGCCGAGGCGCCGCACCAGGTTGCTCGATGAATTCATAGAAATGTGAAGTCGCGGCGGCCACGCATGCCCCGTGCTCCACCAGTGGAACGGAGATCACACCTTCTGTCGCCAGCAATCCCTTGCCTTGAATGAGAACGCCAGGAAACAACTCTCGCAGCGCTGGAACCGCTGTCCGTGAAGAAGCATCCGTCCAACAGCTGATGACGCGAAGGTTTGGCCACACGTCTTGCGCGCGCAGCAAGCCCCTTTCTTGCCGTGCGCGTTCCAGCTGCCGCGCACGCGTCGGCTCGGCGCGCAATTCGCTTTGCAACAAAGAAGCAATCACATCGGGCACTCTTTCCGGAGGTCGTAGCGCGCCGTCATGCACATCCGCCAGCAACTGTTCCGCGTTTTTCTGCAAGTGCTCATGTAAAATCGTGAGAAAGCTCGGAGCCCAAACAGAAATGAAACGGAGTGACGCCGACTGCAGCAGGAACCGCAGCGTCACATACAGGGCCGTGTCGAGATCGGGAATGCGCGCCACTTCTTCCGGCACCGCCAGAATCTTGCGGACAAGAAAACGCTCGGCCGCGCCCAGGTATTCCGTGTCGTTCTCAAATCCAACGCGCAACCCGCCCGCAGTGATTTCGATCTCGCGTGCCAGTGGCGTGATGGCCCAGTAAGCAGTTCCGTTAGCCAAAGTAGGATTGTGCGTATAGAGATCGAACATCCATGCGCCCACGGCGCGCTGAAACTCTTTGCGCAAAGAGGACGTATATGGAATGTATTTCGCTGCAGACGACGAACCGCTGGTCTTCTCCAGCATCAAGACCCGCTCCTCCGTTAACACCGCTTGCTCGCCCGCCTTGATGCGCTCGATCCACGGCCGCAGCTCGTCGTAGTCCACGATGGGAACCGCGCTCTGAAACTCGCGCGCATTGCGCAACCGGCTAAACCCATACTCCCGGCCATATGTCGAAGATGCGTTGGCCGTCAGTAACCAATCCAGCAGCGTCGCTTGTGCCTCTGCCGGATCTTTCTGCGCTCGGCGCAGCGCCTGATGCGGCGCCCAGCAGCTTGCCATCCAGGCTGCGTGCGCCGCTCCGCGCATGGTTTTCTCAAGCATGCATGCTCTCGACTTGCAGCCCGGCCGTCTTCAATTCTTCTTCCTGCAGGATGCGCGCCGGGTACGATCTCATGTTTTCTGGGGAGATTTCTGCCAGACACGCTAGCTCTGTGCCCTCCGCATAGCACGGGTTGCACGAGAGGAAAAATTGCACGTGCTGATTTTTCAAACGGTGCGGAGGAACCAACGCCAGCTCCGGCTTCAAATTGCCCCGCGACTCGGGAAAAACGACCAGCCCGCTTTCGGCGTCGTAGTCCTCGGGAAATTTTTCGCGTGCCAGCGTGTTCAGAATATGCTGCTCCGCCGCAGGCGTGGGCCACCCGCAAGCCGGGTAATACGTTTTGAAAAACACCGGCAGGTAGAGATAGGTGCGGTACCCTTTCGAAATCAGAAACCAGTACAGCGGCGTTTCCGGCTCGACGGCGCGGACTTGCCCGACGTAGCGGCACCACGCCCGGCCCAGTTCCTGCTCTCCCCAGTGATTTGGATCAATGATCGTGTCGCCCGAGAAAATAGCGCGCACCGGAAGGCCGTCAACGGTAATGTGCATCACTTTCTGCGTGGAAAACCCGCAAGGCAGGCCGCTCGCATCGCGAAGAACGATCACGGCGTCCTTTTCCGCAAGGTCCGCCTCGAATTGCGCCCAGGAAGCGTGTTCATAGTGGCGCTCCAGCAACTCATACAGTTTCTGACGATCGGAAATGGACAAACGCGTGGCAGGGCCGATTTCACTAAACATGCAGGGGCTCCTCTCGATTCCGGGACAAGAGATACAGCAAGGCGGGATAGCCAATGCCTACCGCAATCCAACTGGCAACATTAACGAAGCGGAAGTGCGGCGTATCCGCAGCAAAATAAATTCCTTCGGCGGGAGAAGCCAGTTTGCTGAATTCCCAGGCCATGAACATCTCGACGAAGAGCGTGATTTGCAACAGTGTCGCGACGCGCAGGGCCACAGATTCCCGCCGCGTCAGCTCCGGGCTCATCCTCCACCGCAAGAAGATGAGTAAGCCGATCGTCAAAAGATCGTGTGTAATTCCGTAACCGCACCGCCAGCTTCGCGTGAAGAAAATAATCCAGAGCTCGATGGGAGCTCGTACAGCGAAACTCGCAAACAGCCGTCCAAACAGGCGGCGAGTTTCCGGCGCTAGCGTCCTATCGCGCCACAGGAAGAACGGCACGATGTACATGGCGATGAGCATGTAGTTCAGCCACAGCGTCTTGGCCATGGAGATAGGCCCGCCCACGACCGCCAGATGGTTTTGTCGCCACGCGAAAACGGATGAAGCGGCCGAGAGCAATACAATCGAAAAAACGAGCGGCCACCGGTGATGGAGCGTGACTTGTGGCAGCGCCGCTGCTTCAGAAACAGATGGTGACCTCACGGGGTTTTTCTTCCTCCTTTCCCGGCAGCTCGTTGCGCTCCGCGCATCGCCGCAGCGCGTGAATCTTCAACCCCAGCAGATCCGTTTCCACGTGCGAAAATCGTGGCCCTTCAAACCGGCGAATCTGCTTCGTCTGCGCTCGCAACACATCCACATCCTGCTGAATGATGTGCCGTGACAGCGGCTCGAAAACCATCCTGACCAGCGCGCCGATGCGCCCGAACCGAAACGTCATGACCGTGTAAACCTCGGTTTCGAATTCCCCAATCGGCGTGCACTGCGACGTAATGATGAAATGCCGGTCTGGCCCAAAGTCATAGTCCACCCGGCTGATATTCGGCATTTCGAATCGGTCGGTATGCTTCAGCTCGCGCCCTTTCGGAAAAAACAGCCGCGATACCACGCTTTCGCTGATCGGTTCGCCGCGGAATCGGGCCTCCACGGAGTCCGGCTTCCCTTGCACCACGGCCGTGAGCTCACGCGTGTCGTGGCTGCGGAACCATCCTTTGTGCACGAACACCGTATGCGGGCAATCCAGAAAATTTTCCAGACACGCTTCCACGGAAGCTTCGAAGCGCGTCTTCATTCGAAACGTCGTCCAGCCCTTCTCTCCGTAATTCGCAAAATGATAAGGAAGGGTTTTCGGCACCGCCGCCCCAAGAAAAACCCAGATGAATCCATCCTGCTCCACCGCAGGAAAGGCACGCACGCGATGATTCGGCACGCACGCGTTTCTTCCGAGCGAAGGCACCGCCTTCAGCGCGCCCGCTCCGTCGTAGCGCCAGCCGTGATATTGGCATTCGATGCAGCCGTCGATGGCCTTTCCTTGTGAAAGTTCCAAGTTGCGGTGCGCGCAGCGGTCCTCAAGCGCCGCGGGCTCTCCTTTTTCGTCGCGAAACAGCACCAGCTTTTCTCCGTACAGTTCCAGCCCCATCGGCTTACGCTTCAGTTCGCGCGCTTCTGCGGCGATATACCAGTTGTCCTTCAGTGGCATTAGCTCCTACTTCCCTTCCCGCGACTGCCGCGATGGCGCATAGACAAGCCGCCGATATTTATCGAGCTCGACATCGTCATACGTGACTGTTTCCGCCCCATACCAGCGCACTTCCAATTTGACCGGTCCAGCGTAATCACCCAGTCCGAAAAGCAACCTTCGATCGCCCTGCGCGGAAAAACCGTTCGCGATTTGCACTTCGCGCATCTGTCGCACAGCCTTGCCGTCTTTCTCGTAGCTGAGGATCACCTGCGTTCCCACGGCCTCGCGATTGATCCGCTTGCCGTCCCCTTCAAGCATCAAGCCAACCCAGTGATGAACGCGCCCCGCCTGCTTGTCGTCTTCGCGTAGCGTGTTCCGGTAAAGAGAAAGAGGCGCGAATTGATGAGTGACCGCGAGATCGAGCACTCCGCGGTTGTCAAAATCCACCAGCGCTACGCCGCGCGAATTTCCCAGTTCGGTGAGACCCACCTGTTTCGCCACATCGATATACTGCATGGTGGTTTCGTCCCCGCGCGAAAGGTAAACGCGATTGGCCTGATGGCCAAAAATTTCGTATCCGCGCAAGTCTGGCCAGCGATCCGCGTAGGAGTGTTGGTCAGGACCCGAGAGCATCATCTTCTCCGCGACATACCAATAATCCCGTGGCTTATCAAAGCGCTTGTCCGCGCTGTCATCCACCATGCCGTTGGCCTGCACCAAATCGAGCCAGCCGTCCAGGTTCAAATCGCCCGCAGCCGCGCCCCATCCAAATCCGCCTTCGTTCAACGTTCCGCGCAGCGTGGCTTCATCTCTGAATTCCGGCCGGAACGCATTCTTCGGATTCGGATACGTCTTCCAGAGCAAGCTGCCTTCGGCTTGCAGCGGCACGTGGACGTTCGAAACATAAATGTCCAGCTGCCCGCGATTGTCCAAGTCCGCGATGGTTACATTCATCCCCTTGTAAGTGTCTTTCCCAATGCTCCCGAACATTTTTCCGGCTACGCGCACAAATCGTTTCCCGTGATCGTTCAGGTAAAGATCGTCAGGGCCAAAATCGTTCGAACAGTAGAGGTCTGTGTAGCCATCGCCGTTCAAATCGCCCGTTCCGATGGCCGTCGTCCAGTGCGTTTCCGGCATGCCCATCGCCGCCATGTCCATCTTCTCGAAGTGGCCTTTTCCGAGATTGTGGTACAGCGCTTTCTGTCCGCCGTTCTCCGCGTTGTTCCAGCTGTGGTGCATAAAGTGAAACATCCGCCGGTCGCCGGGATACTCCGGTTGCGGCAGTTTGAAGATCGTGAGCGGCGTCGCCTGCTGATAATCCGGCAAGTAAGGCGGCAAACTGTTGCCAATCAGCAGATCGAGCTTCCCGTCACGGTCATAGTCGAAGAAAGTCGCGGTAATGGAAGTGGTATGCTCCTGGATTCCCGCCTGCTCCGTGACGTCGACAAACTCGGGCTTGCCGGTAACCGGCAGCATGTTCTTCAACAGTCGGCTCTTACCGTACGCCATCATCAGGAAGAGCGATTGCGCCCCGCTGTTGTCGTAATCGACGAACACCGCTCCGCCAACCAGTCCGTACTTTTCCGGGTGCGCTGAAATTTCGCGCAGCGCCGGGATGTCCACGCGTTCGAAATGGTAATTGCCTAGATTCCGGTAGAGCGCATTGCGGTCTTCAGGTCGCTTCAGCGTGTTCGTCAGGAAAATGTCCTGTAGTCCGTCGTTGTCAAAATCTCCCACCGCGATCGAATCCCCAACGGAAAGCAGCCACTTCGCAATGTGCTGCACTCGCGGATCCACCTCCTGCATCACGTTGCTCATCTTCGAGTCAATGCCGGAAACCGCCGCAGGCACCGGTTCGAATCGGAAGCCCGCCCCCATCGAGACGTTCGGGTGAATCACTTCCGCATACGCCGCATATCCACCTATGCCCAGCGCAACGATCGTGACCGCGCGCGATAGAAATTTCGGCGAGAGCGCTGTCCGCAAATGCGCAAGCCCGTTCCGCAAAAAATCTCCCGCATGCATCCATACAAGCCGTGAAGCGCTGACCAGAAACAAGGCATAGAACAGCGTGCTCAGCGATTCCCGCGTGTGCAGCCATAAATCGATCAACACGACGGCCAGCGCCCACAGAATCTGCTCTTTGCGCCCTTTCGCCGACGTCTTCGGGTCGGTGATCATGTAAAACGTGAAAAGATAAAAGCGCGGCGACGTCAGTGCACCGAGAATCAGCACCTCTGGCGGCATGTGCCAGCGAATGAGGTAAGCGCGAATCAGCGTCGCGATGGCATAGAAGCCCAGAAAGCTTAGGATCAGCGGCGTGCGGCCCACCCGGAAAACAAACAGTGCCAGCGCCGCGGTAACCAGGAAAACCGCCATCGCCACTCCGCCTCCCCACTGATACGCCGGAGAAGAGGAATACAATCCATGCCCCACAGTCAGCGCCGCGACGATTCCGAAAAGCGATGGATTGAAAATGTGTTTTCCCTGGTACGTGAAAATGTATTTCGAACTGATGCAGAAAAATACCGGCAGGAAGAGCAGATAGTAGTTGTGCGAATAATTCAGCAGCAGTGCGATCGAAACGCAACTTATGTAGGCGCTGATCGGAACAATCCATTCGCGCCCGCAGAAAAGCCAGTGAAAAAACATCTCCAGCGAACACCCGGCCAGAATTGTCAACAGGATCTGCAGCGGGCTACGGTTAAATCCCAGAACAGTGCAGCCGAGAATCGCATACAGCGTCAGCAGAGTGGCAAAAGGGATTCGCGGATCCGACCAGGCGGGGACGACCCATTTGGATGCTCGCCGCACTTCTTTCGACGCGGCTGCCTCCAGTTTTCCGGGGAACTGCAGCGTGATGCTCATATTGGATATGAGTCTGTCGGGATTGTCGTTCATAACGTTTGGACCGCTATGTAACTTTTCTGTTCTTGTGCCCAAAGTAAAAAGGAGCAATGCGCCTTCGGAGGGATTGCATGCGAGTGCCCGAACGCTTGATGCCTGCTCTCCATAGCAGGACGCCGCTCAAAACAGTTTTGAAGAGCACCGCGTCGCGTTCTGTCCTTCGCAACCATGGAACCTCCGATTGCGGCCAGTCTGGACCGCATCGGATTCAGGAGCAATGCACGGCGGGCCAGTTTCCTGCGAACTTCTTGTAATTGTCTAAGCCGTTGATTTCGCGTCACTTACGAAAAAGTGTTAGCGCCAAGCGCGCAGCGGGATTCGGGTATAATTCGAAAAATGATTCCGGCCCCAGATTCCGCCCCCAACTCGCCTTCGCCTGCCACCAGACTGCGTTTCGGAATCTATGAACTGGACCTCAAGAATGGCGAACTCCGCAAAGCGGGCCAGCGCCTAAAACTGCAGCCTCAGCCTTTCAAGGTGCTGGCAATTCTGGCAGGCAGCGCTGGTGAAACAGTCACAAGAGAAGAAATCCAGCGTCAGGTTTGGGGCGAGGAACTTTTTGTTGATTTTGAACGCGGCCTGAATGTCTGCATCCAGCAAATTCGCGGCGCCCTCAACGACGATGCCGATGCGCCCCGCTACATCGAGACGCTGCCGAAGCGTGGCTATCGTTTTCTCATGCCGGTGGAAAATCTGGACACAGCAGCCAAGACTGCCTCTGCCGGTGTTGTTTCTCAGCAGACTTCGCCAGTCCCTTCGCCTCGCACAACATTCAAGCGTTTCAGACTCGGCGTCGCGCTCGTTTCAGCACTTCTAGTTCTCTCCGCTCTCCTGTATTTCGCCAAGAGTTCGAATCGCCTTCCCTTTCGAACCGCTCCGAAGTCGATCAGCTCGGTCGCCGTCTTGCCCTTCGACAATTTTTCCGGTGACCCGGAGCAGCAGTATTTCGCCGATGGCATGACCGAAGCCCTCATCGCCGAACTCGGACAAATTCACGATCTGCGCGTTCCTTCGCGAACTTCCGTAATGCTTTACAAGCGGGCAAATAAACCGCTTCGTCAGATCGCCCGTGAACTCAATGTCGACGCGCTCGTCGAAGGCTCCGTCAAACGCTCCGGCGACCGCTTGGAGCTCACCGTGCAGTTGCTCGATGGAACTCAGGATCGTCATCTTTGGGGTGGCACTTTCGATCGCGATTCCCGTGATGTTTTGGCGCTCCAGCATGAACTGGCCAGAGCCATCACGGAAGAATTGCGGATTAGTTTTAGCTCCGCCGAACTACCTCATTCGAAAAACGCGGCTCCCGTTAACGCGGACGCCTACGCCGCCTATCTTCACGGCCGCTACTATTGGTACAAGCGCACCATGGAGGGCTTCCAAAAGAGCATCCAGTACTACGAACAAGCTGTTGCCGCCGACCCGAATTACGCCCCGGCCTACGCGGGTCTCGCCGATGCCTATGCCCTGCTCGGCTCATCGCCCAATGACGGCCTTCCTCCCAACGAAGCCATGCCCAAAGCCAAAGCCGCCGCGCAGAAAGCTTTGCAACTCGATGACGGCCTGGCCGAAGCCCATGCCTCCTTCGCCTATGTCAACATGGTGTACGACTGGAATTGGGCTTCAGCGGAAAAGGAATTCAAGCGCGCCATCGAGATCAATCCCAATTACGCGGGCGCACACGAATGGTACGCAGAGTTTCTCGCCGCCCGGGGGCGCGAAAGCGAGGCCCTCACCGAAATGAAACGCGCGCGCGACGCCGATCCCTTGCTCGTGCTCATGCACGCGGCCGTTGCGGAGGCGCTTTACTATTCGCGCCGGTATGACGACGTCATTTCCCAATGCCAGCAGACGCTTGAGCTCGATCCCGACTACCCGATCGCGCATTTCCATCTCGGACGCGCGTACATGGCAAAAAACATGTATCCGCAAGCGATCGCCGAGTATCAGAAGGCGCAAGCCACTCTCGGAGAGACCCCGGCCATCGTGATGGCTATAGGATATGCAAACGCCAAATCAGGCAATCGTGCCGCGGCCCGCAAGGCACTCGAGGAATTACACGCGCAATCCAAACAGAGATACGTTCCCGCTCTTTATTTTGGAGCTGTCTACATCGGTCTTGGCGATGCGGATGCCGGAATGTCCTGGCTCGAGAAAGCCTATCGCGAGCATTCCGACTACCTGATCTACCTGAATGCCGACCCCATGGCCGACTCTCTGCGCTCCAACCCGCGCTTCCAGGCTGTCCTGCGAAAGATTGGTATTAGCGACACTTCTCACCAGACAGAACGCAGTTCGAACGAATAGATTTGTAGACAGAATTTGGTGGACGTGACCGGGATCGAACCGGTGACCCCCTGCTTGCAAAGATTGCTCGCACGAAGAATCAACAACTTACACTGAGTGCGATGAAATGCTGCGCAATGCTACAAGTGTCACGATTCCAAGAGCTTAGTGTTGCGGGCCCTACACTCGGTAGCACTCTGTAGGGTTTGGTGGTGGGCACAAAACTGGGCACAGTCCGGTCCAATGGTGATTTTCACGGTTTGATAGTGCGGTCTGTCGGAGTCCCTTGACCCGAGAATTCCCTTGTGATGTCCCGCCGTGAGATTGAAGGGAGTAAGAAGCTGCAATTGGTCCGTCGCGATGCCACCGGCGACGATTGAAGGTGCGGCATCAACCGGTTGGCGGATGCCTCGCCTCGTTTATTCCGAACCAACTCCGATAACTAAGGCTTTGGAGGCCTTGCCTGACTGGGCCGCGCCGGCGGTTGCTGGCGTTGCTGCATCTTCTGCTGCTGTTGGGTGTGTTTTTGTTCCAGTTGTTGCGTTTGCCGCTGGTGCTGTTGTTCCATTTGCTGTTTTCTTGCGTCGTTGGCCTTCTGTTGCTCCAGCCGCTGGTGATCCTGATCCTGCTTCTGTTGGAGTTTCTGGCGCTCCTGATCTTGCTTCTGCTGGAGCTTTTCCTGTTGTTGCTGGTACTTCTGGTCTTGTTTCGCATTCCCGGTGTTCGGCGCTGCGGGGCGCGCAGCAGCGGGAATATCTCTGGGGTGGACGGCAGTGTTCGGGACGGCAGTGTTCGGGCGAGCTGTATCGTTGTTCGAGCGCGCATCCGAGGAATGAACCGCTCCTGCTTCCCTGGCGGCCACGACCCCGCTGCCTCTAAAATCGCCCGGTTTGGAAGTAGCAGCGACCGGCGGCTTGCCATGATTCGAGGAAGCTCGCAGCTGTGTGTTCACGCGGGCCGCCTGCACATGTTCGGTTTGCGAGGCTACAGGCGCGATGTGTCTCTCATGTGCGGCAGCTTCTTCTTGAGAAGTCGGACGCTCGTTGATCCCACCGTTGCCGCCGTTGAAGCTGACGCGAGTAACGCTGCGATTCACTACCGTGGTGTTGTAAACGTTGTGAACTACGGTGACGTTCACGTTCGTCACGGAGCGGTTGTAGAAAAAGTGGTCGTGGTCCCAGCGCCCGCCTTCAAAACCATGGCCAGAGTAACCAAAACCATAGTTGATTCCGCCATAGAAACCTACCTGCGGGCCCCAGTAGCCATCATAGAAGACGTATCCGCCGTCTACCCAACCCCAATAGCCTGGGGTCCAGAGAAACCCGACCGCGGGAGCCAACACCCAAGTTCCCGGCACCCAATAGTAGTCATCATCCTCGTAAGCCCAGTATCCAGGAGTCCAGATATAACCATCGCCAGGGCATATGGGTTGGTCGTAGACGGGCAGTTCCGGTGGGGCGATCGTTATCGCCACTCCGACGCGGACTTGTGCGAACGACACTGCCGATACAGCCAGCATGCCCATTACGAACAACAGTGAACGAACGAAAAACATGATGCGCATTGTGCTTCCTTCTGCGGCCATCCTTCGATTACCCGGTGTTGCTTTGTTGCGCCGGGCTGCGTGGATTTGCGCCGCGCGATATCTGGACGCGAACAGCCAGCGTCCTGCGACATGACTCGCATCCTAGGGAGCTGCCAAAGGCCTTGCCATCGGGTTATGGGTGTAGGAACCAAGCAGGGATGCCGTAATTTTACACGGCTTCGGGATCACTCGATATTGAAAGAGTATCTCCTAGGCCCTGGGTACAGCATTTACCCGATATACCGGTGATAACTAGAAAACTAAAGTGTCCAATGGCGTAGGGTGCTTAAGGCCCAGACGCGAGGGGTAGTGCTCATGTCTCTCCAAGGTTCCAACAATTGCGCAGGAGGCCGAGGGGATCGAGTAGGACCATCCCTATCAGATCCCAAGTCAACTGCAAGGGTACTCTCGATAGATCGCGGGAAGATCATTCCAAAAGAATCGCTTGAATCCATTCTGTCTTCCGCTTTGCGTTCGGAGGACGCTGAGCTCGACCAAATCTTGTCTGTGCTAGAAGAGATCTCAAACTCGGCGAAATCTGGTGTTCTAGATACACGGAGCCTCCATAGCGCGCTGCAGCGAGCCGCGTCGTGTGCAGTCAAGCAATCTCTGCTGGATCGCCAGGTGCGCTCCCTGGCCATCACCGATGAACTTACAGGGCTTTACAATCGGCGCGGTTTTCTAGCGTCCGCGACACATCAATTGAAGCTGGCTCATCGGCACACTCAGGACGTGCTGCTACTCTTTTGCGACATGGACAATTTGAAGGGAATTAATGACTCCTTCGGACACCGGGAGGGAGATCTGGCAATAGTCCGCGCCGCGGATGCTTTGGAGGAGACATTCCGTGATTCGGACATCATAGCCCGGCTCGGTGGAGATGAGTTTGGTGTTCTAGCCTCGGAAGCCTCAATTCCAAACAGACAAGCCATCGTGTCACGCATGGAGAAGAGTCTCGAGAAGGCGAATGCCGAGGAGTTCCGTTATACGCTTTCATTCAGCATCGGCATAGCACGGTTCGATCCGGAAACTACTAGCTCGCTCGGAGATCTCATGGTCCGCGCGGATCAGGATATGTATTTGCACAAGAAATGCCATCCGAGATGTGCAATGTTGCAGCACTCATAGCTGTGTACGCGCATGAATCTCGATGCCGTGCCCAATACGTCCATCCGACCCTTGAGCATGAAGTCAGCGAATGATTATGTTAGTTTCGACGAAAGAATCAGGCACAATTGCGTTATCAAGCTCGATGACATGGGCGCGGGGCCCAGTTGAAGAAGCTGGGCATTGCCGCCAGCTAGGAGAATCGAAATGACTACTAGCGCTTTGAGCCCTGACCCCAGGAATTTGACGCGCCAGTGGCAGCCGAGCAGTCCGTTTCACGGGGATCACGTTGCCTACTTCTATCAAGAGAGCGATTCTCTGCTTGCGGCGTTGTGTGACTTTGTCGGTGGTGCACTGGGCGTCGGAAGTGCGGCACTCATTATCGCCACCAAGATGCATCGCGAGGGACTTCAGCGGCGTTTGATAGCTCGAGGACTGGACATCCACAAAGCCGTCACCCAGGGTAGGTACGTCGAGCTTGACGCATCCGAGCTGTTATCGAAGTTCATGGTAGAAGGGATGCCTGACGAGGGCCGATTCGAAGAGGTTGTCGGTGGGACCATTGTGAAAATCAGGGCCCACACTAAAACCGCGCGTCTCGAAATAGTCGCATTCGGAGAGATGGTTTCATTGCTATGGACGGAGGGCAAGGTTGAGGCAGCCATCCGGCTCGAACAGCTCTGGAACGAACTGACGAAGAAACACTCCTTCTCTCTGCGATGCGCCTACCCAGTAGCCAATTTTCATGGCGCAGAGAACACCCAGCCGCTCATGAGAGTGTGCGCGGAACACTCTGCCGTCATGCTGGATGAGAGTGAGACTTCCTTTACAAAGGGCGAAGCCAAGATCGCGTTGCGCCGCAGTGAAGAGCGATTCCGGCTGCTGGTCGACGCCGTTGAAGACTACGCAATCTTTATGTTGGATGTGGAGGGTCACATCAGCAGTTGGAATAAGGGAGCGCAGCGCATCAAGGGATATTCGGTCTCTGAGATTATAGGTAAGCACTTTTCCATCTTTTACCCCGAGGAAGACCTCCAATCAGGCAAGCCGCAACGGGAACTCGAGATCGCCGCAAAGGAAGGACGGCTGGAAGACGAAGGATGGCGTTTACGCAAAGATGGCTCGCGATTCTGGGCTAGCGTGATCATTACCGCCATAAGAAACGATACTGGCCAATTGATTGGATTCGGAAAAGTTACGCGGGACTTTACCGAGAAAATTAAGGCAAACGAGGCGCTACGAAAGGAGATCGTCGAGAAATCGGAAGCCCAGAGAAAGTTGTATGAGTCGGAAAAGTCTCTCCGCCAACTCTCGATCCGCCTGTTGCAAACGCAAGACGAGGAACGCCGGCGCATTGGCAGAGACCTTCACGATAGCGTAGGGCAATACCTCGTTGGTTTGAAAATGAAGGTGGATTACATCAAGTCCTCGCGCGAACGGGGCCAGCGCGATGACGCCAGTCAATTGAACGAATGTTCTCAGCTAGTTGAAGACGCAATCAAGGAAGTTCGCACCATTTCCTACCTGCTGTACCCCCCGATGCTTGAAGAGTTGGGTTTGAAATCGGCAATCCCGTGGTATCTGGATGGATTTACAAAGCGCAGCGGAATCAAGACAACCTTTGAGGTCTGTCCGGATTTTGACCGCATCCCTGGTGACTTGGAATTGGCGCTGTTTCGCGTCCTTCAAGAAAGCCTGACAAACGTACATCGGCACTCTGGCAGCTCCACTGCAACTGTCCAGCTGCAGACAGAGAACCGCTCTGTAGTTCTTAAGATCATTGACGAAGGGAATGGAACTCAGCCGAAAAACTGGGAACAACAGGGTCAGGGCTGGAATGGCGTACTTGGAGTGGGGCTGCGAGGTATGAATGAACGTGTGCGCCAACTGGGAGGCACCCTCGAACTATCCTCCGTTCACGGTGGAACCACCGTAACCGCGACCTTGCCGATACCGGAAGTAGAGCCAGCCTAGTAAGAAGAAAAGGTTGCGAGGCCTGCGTGGTTTATCGAGTTCCAGTACTGGAGAAGCAAGCAGAAAATACATATTGATCCGAACAAAAACTCTCGATTCGCTTCTTCCAAAAGATCATCTTGCAATCTGACCCACATAACTGATTGATTTGAAAGACTTTCATTGAGTTGGTGGAATGGAAGCAAGGTTGCCCTTACCTGTCGCAGCCACACTAAAGCCAATGTTGGGGGGGCAGTCATGGATGCGAAGTTCGACATCTTCAAGAAACTACCCGATGGTCACCCACTGTGGGTAAAAGCAGTAGATGGGCTGGAAGAAGCCAAAAACCAATTAGCCCGATTGGCCGCGAGTTCGCCGGGTGAATACTTCATCTACAGCACCCGTAAGGGCTGTGTAGTTCAAGGAAGAATGGCAGCCGGAGCCTGACCTCGGCAAGAACGAATAGTCCTCAAGAATCATCGCCCCATCTGCAGCAACTAAAGAAATGAACGCCAATCTACTTGCCCATGCGACATTTCGTACACCCTCTTTCTTGAACCACGGATCCAGGTTCAAGGACAGAATTCCTATCTAAACGGGGAATCATCGGTACACGGCTGCTGCGCGCAATATCAAGCTTTTAGCGTATTTTTTCGGACCCGCATTCGTGGTCTATTCAAAGCCGCAACTACCCTTCCTGCTTCAGGCCGAACGGGACAGGATTATCGTGCTGCATAAAATAAACGGCAATCCAGACGCCTTGCGCAGATGGACCATCGCACTTGGGCTGGTATTCGTTGTCGCCCTCCTTGCACTCTTCGGGCTGCGCCCCAGAATTCACACGATGGTGCGCGATCGCGCGTTGAAGATTCTACAAACTCATTTTGCAAGCAATGTTGAATTTTCCGATTTTGACGTTTCGTTGTTTCCCCCCGTCCGCATGACGATCAGCCAATTGGTCCTGCGGCACCATGGGCGAACGGATATTCCCCCTCTCATTCAAGTTCGAACAGTCACGATGTCTGCAAGCTTGTTTAGTCTCTTGCAAGCAAAGCCGCACGTCGCGTTCGTAAAGCTGGACGGTTTACAGATTCACACGCCGCCCCGGCAACCTGGAGGCGCGCCATTAATTCAACGGACAGACCAGGACCTTGCAGAAAAGTACCCGGCGACCATTGAAGAGTTGCGCGCCGATGATGCGATGATCGTGGTCTTGCGGGCGCAACCCGAGAAGCCAGCTCGCGAGTTTCCCATTCACCACCTGCTCCTCCACAATCTGAGCTTTGACCGCCCCGCCACATTTCACGCAACACTCACGAACAGCGTGCCGACGGGCGAAATTGACTCTCACGGAGAGTTTGGACCCTGGCAAGCGGAGGTTCCCAGCCAGACACCGGCAAATGGGCGATATAGCTTTCAGAATGCGGACCTTGGAACACTAAAGGGATTGCGTGGAATTCTTTCTTCCGAGGGAACGTTCAACGGTCCACTTGACTACTTAAAAGTAGAGGGAACAACGGACACCCCGGATTTCTGTCTGAGAATTTCGGATCATCCGACTGCATTGCACACGGAATTCTCGGCCATCGTGGACGGCACAAACGGCGACACGTATCTTAATAAAGTAACTGCCCGCTTCCGGCATACAACGATTGTGACTAGCGGCAAAATTGAGGATGCTGACCCTAAGGTGAAGGGAAAGACGATCCTGCTGGACGCCGTTTCCCGGGACGCGCGAGTGGAAGACTTGATACGACTTGCTGTTAAGACAGCTGAACCAATTATGACGGGAGTTGCGAGCCTCAAGGCAAAGATCAGCATTCCGGAGGGAGATTCTGATCTGATAGAACGCCTAAAAGTACAGGGACAGTTCAAAATTACCGATGGCCAATTCACGACTGACAGCATTCAGGAGAAGGTCGATACGCTAAGCCGCAAAGGCCAAGGCGAACCGAAAGCCATGGAAATCAACAGTGTCGCTTTGGAAATGGCCGGAAATTTCCAGGTGCGGGATAGCGTGATGACCTTTTCCCGTCTCAGTTTTGGTGTCATCGGCGCGTCGGTCAACCTGAAGGGAACATACGATCTCAATAGCGGCGGACTGGATTTTCATGGCAACCTCGTGATGCGGGCCAAGCTTTCCCAGACAACCACTGGTCCGAAGTCATTTTTCTTGAAGGCCTTGGACCCGTTTTTCAAGGGAAAAAACGCAGGGGCCGTCTTGGCGATCAAGATCACGGGAACAAGATACAAGCCTGCATTCGGGCTGGATCGCGGTGGCGATTCCAACAAGGATGAAGCTCCAGCTCCCAAAGCAAGCATATAGAGTCCAAGATTGATTCTCAGGATTCTTCTTGATCCACAGCAGAGCCTGCATCTTGAACCCGCCAGTGCCTCCTGGCGTAGTGAGGAAGCAGGTGCCTGTGTGGTCAGGCACCTGCTCTTTGGGGGTGTGTCGGAGGTATTCTCGAGCCGTCAGCTTAGCGAAGCACATCCCGCGCAACAATCAGGTCTTTCCTGTAAGAAATTGCCAGCGTTTCTTGTAGAAGCGGAAGAGACATCCTGAGCTTGAGTAGGGAATACATCTCTAATCGTATGCCGCACAACAACAGGATCCACAGTCCGACAATACGAAAGCAAATAAACCCGACGGCAGCCAGGGAGCCGTCACCGCGGACCAGCAGAAAGAAAATGCGGCTGATCGTGAGATAGCTGAGAAGATTCACCGATCCATCGTCCAGGACAAGTCTCTTTCCACCTATGCCCACAACGTGAAGGTCATCGTGCGCGACGGGCAGCTCACTTGAAGGGCCCGGTTCGGAATAAAGACGAAAAGATCAGCATTGGAGCGAAGGCTGCCAAAGTTGCTGGAGCAGACAAAGTACAGAACGAATTGACCATCAAATCGTAAACGGAAGTGGCCGCGTGGTTGCGGAACAGGATCGTGTTGCGCATCCACGTTGGCGTGAGCTGACGTGTGATTGTCCCTAGAAAACTCCAGCGAAGAAAGCAACGGAGGCAGCGCACATAGCCAGGGTTCCTATCCACCCGAAGACCCTCAGATACAATGGCAGCGTAAACTGTCCCATTACCCTTCGATTTTGTGTCAGCAACATCATCAAAGCCATCACAGGCGCAGCCAGAATCCCATTGATGACCGCGGCAATGAGCAAGGCTTTGATTGGGTCTAGATGAACAAAGTTCAGGGACAAACCCGCAATCGTGGCGGCGCCCAGGGTGGCATAAAATTTGAGGGCTCTCTTTGGCTTATTTTCGAGACCCACGCGCCACTGCATCATCTCTCCAATCGCATAGGCCGCGGTTCCCGCAAGAACGGGAACGGTGAGGAGTCCCGTTCCTATAATGCCCGCGGCGAACAAGATATAGGCAAAGCGTCCAGCAAATGGTTCAAGCGCTTGGGCCGCCTCCGTTGCCGTTTGGATGTTCGTCTGTCCGTGTGCATGCAAAGTCGCCGCGGAGGTGAGCATGATAAAGAACGCCACCAGATTGGAAGCAGCCATACCCGAGTATGTGTCGAACTTGATTCTGCGAAGCTGATCGGGCGCTTTTGAGGGATCTTCGCGTAGCGATTTGTCCTCTTTTTTGTCTTGAACTTCCTCGGCTTCCTGCGAAGCCTGCCAAAAAAACAGGTAGGGACTAATCGTGGTCCCAAGCACAGCTACAACCATCATCGTGTAGTCCCTGCGAAATCCGTGCAAGGGTGGCAGAATCAATGCACGCAGGGCCTCGCCCCAAGGAACATGAATCCGAAAAGCGGTCACTACATAGGCAAATAGTGAAAGTGAGAGCCACTTCAGGTAATTCACATACCGTGTATAGGGGATGAAGACCTGCAAGGCAATGGAAAGCACTCCGAACCCCAAGATGTGCATCCATCGGGCTCCGCCTATAAGCAGGTGGGCAGCTTCGCCCATCGCTCCGAGATCCGCTCCTAAATTGAAAACCGCTGAAATGAGGAGAAGGAAAACAATGCTGAGGGCTACCGGCCGAGGGTACGCCTTCCTCAGACTAGCGGATATTCCCGATCCTGTGACGCGGCCAATTCTCGCGCTGATCTCTTGGATTGCGCACATGAACGGATATGAAAATAAGGTCAGCCACAATACTCCAAAACCAAATTGGGCACCCGCCTGCGAATACGTCGCAATTCCACTCGGGTCGTCGTCGGATGCGCCTGTAACTAACCCCGGGCCCACTCGAAGCAACTGATCGAGAATGGACGATTTTTTTGTTTTGCGCTTGGCCGCCTTGGAAGACATCATTGTTGGGGCGTTCCAAGCCCAGAACATACATGCTGTTTGTATTACGTTGCGGCTCTAAAGGTCAGCCGACAACCTCAAACTCTTCCGAGAAGCAACAAAACCAAAAGGACCAATACAACTAAGCCCAGACCGCTGCTCGGATAGTAGCCCCAGTTGCGGCTGTGCGGCCAAGTTGGCAGGCTACCCAAACTCATCAATAGAAGGATCACTAGAAGTATTATCAGCATATTTGTCTGCGCTCCGTGACTCCTATTATCAGCTTTAGTTAAGAACGGTCAGGGTTGGGCTTTACTCTCCGCGCTCTATTCGAGTCGAAATCGTACGTTCGAACAATCGGTGCAATCGCGTAGAGGTCGCGTTTGCTTCGGGTATGCAATGTTTCTCCAACAGATAATCCAATTGGTGATCCCTGGCACCTTCCGAATCAAGAGGATGGCCATCCTTATGTGGCACTGATCAGCGAAACAGGCCCAAGAATGGCCTTGAGGGTATAAAATACAGCGAAAACAGTATGGGCTCGTAAGCCCTGAGGTGTTATCACTAGACTCCGGCGCATGGAAGTTGCTCACTTAACGTCACGGTGCAGAACGCGGCTTCAAGAGTCTGCTGTGAGATCGGGGAATGAACCAGTGAGGATTCTCGTTGCAGACGATCATGACATCATCCGAAGAGGACTGAAACAGCTCCTTACCTCGCGGCCCGGATGGGAAGTGTGCGGGGAGGCCAAGACCGGACGAGAAGCAGTTGCTCTAGCCGAACAGCTCAAGCCCGAAATCGTTGTCATGGATATCAGCATGCCGGACCTGAATGGTCTGGAGGCAGCGCGCAGAATCCACAAATTATTTCCGAAAACCGGGATTCTAATTTTGACGTTACATTTCTCGGACCAGCTTGTCCGCGACATTGTCGAGGCCGGAGCCCGGGCGTACATCATGAAGTCCGATGCAGATCGGGATCTCCTAAGCGCGGTCGAAGCTCTGGCAAATCATCGAACCTTTTTCACGGCTCGCGCGGCGGAAATGCTTCTGAATGGTTTCTCCATGCAGAATTCAGTACCTGATCCGGAGGCCCATTTGCGGAACCGACTCACATCCCGCGAGCGCGAAATTGTGCAGCTTCTGGCTGAAGGGAAAAGCAGCAAGGAAGTGGCGGTGGCTCTCGGAATAAGCGTTAAGACTGCCGAAACTCATCGAGCTAATATCATGAGAAAGCTCGAGATGCATTCCGTCAGCGAGGTCGTCCGCTATGCGGTAAAGAATCAAATCATCGAGGCGTGACGCTCCCCGCGGTCACACGAGGTGAATTCGAGTTTGAACGAGCAACACCGTGGAATTCGATGCCGTTTCAAGTGACCTACTGCTCTGTGCCAAGGCAAGGCAATAGCTCCCATCGAACAATTGAGGAGATGGAGGCCGATGCCTAGAGTACTCATCGTGGATGACCACGCATTTATCCGCCGCGGCGTTCAATCAATCCTGAATCCGTTTCCGGAATGGGAACCTTGCGGAGAAGCGGACAGCGGAAACGAAGCCATCCGCCTGGCTGACGAGCTGAGGCCCGAATTCATCATTATGGACGTGTCAATGCCCGGACTGAACGGCATCGAGGCGACTCGCGTGATACGCAAAGCCCAGCCTGATGTGAAGATAGTCTTGTTGACCCTTCACGAGTCCGCAGATTTGGTGCGCATGGCCTTTCGTGCGGGTGCGAGAGGTTATCTCTTGAAGACGGATGCGGAGCAAGAGTTGGTGAGAGCTCTCAACGTGGTGCTCGGAGAGGGATCTTATATCAGCCCGAAGATCGACAGTGCAGTCGTGAATAGCGTAATTAGCGAAATGAGTGGTCCCCACTAAATCGAGTGGCAACTACATTGTCATCCGCTGCCATTTTCATCCGGAATCTACCCCTTTTACAGTTTGACCGACTGGCCTTCTAAGCCCTCCAAGCGTGCCTTAGTTGAAAAACTAGCGACCGGAGTACCGAACGTCAAGCAGGTGGTCAACGAACTGCAAGTAAATAACCAAAAGGCAACTTCCTCGGGCTAAAAACGAAACAAGTTCTTTAGGTTGACTCAGGGAGCATTAATTTCACCGAGCCCCAGGGGGACGTAAGATTCTCCCCCGGGGCTTTAACTTATTGCACGTAAATTAGGATAGGGCCCGTGATTCGAACGACGCCAATATATCCACACCTTCAAATTCGCTTCATTTAGCTGCCCTTCGATGATGGCTTTGCAATCCCTCTTATTTCCAAAGCGGCCAGCACAAACCAATTCTTTGTTTAGCTTTGAAGGGCCATCGAGTTCGGGCTTGCAAGATCCAGAAGCCGCTGCCGTAGCCTCACACGTGCTCGATGAATCCGGGATTTAACGGTCTCCGGTGCAATATCCAAGGCCCCTGCCAATTCCCGGCAGGTCCAGCCCTCCCCTTTTTGCAGGATGAAGGTGTTCTTAAGCGAGGGCTGCAATGCGTCCAGTGCTTTTCCCGCTAGTTCCTTGGTGAGGTATTGGCGCTCGGGATCCGCATGCAGGTCTCTGAGCTCCGCTTTCGTCTCATGCTCATCCAAAACCCCATCTCCGTCGTCATCTGCCGATATATCTTCGGGCCGGCGTTTCCGCAACATCATTAACGCTTCATTGATCGCGATACGGACCAACCAGGTCGAGAACTGTGAATTCCCTTCAAACTGCCGAATCTTGCCGTATGCTTTGCAAAAAACGTTTTGCAAATTGTCTTCTGCATCTTCTCGATTCTTGAGGATCTTATAGGACATTCCGTAGACTCGGTTGGAATGCTGTCGGACGAGCTCCCCGAATGCGTTGCGGTTTCCCGCACGAGCACGCGCAACAAGTGCCTTTTCAGAGTCTATGATTTGACTGTTCATCACGGCGGCATCTCCTGTATGGATGGCTTGTTCGAAACCAATCTGTGCCCGCTATGAGGTATAGAACGACAGGGAACTGCGGACAATACAGTTCCCACTGTATTGAGTTGGCGGGAACCTCGTATCCAAGGTGAAACCCAAAAAACGAGCGCCCTGGGCATCTTCAGCAGGCTGTTGATCGATGCCAGTCATTTCCTTCTTCTCCTGTGGGATGGCCTCGGAGAACACCAGGACACCGGCGCAAAGCAAAATGGCTCTGGGAGAATCGGAATCACAACGGAATGCCTGCAAAAAAAGGGCGAGGCAGCCCGCGCCTCGCCCTCTCTTTGATTCGTGATGATTACGGTTTTAACTGAGGAGTGGCCTTCTGCAGCCGGTGGACAAGTGTTCTTCCTGAGGCAGGTGCCTCGATCTTCGACTCCGTGATAATGGTCGCAGCGGAGGCTTCTTTTCCATAAAGACGGCGGTTCGCGTCTTCATCAGGCCGCAGCGTCGTGCCTTCCAGCGACACGCCGGCGAAAACACCGCGCGCCCGCGAATAGCTGAGCATCTCTGCACGCATGTATGCGTCTGTATCCGCCGACGCGGTGCGTCCCTTCGGTCCCGCGGCTATGGAAGCGTCCGCTCCGAGCTTGACCTTGCTGTGCAACAGACTGTCCACGCCACGGTTGTTCATCACCAGGATTACGAAGTCCGTGGCTTCCCCGCCTATCTGGAATCCAACGCTGCCCCCTTCGAGGGCGTACATTGCCGGAGCGCCCCACGGACCCGAAAAGTCCTTGCCGGTGCGGCAAACCATCGTTCCGCGGCCATAGCTGCCGCCAACGACGAAGGCCGCCTTTAGAACGGACGGCATGACGACCACGCAACGGGCCTTGTCGAGCATGTCTTGAGGAATATCGTCCGGGATATCCAAAATCTCCTGGATGACCGTGCCGGAGTTCTGCAACCGATTGTTTTCATCTTTTGCATTTTCGTCGGCAGGTCGTGCAAATGACAAGGGCGCCAGCGCTAGCACACCCGCAAAGATAAAAGCTGAACGTTTCATAACTGTATCCTCCATGATTTTCTTTCGAAGATTTGTACTCGTGATTCAGGCCCTAATTGCCACGCCGATCGGATGCGATAACTATGATCCCGCCGACCAGCGCCAGTGCTCCAAGAATCGGAGGAAGAGGAATGGTGTGATGTTCTTCCTTCGTCGCCTGAATGGGACCGATGTCGACCACTTTTTTCTGCGTTGTATAGGTCACGCCTTGGTACGCAAGGGCGACGATTCCTATAATGACCAGGGCGATTCCCAGAAGTGTTTTTCCACTCATTGAGCCTCCCTAAGTTGCGACTTACATTCTGTTCAGCACACCGGTGATGGGAGAGAGCCCTCGTATTACCGTTTCAAGTTCGCCGCAAAAGGTGGCTGACCAGCGACACAAGAAAAAGAACCAAGAAGATGAAGAATAGAATCTTCGCGATTCCCGCCGAGGCCACAGCAATTCCTGAGAAGCCCAGAACTGCTGCCAAGAGCGCCACGATAAAGAATCCCAATGCCCAACGTAGCATCACAACCTCCTTACGGTTTCAATTCAGAATGTCCCAGGGTCTGAATCGTGCTTTTGCTTCGGGCTTATCGATTGAAACTCCGCCACGATTCTTTCCTCTTTGTAAATCACCGGCCCAGTAATCTCCATACCGTGGAAGCCGTACGCCACTCGAATGAACGCTGCATTCTTCATGGAATTCACCCGGCTACACCTCTTCCCCTCAGCCTCTGCATGTTTCCCTGTATGTACCACTTCCTTCCCACTGTGTTTCCCTTGTCATGCAACGCTTGCGCTCCTCCCAGCTGGCGCGCTGTGGAACTGGTCAGCGTATGAAGTATGAAAAAGCGGCAAACCAACAGGAGGCTCCGATGAATTGGGATCAGTTAGAAGGAAAATGGAAACAGTATTCTGGCAAGGTGAAGGAAAAGTGGGGAAAGCTGACAGACGATGACCTCGAAGTAGTACGAGGCCGGCGGGATCAACTGATCGGCAAGATTCAGGAACGCTACGGAGTGGCAAAGCAGGAAGCCGAGAAGCAGGTGGATGAGTTCGCCCGCTCCTTCCGCAGCGAAGATTCAATACGAGAAGATCGCGAAGGGGCTGCTCCGTCAACCTCCAAGGAAAAGAAGCGCGGCGCCGGCCAATCTTGATGGGCCAAGTAGTTAGTTTATTCGAGCAATCATTAGACCCGATCCGTTAACCGAGGAAATGAAAAGGAGAATCTATATGGCATTCACGAAAAGAACCGGATTACTGGCGCTGGCCGCACTTGCGATTATTCCCGCATGCGCCCTGGCGCAGGAAACGACTGACAAGAAGGCAAACGAGGTCCGCAAGCTCACTGGCTGTCTGCGGAAAGGCGATGCCGCCCACGAGTACGCCCTAACCGCAAACGACGGAAGCACCTGGGAAATCATGAGCTCCACCGTGAAGCTGTACCCTCACGTGGGCCATACGGTAACTGTGACGGGGCTCGTCTCTCATCCTGAGCTGCACAAGATGAAAGAAGACACCAAGGACGAGATGAAGGAGCACGGCGTGGCGAAGGATGCCACGGAACATGGCCATCTTCGGGCGACCAGAATAGCCATGGTCAGCGAGAGTTGTCAGAAATAAGACGGGCGAGATCACAGGACAATGGAGCCAAGCTCCCTGCAAAACAGTGCCTGGCTCCTGTCCTCGCAAAAGTTTTCAAGCTTTCTTTGTGAATCGTCTCATCTGTTTGGAAATGCCGTGCGATTTATGATTCGATTGCGCGTCGCAATCAGTTGTGTCCTTGCTTTCTGGCTCGGATGGCCCTGCCCCTCCGAGGCATACTCGGTCTTAACCCACGAAGCCATTATTGATACGGCTTGGGAGACGAACATTTGCCCGCTCCTCCTCCATCGATTTCCCAGTTCCACGCCCGATGATCTCCGGAAGGCTCATGCTTACGCCTACGGGGGAGCCATCATTCAGGATATGGGTTACTACCCGCACGGCAATAAATTCCTTAGCGATCTCACCCACTACTTTCGTAGCGGCGATTTTATTGAAGCACTGCTCAAAGATTCTCAGGATCTGAATGAATATGCTTTTGCGATCGGCGCCATGGCACATTACGCAGCGGACAATAACGGCCATCGCCTGGCGACGAACCTCGCCGTACCAATGCTGTACCCGGGAGTCAAAAAAAATACGGGAATGTGGCGACGTATGAAGATGATCCCATTGCCCACGTAAAGACCGAATTCGGATTTGACGTACTTGAGGTTGCGAAGGGAAGGTATGCTCCCGACAGTTACCACGATTTTATCGGCTTTGAGGTGGCTCTGCCTTTGTTGGAGCGAGCCTTTCAGGAAACTTACGGTTTGGACCTCAAGTCTGTTCTGCGGGACGAGCCGCGCGTAATCAATTCCTACAGGCACGCCGTCAGCTCGCTCATTCCCAAAGCAACAAAAATCGCATGGAAATTGAAGCAGGATGATATCAGGAAGGATTTACCCGGAATAACGCGACAGAAGTTTCTATACAACCTGTCGCGAGCCAGCTACGAAAAGGAGTGGGGCAAGGACTACAGCAAGCCCGGCGCTGGAGCCACATTCCTCTCCTTCCTCTATCGCATCCTTCCCAAGATCGGCCCTCTCACAGTTCTAACATTTCGTACACCCACGCCTCAAACTGAAAAACTCTTCGAAGATAGTTTCAATGTGACTCTGGATCGTTATCGAGCTTACTTGACGGAGTTGCGAAGAGGAGCGGTGGATCTACCCAATGACAACTTCGACGTCGGTGAAGCAACTGCGCGGGGCAAGTATCGGATGAGTGATGATGTTTGCGCACAACTCCTGGATAAGCTCGCAGAACAGCAGTTCGCTGATACTTCCCCCGAATTGCGCACCGAACTTTCGCGTTTCTTTTCTGGACCTGAACCCCCAGCTTCTGCGAGGCTAACCAACAAGTTCAGGTCTCGATTGAAAGAGGAGATTCAGAGGCTCGAAACCACCTCACTGATTCCCACTGCCAATAAAACAGAACAAGTTCAGACAAGCCCGCAGTGAGGGATTGCCGCCAATGGGGCCGAGTCGACGAGATTCAAGCCGAGAGCTCCATCGGGCAAAATAGTACATCCAATGGTTGAGCGCTCTACACCAATCACCTGATGGTCAAAATATCCTGATCAACCTAATCTCCATGCATCTTTTCGCTTTCCAACTTTGGTCCGCTTGGGCCAAAGCGAGGCAGCGACTCATGGAAATGAGGAGGAGGGTATGGACTTGCTTTGGACACTAGCGGTAATCCTGTTGATCCTGTGGCTCTTGGGGCTCGTAACTTCTTACACTCTGGGTGGATTCATACATATCCTTCTCGTTGTGGCGATCGTCGTCGTCCTGATCCGCGTGATTCAGGGGCGCAGGCCTGTTCTCTAGTCTGAACAAGCGATTTCAGGAAGCCCTTCGTAGCCTTAGGGCTAGTTTGCGCAGATTGTGTAGCGTACGACCACTCGCAGTCTTGCCGAGGTGACATATGGAAACTGTAACGAGCAGTTTCGCCCATGTACTCTTATTCGCCTGCCCTAAATGTGGGATTCCACTGGCCTCCGCGTGCGCCAGCAAGGGGAAAAACTTGGAAGCTGCTGATGCGCGCTATTTTGATCCTCACTGCCACTGCGGATGGACTGGATCAGTGATTGGCGTGGAGGCCATTAAGCGTTGGGTTGAACCGTGGAATATTCCATTCGACCTAGAGGCTGGTGCTGCAGGTTCGTGTGAGAGTTAGCCTAATTAAGCTTGGTATATCAGAGCTTGCTTCTTATAAGTCGCTTTCTGCCCGCAGTTAGGACATTGAAGTTCTCTGCCCTTGGGCGGAAACTCCGGTTTGAGGGGCATGAAATAGTTTGCGAGTCCAGCGTCAGGTATCTTCGATTCCACAAATTTTGATTTGCAGTTGCTACAATTCAAAACCCAGCTAGCCATTTCTACACCCAATACGTACCGTACATCTGTCAGGGACTGAATGGAATACATGAAACACTCTAGTACTCGCGCACGTTTCCTCAATTTTCACTCGCAAATCAAACGAATCGCACCTGGCTAGCTTCTCAAGTCAGTTTGTCGGACGAGTGCTCAAAAACATCTGTTTGTGGACAAGCCTGGGGAGTCGAGAGCAAGCACGCAGAATCAGCGACTTACGGACGCAGGAAGTGAGGGATTTTTGGACAGGCTGTAAAGGGCTCGCTTGGCCGTGCCCGCTGTCCCGCGACCGTCCAGCCGCGTGCCTCCGCGAATTGCTTTGGCTCACGCGTCTGCATGGAAACATCCTGACCATGGTTAATTGTGGAAACGCCGGCGTAGATCGCGACTCTGGCAGTCATAGCGCCATCAACTCCACTTCCAAGCGCATGAGGCAATCCCTCACGTTGTTCCGCGAGTCCTTCGCCAGGCGCACTAAGTCTGGCGCGTTCCCGTTTCCACCCTCTGCGTGCCAGACGTGGTCAAGATACGCGGCTATCTGTTCGGCCAGACGGTAGCTAGAGAATTCCAGCACCTTGCAGCGGGAGAGGAATCTGCGCTCTAGACGTTCAGTGTCGTTCGCAGTGAATATCCAGATAGTGTTAGGTGCGGGGTCGGTGGAATCCAGCTTAGAAAGCAGGGCCAATTGCGCCGCGTTCGTCATCTGGTCAGCCTCATCTGCCAGCACGACGTGGAATCCGCCAGGAGTGTGGTCACATGGAATCTTCAAGTCTCAAAAGGCAGCACAGACAAGTATTCAAGACCTTGGCTGAACAAGCTAAAATGAACAATCAAAAGCCCGTCAGCAGATTTGTGCTCTATTCGCTGCGTCACACTTTCTTGACTCGATTGGGTGAATCCGGCTGCGATACCTGGACACTCGCGAGGATCGCCGGGCACAGCGATATTAGGATTTCTTCTCGTTACATACATCCATCTGAAGATGCTGTGCTCGCTGCGATGTCACAGCTGGGTGGGCACAAAATTGGGCACAGTGACGATCACGCCGAATCGAGTGGAGCTGCACCAAGGCAGCTAAACCAATGACAGCAAAAGAGAAAGTTGGTGGACGTGACCGGGATCGAACCGGTGACCCCCTGCTTGCAAAGCAGGTGCTCTCCCAGCTGAGCTACACGCCCACGGCAGTGGACTACTTCTATTTTCGATTGAATTCGCAGAACGGTCAAGGCGCGGAGAAAAAATGCGGACCGGAGCGGCAACCATAACAATTTATTCAAGTGAGTCATGCACTGGAGGTCGTTGCAAGAATTAGGGCTGGCGGCGGGCGGCGGCTTCGACTCCAACGAGCATCTTGTCCAGATCTTTGCCCGAGAAATAACGACCGTTGACGACGACGGCGGCGATTTTCTGGGTGTTGGCGATATCGTCGAGCGGATTGGCACTGAGCAGGACGAGATCGGCGAGCTTTCCTTTCTCGACGGTTCCGAGTTGCTCTTCCATTCCAAAGAAGCGCGCCGGATTGAGCGTGGCAGTCTGAAGCGCTTCGAGCGGAGTGAACCCGGCGGCGACGAAGCGCTGTAATTCTTCGTGGAGGCTGAAGCCGGGGAAAATATAGACGCCGGGAGGAGTATCGGTTCCGGAGAGGAACGGAACGCCGGCTTTGTGCAGCCTGCCGACCACTTCGAGCTCTTTATCCAGAAACTTTTTCCGCGTGGGCGGATCGTCGCCACCGTAGCCTTGCGTAATTTCATCGGTGAAGCGCTTCCAGGTTTTCGTTTTCCAGGAAGCGGGAACATATTTCGCTCGGGCATCTTTGCCAAAATCGGTTACGTCGATTAAATTCCCGCCTCGTTCCCAAACTAACGTGGGACATTGCCAAGTTTGATTTCTAGCGAGAACCGCGGCGAGTGAAGCGGCGCGCGCGGGATCGTAGGTGGCGAGGAAGCGTGTTTCGGTCTTGTTCCCTTTCAGAAAATCATCTTCGTCAGACGAGCTGCCTTCGAAAATGCCAATGAGATGCTCAAAGCTTTTCATGCCGGCTTCGGACATTTCGCTGGCGCGGACGGAATCGGGGACGTGGCCCTCGAAGGGAATTTCCTGCTTTTTGGCTTCGTCGGCGATGGCAAAGACGGCTTCGCGCGGGATCAGCGATTGCAGCTTGATGAAATCCGCGCCACGGCGCTTGAGGTCGGCGACGGCTCGGCGCGCGTCGTCCGGCGTGGCGATGGCGACAGAACTTGGAAAGCGGGGCTTGGGGCCATCGAGCATGGGGCCGGAGGTAAATATGCGCGGGCCGATGAGGTCGCCGCCTTCAATCTGGTTACGCCATCTCTGAACGACGTCGAGTTCGCTGCCCATGTCGCGAACGCCGGTTACTCCGTTGGCGATGAAGAGCGGCAGCGAGATGTCTTGTGCGTCGGGGAACCAGTCCCCAAAGACGAGATGTACGTGCATATCCCAGAGGCCGGGGATGAGGAAGAGGCCGCGGCAGTTGACGCTGGGCGCGTTGCGTGGAGGTTTGGCGGACTTGCTGGGTGCGATCGAGGAAATGTGATTGCGGTCGAGGATTACGGTTTGATCGGGCATCACCGTTCCGGTGCGCACGTCGACGACGGTGACGCTGTTGAGGACGAGCAGACCTTCCCCCGAATGCTTCTGCGCGGATGCTGGCGCGCACGCGAAGAGCAGCGCGCACACCGAAATAATGATCAGAAGCGCAAAATGGCGGAAGGAGTTCATGCGCGGGAATTGTAGCTGCTTTCGAGGAGAAGTCCACGATAGAGCGCGGCATTCTGGGCTGCGCGACGCCAGCGATGTGACGGAGATATGATGGAAGGGCCAGGCCCGGAGACGATGGGGAGCACGATCATGTGGAAAACGAAAATATTGCGGATGAGTTTGCTGGCCGCGGGAATTGGTTTTGCGGTTTCTGCTCACGCCCAGGAAAAAACCATGGAACACGAGCGCCACGGGGGATTCATGCAGGGCAGCATGCATCATGCAGTGGCCAAAGGCGTGTCGCTGGAGGCCAAGGTGGATGCGGCAACGCATACGATCACGCTGCGCGTGGGACCGATGACGCTGCCAGCAAACACCGATCACATGAAAATGCCGCAGCCGCGGGACCTGGTTTGGAATGTGCCGATCGAGGGCTGGCTGCTTGCGTATCATCCGCGGCTGGTGGATGCGGGCGGCAATGCGGTGCCGGGAACGGTGCTGCATCACACGGCGTTCTGGAACGAGAACCGCGCGGATTTTCTGTGCCCCAATAAAGAGGAACACATTTTTGGCGCGGGAAGCGAGATGACAGATTGGGCCGAAATCCCCGGCTATGGATACCATGTGAAAAACGGCGACAAGATTCGCGTCGAGACGATGATGTACAACCCGACTCTCACGTCGTACGACAAGGTCTACCTCGAAGTAGCGATCCCGTATCAGGATGCGAGTGAAGTCGACAGCGCGCCGCGAAAGAGTGTTTATCCGGCGTGGATGGATGTGGGTTCATGCGGCGATTCCGGTTATGACCTGCCCGCGGGAAAAAGCGAGAAGACGGGAAAGGTGACGGTGAAATATGAGGGCGTGCTGATCGGAGTGGGCGGACACATGCACGACTATGGAAGGCAGGTTGTGCTGGAGGATACGTCGCGCAAAGAGACGGTGGCAACGCTGGATGCGAAGGTAGATGAGAAGGGACAACTTCTCTCCATGCCGACGAAATTGTTTCTGGCCGAAGGCGGATACAAATTCGGGGCGGGAGATGTGCTGAAGATTTCCGCGAAATACGAAAATCCAACGGGCGAACTGTTGCGCGACGGTGCGATGGGAATTGCGGTGGGCTATTTTGTGCCGGTGGATGATACGAAAATGGCCGGCCTCCGGCGGAAAACGAAGCCGGGGCATGATATGGCAGGAATGACGCACGATCGGTGAGGAGTAATGAAGTAGCTGGATAATGAGGTAGGTAAAAAACGAGAGGCGTGAGTGGTAATTCGTGGGTGTTGACTGCCTGAGACGCTTCCGACAGGGTCTGGAAGGGATAGTCTGGAAACTCTTGGCAACTGAGAGACAGAACCCCTCGTCTCCCAATGATCTCTCTGGATGGATTTGCTTAGTGACATATCTAGTTGGCGTGGCCCCCTCCCCCTTGGTTTTTTGTAAGTGTTGCATCTAAAGGACCTGGAATTTGCATAAGTCCTTTAAAATCAACACTTGCGGGCATATCCATAAGTGTTGATTCTACAAGACTTAGTGGCTGGGGACTCGCGATTTCTGAGAGGGTGAAAAGACTGGAATCCAGGGCCGGACGATGAGGATGGTGTCCAAGTAGCACGATCCATGTTAACAGACAAGTACCATACCTGTCCAGGAAAAGTTATAGTAAATTTGGAAGCGATTGATGGGGCAGGAGTTAGGGGCGACGGACGGCGGAGACAGCAGGCGTGGGTGGCTGGACACAATCGCCCGAATAAACCTGGATCAAAATTTGTATCCCTTTGGTTAAGAACCACTTACATCACAACGAACCATGGCCATGCCCATGCTTTGAACTATTCAGGCGATCCTTGAAGTGTCACCTCCAGGAGGGCTCATGCCGGCTATCTCAACGCGTTCCTTACTTCGGCTGATTGTCGGCCTGTTCCTCGTGTTCCTCACCGGCTCCGGGCAAGCGCAAGAACGCCCCGAATCGCTTATCCAGAAGCTTTCAGATCCCGACCCTGCCGTCCGCGGTGAGGCCATGCGGAAACTGGAAGCGATGCCCGCCGCCCTCGTCGTACCCGCAGCTATCGAGGCCCTTAAAACGGCCGACAAAGACTCTGCCGAGCGCCTCGTTAAGGTTCTCGTTCACCATCCTGCCTCTGTTGAGATCGATCCGCTCATCACTCTAGCCAAAAAGTACGATGGCCTGGGTGGCGAAGTTTTCAGCGTCCTTGGCGCTGACGGCGCCCGCGGTCTACTGTCTTCCGCGGTGAAAAACTGCGACGCCAAGGTGAGGGAAACGGAGTTTCTCGTCTGGGCAGGCGAGACTGCCAGCCGCGGAGGCCCGGAAGCGCGCGCTGTGCTCAAGGAACAGACTTCCGCCGGACAGCCGTGTGTCCGCAGAGCGGCACTATACGGCCTAGCGGCGATCTATCGGGAAACCGACGCGACCCCGGGCGAACTCGAGGAGGCGGCTGAGTTGGTCGTCGCTCGTCTTGCGGACTCCGATCCTCAGGTTGTCGCAACCGCAAAACTCCTGTTGAAACCCGACCAAAACGGAGGCAGACGCTACAACCAGACCATAGAAGACTTCGCCCCTGAGCCCCTAATGAAGTTTTTCAATACCCAGAAGGACCCGGAGGTACGCGTACGCGTCTCAACCGTCCTCGCGGCCTTCGGCGACCCATCCATTCAAGAGTTCATGAATCACCTCGCCGATGATCCTGACGCGGCGATCCAGGAAATCGCGAAAAACTACGCCCCACCCCAGTATGAAGAAGAAGACCGCATCCACTACAGCGAGTCCCCACAGTCCGGCATCACCGCTCCGGAAAAGGCCGCCGAGATCGACCGGCTTCACAAGAGCAGAAATCCTCTCGACCGTATCTCTGCTGCCGAGCAGATGGCGAAATCATGCGACATACTCTATACGGCTGATCTCATCCAACTTCTCAAAGATCCCAGCGTGCGCGTACGCGCGAAGGCCGCGGAAGGTCTCGGCGAACTGAACGGATACTTTGAGGATGCCGCAATCCGCTGGATGGGAAATCGGGAAGACTCAGCCCCGGCTTTGTACGCGGCCCTCGATGACCACAGTGCAAAAGTCCGAGCGGCAGCGGCGAAGTCTCTGGCCTCGCTGTACCCGGAGCACACGAGCACCGACGAAATTCCCGCTGACCACGAACAGGTTCTCGAGAAATTGAAAGCTCTGTCCCACGACGTGAACCCCGCCGTTGCCAAACAGGCATCGCTTGCTTACACCGCGTTTCTCCAACCAAATGATGTGAAGTTCGCCATCGATTTGCTGCAAAGTGGGGATCCCCATATCCGCCTGGCTGCCGCCGGCGCGGTAGCGGATTCCAGGTCTCCTATAGGCGTGAAGCCGCTGCTTGCCCTGCTGAAGGATCCGGACAAGTCCGTCCGCTGTGACGTGGGAAGGATGCTCTGGATCATGGTCATCCTCGACAAGGATGAGGACAGAGCAGCCCTTTCCGCAGAATTGACAACGCAGCTACTCGCGGATGCGTTGCAAGACCCGGTGATCACCAAGTCTCAGATTCTCGATCTCCTTGCGGCATCCAAAGACCCGATCGCAACGCAGCTCTTCCTGGACGAGATCCCCAAGTCCAGCGGCTACTCCCCTGAGGGTGCCATTCGGATCATTGCAAATTCCAAGAGGCCCGATGCTCCACAAATCCTGCTAAAGATTCTCCGCTCCGGCAACTACAACGGTGGCTATGAATGCCTGCAGGCTCTGATTGCGATGAAAGATCCCGCCGTCGTGGAACCCATCCTCTCTTTTGCGAGGACTCCGCAAGGGGCCTGGATCAATCAAGAGCAGGTCCTGCTGGCTTTTCGCGACGGGCGGCTCGTTCAGGCCCTCCTGGATCATCTCAAGGATAAGGATGAAGCGACTCGCGCCGCAGCCGCAAGAAACCTCACGCAGTATAGAGACGAGCGCATCATACCCGCGCTGATCGCGGCTCTTAAGGACGAAGCGTGGACTGTGCAATATGCGGCCGCAGCCTCACTCGGCCAGCTTGGCGATCCACACGCAACCTCCGCTCTTGTAGCCATGCTCGATTACAATCCCGGCGCGGCAGCCCTTGCCCTCGGCGACTTGCATCGCGTCGAAACTGTCCCTCAGCTGTCTGCCTTGCTTGCCAGTCCAAAGTCCTCCAATCGCAAGGAGATCGTTGCAGGAATTGCGAAGATGCCAGAGCCCGTTGCTGCCCGCGCCTTCGCTTCGTTCATCGAAAAAAGTCCGGTACGGGACTGCGACCTCGATAACGCTGTCGCTCAAGCACTCGCGAAACTGAATGATCCAGGCGTGATCCCGGCACTTCAGAAAATAAATCTTGATGGCTGGAGAAAAGAAGGGTGCGTTCCGGCGCGGGTCACGGCCGCCGCGGCGTTATCTCAACGTGGTGCTCGCGCCTTCCCGGAAGGAAGAGAAAACTCTGTGCCGTAGCTCCGAACACCCGGTTGGTTGGTGCGCCTACGGGGCGGAGCGGCAGACGGCCGGGGGGCGGCCGATGCCGGGCATGTCGCTGCCGCGGCCGGGCTTGAGTTCGGCGCAGATTTGGGCCAGCAAGGGGGCTTGGGCGGCGAGATAGTTTTTGGTGAGGGTCTGGAGAGTGGCGAGATTATCGGGGGCGACGTTATCCATTTTGCCGGCAGCGAGCGGCAAATCGGTGACTTGCAGGCGATAGTAGGTGCATTCGGGCAGGGTAGTGAGCTCGAAGTCCACAGCTTCGGAGACGCTGTCCATCAGCACGGGAACGATTTGTTTGGCCCATCCAATGAGTCCCCATTTATGGGCCTGGGCATAGGTGATGGCGTCCTGACGGTCGCCGGTGCCGACGGAGACGACAACAACGCGGGCTGCTTCAGGATACAGCAGGCGGGCTTCGACGTAGGCGGCCATTGAGGGATTGTTGACGAAGACGCCGCCATCGACGAGAGCGTAGTCGTCGGAACCGCGCGTGAGATGAAACGGCGGAAAAAAGGTGGGCGCGGCGGAAGTGGCACGCGCGATATCGGTGACTTTCCAATTGTAATCGGGGCGAGCGGCGATGAGGTGGCTCTTGAAGAAAAAAGGAAGCTGTTTCTGGAGATTATAGCTGGAGATCAGAAGCGGAGTCTGAGCGGTGCAAAACTCCGTGGCCTGAAAAAACCTCGTGAGGGTTACTTGCAATCCATCAGGGGAATACTTCGGCATGAGTAGCTGGCGGACAGGAGTGAGCCAGGTTTTTTTGAAAATCGCCGAACCGTTCTGGAGATAGAGATTGAGAAGCTGATCGGGTGTGTAGGGCTTGCCGTTGTTGCAGAGGGTGCCGAGTCCCAGGGCGATGATGCCGCCGGTGGAAGTGCCGGCGATGAGGTCAAAGGTCTGCGAGAGTTCCCTCGTCAGGCGCTTCTGGATTTCGCTGAGGATCACCGCGGGGACGATGCCGCGGATGCCGCCGCCATCGACGGAAAGAACCTTAATGGTGGGCGCGTCCAGGCTGGCCATTGGACTAATCCTCCCCACTTGAGTAGTGCCACGACCCACACAATCGTTTCGCTGGAGCTATGGTTTTTTGGCGACAAGGAGACCGAGAACGAAATTGCCCGAAGCAAAGCCCGCCTTCATGGCCCGGAAGGATTTGAGATGATCGACAATGCCAGGGCCCATTTTTACGGCGAGCGCCCAGAAGGATCTCTTTTTGATGATGTCCAGGGGAAGATCCCAGCTCTTCGCGCAGTACTTGTTGAGGATCCCGGTTTGCATCACTTCCAACTGGTTGGATTCCAGGGCGGCCTTGTAGCGCTCCATTGTCTGCAATTCCACAAGCATGCCTTTTTCGATGGGCTCGATGAATTTCTTGTGTTCGGCGGACTTAAGATGGGCTTTCTTGAACCAATCGATGATGGCGAGCGTGCCACCGGGCTTAAGTAAATTTGCCGCGGAGGTAAAGAATTTTTCGAGATTCTGGTAGTGGGAGATGGATTCGACGGACCAGATAACGTCGAAGGCTTGATCGAAGTGCATGGCCTGGGCATCCATCAGGAGAAATCTTGCGTTGACCTGCTGTGCGGAAGCCGCGCGCTTGGCCATTTGGAGCTGAACGGGGGAAATGGTGATGCCGGTAGCTTCGGCGTTGTATTTTTGGGCGAGGTAGATGCTGGTGGCGCCAAAACCGCAGCCCACATCGAGAATCCTAAGGCCTGAGGTGATTCCCGCAACTTGCGCGAGGTGCTCGATGAGCTGGAGCTGGGCCTGCTCCTTGGTTTCATCGCCGCGAATCCAGAATCCGTGATGAATGTGCTCGCCCCACAAGGAGTGGTAATAAGGGCTGACGCGATCGTAAAGATCGCGGATTCTCTCCTTGTCGTTGTAGCGAATCGTTGCGGCGGAAGCTCCCACTTACCCTCCTTCAGCGGCAATTGTCAAAACTGGCGCACACCCATAACGAGGGGACGGACGGGCCCGCTCACTCTGCGCAGAATCACAAAAAAAGAAAAATTCCTAAGCAGTCGCGATAGCCGCCTTAGCGGCCGCTTCGGAAGCGTAGACGACAATGGCCTTTTTGCCGCCTTTGGCGGCGGTGGCGTGAATGGAATTCAAGTTGACGCCCTTGGCGGCGAGTTTCTGCAGGTAGTCCGCGAGAGCACCCGGTTTGTTGGGAAGATCATAGGATTCCGCCGGAGTCTCCTGGTAGGAGATGCGTGCAGCGTCGAGGGCTTTCTTTGCGCGCCGGGCATCGTCTACGACGAGTTGAACCGTGCCGGCGGTGCCTTGAACGGTTCCCAAGAGGGCGAGGATATTGACCTTCGCGTCTCCGAGCGTTCTGGCGATTCCGGCAACGGCGCCGGGTTGATGATCCACTGAGATTGTGAATTGCTTGGTTTTGGCCATATCGGCACCTCCTGCGGTGCTGGGGGGAGATTATACGCCCGGATGGGGTAACCGGGTGAGCGGCCGACCTCAGAAGGCCGGCCCTACACGAGCGTAGCTAGATTTGTTGGCGCTTCCAACGGCCGCGCTTGAAGAGAATGATGCTGACGCCGGCGATGAAGCCTTCGGCGATGACGATGGACCAGAAGACGCCGCGGGAACGCATGCCGACGGTGATTGCGAGGAAATAGGCCAGCGGAATTTCCAGCAGCCAGAAACCAAAGAAATTCACGATCGTGGGAGTGACGGTGTCGCCCGCGCCGTTGAAGGCCTGAAGCATAACCATGCCATAGGCGTAGCCAATGTTGCCGTAGCTGATGATGCGCAGACAGGAGGCGGCCAGCGGAACGACGGCGGGATCGCTGGTGAAAAGGCGGATGACCGGCTCGGCAAAAATGATGAGGAAGACGCCGATGAGGCCGAGAAAGATCATGTTGTAGAGGCCGGTGCGCCAGACGGAAGTTTCGGCGCGCTCGGGCTGTTTGGCACCGAGGTTCTGGCCGACGAGCGTGGCGGCGGCATTGCTGAGCCCCCAGCTCGGCAAAATGATGAAGATGACGATGCGGATGGCAATGGTGTAGCCGGCGAGTGCGGCGGAGCCGAAGATGCTGACAATGCGCACGAGGCCGATCCAGCTGGTGTGCGCGATGGCGAATTGCAGGATGCCAGTGAACGAGACACGCAGCAAGCGCCAGAGCACGGTGAAGTTGAGATGAATCTGACTGCGGAGGATGCGGATACGCTCCGAACCACGAAGCAGGCGATAGAACTGATAAAACACTCCTATGCTGCGGCCGGTGAAGGTGGCGAGGGCGGCTCCGGTGACGCCGAGCTTGGGAAACGGGCCCCAGCCAAAAATGAGGCACGGGTCGAGGATGAGATTGATGATGTTGGAGACCCAGAGAAGGCGCATGGCGATGGCCGCGTCACCGGCGCCGCGGAAGATAGCGTTGTTGAGAAAAAGCAGCATGATGGCGCCGCTGCCACCGAGGGCGATGCGCGCGTAGCCGGAGCCGGTAGCGACGATCTGCGGAGACGCGCCCATCAGGCGAAGTAGGTCCGAAGCATAGATGAGGCACGGAATGCCCACGAGCGCGGAGATGGCAACGCCGATAGCAATGGCTTGAACGCCGGCAACGGCAGCTCCCGCCGGATCTTTTTCGCCGATGCGGCGAGCGACCATGGCGGTAGTCGAAAGGCTGAGGCCAAAGCCAACGGCCATGACCAAACTCAGGAGAGATTCCGTGAGGCCAACGGTGGCGATGGCATCCGCACCGAGGCGGCCGACCCAGAAGACATCGACGACGGCGAAAAGAGATTCCAGCACCATTTCCAGAACCATCGGAATGGCAAGCAGGAGAATGGCGCGATTGAGGCTGCCGGTAGTGAAGTCCTGGTGCGAGCCGCGGATGGATTCGCGGATGGAGCTCCATAGCGACGGCAGAGGTGTGGCGACAACTGTTTGTTCCGAGGACATATAAACCCTTGCGATCTGCGTGGCGCTGGCCGGAAAGTCAGGCGCGCGGACGCGGCTACGGACATTAATTGATAGAGACGAGGGAGAAAATCAGGGCCGCGCTAGCGGCGGCTTAGCTTCGTACAGCGACTTGGGGGACGAACATGGGCGTTGTCCTTGGCGCTGTCTTTCGGTGAAGACGGCGCCCGATGTCCGAATTTCCGCGGACACAATTGGAACGAAGCAATTCTACACTGAACGAACACAGCGTGGCCACAGGAAACTTAAAGCGGCAGAGAGTCAGCTTCGGATTTGTGCGTCGCACGAACGTGAGCGGACCAGGGAATGAACTCGCGCCGCTCTCTTTCCCATTGCGGGTGCCGGCATGTCCCACGCACGTAAGACCGTCACTCTTCACGAAGGGCCGCGGTAGGGTCGAGACTTGCCGCTCTCCATGCGGGCAGCCAAGACGCCATAGCGGCGATGATGAAGAACAATGCCGCCATTGTGACATAGGTTGCGGGGTCGGCTGCCTTGACGCCAACCAGCAGCGTGGTCATCCCACGTGTGAGGAAGAAGCCTGCAATCAGACCGGCGGTGATGCCAATGGCCGTGAGTCGAAGACCCTGCCCCACGACCAGCTGGAAAATATTGCCAGGCTGAGCACCCAGGGCCATGCGAACGCCGATTTCGGCGGTACGCTGCCGGACGACTGTTGCAAGCACGCCGTAGAGTCCGACACCCGCCAACAGTGCGGCGATTACCGCGAACACCCCGATGAGTAGTAACGAAAAGCGCGTCCCGGCCTGGGCCTTTTCCATCACAGCATCCATGGGCTGCATGTCCGTAAGCAAGAGGTGGGGATCGAATGCCTTGATCGCGGTGCGAATGTCGCCGGCGTATTTCGATGGATCGTTGCCGAATCGGAGAGCCCAATGATCTGTAGCGCCGGAGCCGACGTAGGCGTCAGGGAAATAAACTTGCTCGCGTCCCGGCTCGCTCAAGGATACACCGCGCTCGTGGGCAACGACGCCAATGATTTCGACCCATACAGGTTCGGGCGTCTGGATGCGGATAAGAATGCGCTTGCCGATGGCCGATTGATTGGGATACGCGCGATCGGCAAGAATCTTGTCAACGACGGCATAGGTGCGGCCGGGCTTGTTGTCGTCCTCCGTAAAGGTGCGGCCTTCGAGCAGGGAAGTGCGCATGGTTTCGAAGTAGCCGGGAAGCACGATAATCGGATCGACGGCCTTGAATTTGCTGGCGTCGGCGAGCGCTTCCTCGGTACCCCAACGAATCGGGCTAAAGCCTCCCGTGAGCGGAAATGGATTTGCGGCGGTTAGGCCTTGAACGCCGGGGATGGAGCGCAGGCGATCTTCGAGCTGGCGAATAGCGACGGCTCGTTCCTCCGGCTTCGGGAAAAATCGATCGGACTGAACCTGAAAAGTGAGGAGACCACGGGGATCAAACCCTGGATCAATGCGCTGCAATTCGAGAAAGCTGCGGATCATAAGTCCCGAGCCGATGAGGAGTACATAAGCGAGAGCGACTTCGAGACCGACGACAATTTTGCGTGACAGACCTCCGTTTGCCAGACCTTCACTGCGGCTGGCGCCCCGCAGAACGATCATTACATCCGGACGAGCTGCGCGCCAAGAAGGCGCGAGGCCGAAGATTGCCGCGGCAGCGAGGCTCGAAGCCATGGTGAAGAGCAGCACAGTCGAATCAATGCGGATGGTATCGAGGCGGGGGAGATGCGCCGGAGCGATAGCAAGCAGTTCGTGAATTCCCAGCCAGGCGATGCCGAGGCCGCCGACCGCACCGATGGCCGCAATGAGCAAGGCCTCGGAAAGGATCTGACGGGCGAGATCCCACCAACCAGCACCGATAGCGGAGCGAATCGCAAGCTCGCGTTCGCGCAATGAAGCTCGCACCAACAAGAGGTTGGCGACGTTGGCACAGGCAATGAGCAAAAGAAAAATCACCGAGCCCATCAGCGCAAGAATCGTCGGCCGGACTTGGAAAACGAGATGCTGCCGCATTGGCTCGACGCGGATGGCGTAGCCCGAGGTGTTCTCGATCGAAAAATGTGTTCGCGCTTCAGCGGCAACTTGATCGGCAGCAGATTGTGCGCGCGCGATCGTGACACCTGGTTTCAATCTGCCGATCACGTGCATCGAGACGTTGTTTCGCTGTGCGGCGTCATAGCCGAGGCGATTGGCGATCCAGATATCGGGGGCGGGTTCCAAATCCGCGGACGGCGGGAAGTAGATTTGAAAGTGCGGCGCGAGTACTCCAACGATTCGCGGGCTAAAGGGCCTCCCTTTATTTAAGTATTGTCCGAGCACGGCAGGATTCGAGCTGAACCGACGCTGGAAGTATTCATAGCTAATGATCGCCATGATCGGCAGGCGCTGAGGGGGCGTTGCCGATTGGGTTCCTGGTACAGGCGGGGGCGGTTGCGGTTGGCCGTCCTCATCAGAGAAATCACGACCGAGCACGATCCCCGCCCCGACAAGCTGGAAATAGTTGGTTGTCACGAAACCCAAGTGGACTTGCTCCGGCGTGCCGTCGTCGCCGGTCAAGGTGTTGGGGAAAGTGAAAACGCCTGCCAGCCCTTGGAATTCGTCCTTTGTCGCTTCGCGCAAATCAATAAAATTTGCATTGGAGAAGGGGAAGTCTTTGACGCCGCGATTGCGCATGTCGGTAGGGATAATTACGAGCTGATCGGGATTTTTGTAGGGAAGCGGACGCAGAAGTACGGCATTGGTGACACTGAAGATGGCCGTGCTCGCGCCCACGCCCAGGGCGATGGTTAGCGCGGCAGTAAGCGCGAAGATAGGGCTCTTTCGCAGCGTGCGGCCTGCGAATGCCAGATCGCGTAAGGGCATCCCTTCACCCCATTCAGTGGCAGTTGCGGCGTAATACTACCTCTGTTTGTTTCCCGATCGGTATCGAATCTCTTCGACAGCGCGTGTCAATTAGGGAAGTGGCAATAGATCAGGCCAGCTGATACTGGCTTGCTACTCGCAAAGCTGCCAGGGCACTAGGCGGCGGCGATGCGGCGGATTAGGTCTTCCTGCTCGGATTGGGATTCGGCGCCGATGGTGAAAGCGTCGAGGAGATTGAGGCCGAGAGCAAAATTGAGTGCTTCGTCCTGGCGATTGCGCAGTTCGCCCTGGCCGAGGATTTTCATGCCGATGATGCCTTTGCCGGCGGCGCGCATTTCGCGGATGACGCTGACGACGGTGGCGGGATCGGAATCCATGAAGACACCGACAGGGTTAATTCGAACGAGGTGCACTTCGGCCCAGGAAGATTTTGTGGCGGTGCGAAGGGCTTCGATGCTGTGGCAGGAGCAGCCGTGAGCGCGGATGATGCCCTTCTGCTTGGCTTCGGAGAGAACGTCCATGACGCCCTTGAAGCGCTCGGTCCAGTCGCCTTCGGTGAGGCAATGCATGAGGCAAATATCGATTTGCTCGACGCCAAGTTCGCGGCGGAAGCGGTCGAGATCGGCGCGGGCGGAGGCGGCATCGCGCGCCCAGGTCTTGGTGAGGACGGTGACCTTGTCGCGGGAGACGTGCTTGAGGGCTTCGGCGACGTGCGGATGGCTGCCGTAGGAATCGGCGGAGTCGAAGAAACGGAGGCCGTGCTCGTAGCCATTGAGGAGGAGATCGGAAAGACCTTTGAGGCCGAGCGCGGTCTGGTGGGAATGATGGCCGACGCCCACGG
>Ga0210384_10000728_pt1 | contig 48984 bp, 39 predicted proteins | sample IncBWH2MmetaG_FD_160574 | JGI IMG/M metagenome (GOLD analysis project Ga0210384, IMG submission 160574) | Forest soil microbial communities from Barre Woods Harvard Forest LTER site, Petersham, Massachusetts, United States - Inc-BW-H-2-M | ecosystem: Environmental > Terrestrial > Soil >... | reverse complement strand
TTTCGTCTCGGAAGGGTTCGAAGCGAATGAGGAACCAACGAAAGATCCCATCATGGCGGCGCATGCGCGCTTCGATTTCGCCTGGTTCTCCGGCAATCAACAGCTCGCGCCATCTCCGCATCAATGAGGGCAAATCCTCCGGATGGATTGCAGCCTGCCAGCCCCAGCCTTGCGATTCTTCAGCAGAAAGGCCTGCGTATTCACGCCACCGTTGATTCACGAACTCCACGGAGCCATCCGCGTGAGCTGACCACGTAAACGCTGGGATTCTGTCAACAATGAGGCGAACGTCGAACGACTGTACGGGGCGTGAGGAACCATCTGCTGGCAATGACATCGGCAGATTATATTCCGAAACACTCAAATGATTGAATCTCGACTGGCGGCGATACGGGCCGCAGATCCGCTCCCGATTGTGTCCGAATAGTCGGCAAACCGGAAGCTATCTGCTTCTCGTGCGTGATTTATTTCCTTCGATATGATGAGATGATGCCTGCGAGTTCACAGGGGATTCCATTTCTATGACCTGGAAGCGGGTGGCGACGGCCGCGGTGCTGATTCCGTTTGCGGTGGGGCTGGTGCTGTGGGGCTCGACGGCAATGGTCGCGTTGGCTACTGCTCTGGTGACGCTGCTGGCGCTGTTCGAGTATTTTGCTTTGGGAGAAGCGATCGGGCATCGGGCGTATCGGATTTGGACGGGAGCTTGCGCTCTTCTACTCATTTTTGCGCAATGGCTACTAAGCGTAGCGGCTCGTCCTCTGCCGGAGGATTTAGTTATCTACGAGAGAAACTTGTGGCGGAGTGTCGGAGTCTCCACTTTTGAAGCCGTATTCTTTCTTTTCGTTCTTGGGATCGCGGCAGTCACGCTATTCACGAGACGCCCACTGGTTGAAGCGCTTCCCGCGGCGGGAATAAGTTGCAGTGGTTTCATTCTCGTCGCATTCCCATTGTCATTTGCTATTCGGATTCACAGTGTGGAAACCGTGGGCCCCGCGCTGCTGCTCTTTGCGATGGTGATTATTTGGGTGGGAGATACCGCGGCGTATTTTGTTGGACGATCGATCGGCAAATACAAATTGGCGCCGCATTTGAGTCCCAAGAAAACCTGGGAGGGGACGGTTGCAAGTTTTCTCGGCTCGCTGATCGTCGCGATTGTTTTTTCGCGATACATGATGGTGCCGCTGCCGCATTTGCTGGGGATGGCGGCGGTGGGGAATGTGGCGGGGCAGGTAGGGGACTTGCTGGAGTCGGCCTACAAGCGGAGCGCCGGAATTAAGGATTCTGGGAGTATTTTGCCCGGGCATGGCGGCGTCTTGGACCGAATTGATGCGCTTATCCTTGCGATTCCGGTTGTCTGGTATTATTGGGTGTTGGTCTACTCTCCTCGGTCATAGGCCACTATGGAGTGCGGGGGCTTGCTCCCGCTTTTCCGTCATCACAAATCTTAGCTAATCGCAACCAGAGGATTCGTGAAACAGTTAGCAATTCTAGGGTCGACGGGATCGATTGGGCGGCAGTGTCTCTCGGTGGTGGAGAGTCTGGCGGGACGGTTTGGTGTGGTGGCGCTGGCAGCCGGCGGCAATCTGGAAGAACTCGCCGGTCAAATCAAAAAACATAAGCCGGAAGTCGTTTCCGTGGGCGATTCGAACCGAGTGGATGAACTGGTGGCAATGCTGCGGGAGAAGGGCGTCGCAAGGCTGCCGGCGATTCATCACGGGCGCGAAGGAATGCTGGCGGTGGGAACGCATTCGAAAGCGGACATTGTCGTTTCGGCAGCCGTCGGCGTCGTCGGGTTGGAAGCTACCTACGAAGCGGTAAAACTAGGAAAAACCGTCGCGCTTTCGAACAAAGAAGTGCTGGTAGCCGCGGGCGAATTGGTGATGGCTGCGGCGCAGAAAGCCGCCCGCGAACTCCTGCCGGTGGACAGCGAACACAATGCGGTTCATCAATGTTTGCGCGGCGGAACGCGCGGGGAAGTGCGCCGTCTGGTGCTAACGGCTTCTGGCGGGCCGTTTCGAAAGACGCCGCTGGCGGCGCTTTCGAACGTGACGCCGGAACAGGCGCTGGCGCACCCAAACTGGCGCATGGGCAACCGCATCACCATCGATTCCGCAACCATGATGAACAAGGGATTCGAAATCATTGAGGCCCGCTGGCTGTTCGGCGTGCGCCCAGACCAAATCGACGTGGTGGTGCACCCCCAGTCCACAATTCACTCGATGGTCGAGTTCGTCGATGGTTCAGTCTTGGCACAGCTTGGGCCCACGGACATGCGCATGCCCATCCAATATGCGCTAACCTATCCACAGCGTGAGACATCTAAGGAAATAGCGCTGGATTGGCGGAAGCTCAAGCGATTGGATTTTGAGAAGGCTTCGACGCGGCGGTTTCCGTGTTTGCGGCTGGCGCGGGAAGCGTTGAAAAAAGGCGGAGCGTTTCCGTGCGCGCTGAATGCGGCGGACGAAATTGCGGTGGCGGCATTTTTGGAGCGGCGGCTGGCGTTTCTGGGAATTCCGGAAGTGATCGAGCGCGTGCTCATTCGAACGCCGCGCGTAAAATTTGAGAAGATGGACGATGTGCTTACGGCGGATGCCGAAGCGCGTCGAATGGCGAGGGAAGAGGTAGCGCATGTGACTGGCACTGGCGCCGTGCATGTTCTCAGCGCATGAAGAATGCATTGGAGCAAGATTAGGAAGGAAAGGGTCTGACGGCTGGCATGAACATTGTAATTGGATTCACTCTCATACTTGGAGTCTTGATCCTGGTGCATGAATGGGGACACTTCATCGTGGCACGGCTGTTTGGCGTGCGCGTGGACGTGTTTTCCATTGGGTTCGGGCCGCGGCTGTTTGGCTGGAAGCGCGGGGCCACGGATTATCGAATCAGCGCGATTCCGCTCGGCGGTTACGTTCGAATGGCGGGGCAGGATTTGTCGGAAATCGATTCGAATGACGTGGCGCCTACGGGCGGACCGGACGAATTGATGAGCAAGCCGCGCTGGCAACGCGCGTTGATTTCCTTGGCTGGTCCCATCGTGAATCTCATCTTTCCGCTCGTTTTACTGGCCGGCTATTTCGTCGTCAAAGGCGATCCCTATCCAAAGTATTTCGACGAACCGCTCGTGATTGTGAGCCTGCCAAAGGACTCTCCGCTGGCGAAGGCCGGGGTCGAGCCCGGAGATCGCGTTACATGGCTCGATGGCGTGAGCGCTCCTACCTGGAGTACGGTGGATACCGAGTTCAGCAAGGGGCTTGCCGACAAGAAATTCCACCTCAAGTTTGAACACAAAGGGGAAGTGCAAGCTGTGGAAGTGAGCGCTGTGGGGATGCAGATTCCAGAGTTGCTCTTCGGGTACGGGCCGAATCGACCCATTGTTGGGTATGCCGAGAAGGGCAAACCTGCCGACCGCGCGGGAATTCGCCGGGACGATATCATTCAATCCATCAATGGACAGCCGCTGAGTAACTGGCAGGAGATGGTGACGGCGATTCAAAGTGCGGCCGGCAAACCCATCCAGATTACGGTGCTGCGCAAAAAGCAGACGCTTAGCTTCAACGTGAACCCCGTGTCCGACAAGAATGAACGGGGAGAAACGGCGTGGATGATCGGTATTCGCCCAGGCCAGGAGTACGCTTTCCGCAAGGTTGGTTTCTCGCAGTCCGTGGCTTCGGCAGCGGATTTCACAGGGAGAGGCACGTGGCAGACCGTGGCCATCGTGGGAAAGCTAGTCACTGGCAAGGTAGCCGCCAAGCAACTGCAAAGCGTGATTGGGATTGCGGCCGAAGCGGGACATGCGGTGCAGGAAGGCACGTTTGAAGTTGTCAGCCTGATGGCGGGTCTGAGCCTGAACCTGGGCATTCTGAACCTCTTGCCAATTCCCATCCTCGACGGTGGAAACATCCTGCTGCTGGCCTTGGAAGGCATACGACGGCGCGATTTCAGCCTGAGCTTCAAGGAGCGTTTTGTACAGGTCGGACTCGTGTTTCTTTTGGTGCTCTTCGTCTACGTTATGTACAATGACGTGGTGCGGTTGCTTCCGACACATTCCTAAAGTCGGTATTAGCTCAGGGTTTGTAAGTACAAACCCTGAAACCCGGTCGCAACGTTAGCTCAGGGTTTGTAAGTACAAACCCTGAAACCCGACAAGCAGGATTTCAAATGGCTGCAACTCCGACGCACCGGGTTTCCACCGGTGAGCGTCTAAACACCGCGGAAACAACGGGAAAACTTCAGCAGGCCGCGGGTGTGCGTGGAATTCGCATGACTCGGCAGCGGCGCGTGATTCTGCAAGTGATGGATGATGCCGAGCAGCATCTGGACGTCGATCAGATTCTGGAGCGGGCGCAGAAGATTGATTCAGGCGTGCACCTGGTCACGGTTTACCGCACCATTGACCTCCTCAAAAAGCAGGGCTTGATCGACGAACTGGATTTGCTGCATCTACGCGGCGACCGGCACTACTACGAGACTCATGGGCCGCGCGACCACATTCATGTGGCTTGCCTGCGATGCGGGAAAGTGCGCGAGTTTGAAAGCCGGTTGTACGAACAATTGAAGGAACAGATCGCGCGGGATTTTCATATGAAAGTGACGATGTCGCGGACCGAGGTCGGCGGGTATTGCGCGGAGTGTTTGCAGAAGAAGGGCAGTGGCGAGTGACGAGCGCGAAGATCGTCGGAACGTTTGCACGTCTTAACGTCGGTAGAAAATAGAAGAAGGAAAAGAGAAGAGCCCACCCTTGCATGAAGCAAACCCGCAAGGATCCCGACCGGATCGGGACAGGTGGGGCACCCAAAGGCGATTTCGGAATTAAGGCGCGGCCACCCGCCATCGTTCATAAAACTTGAACGCTGCTTCGCATCGTCCGCCAAAAGATAGATTGGGAGTCAATCGCATGTGGCGCTCCTACAGTATGGCAGCGATGAGTTTCTCCACAGTGGCAATGAAAGAGTCGAAATCGGGTTCGGTGCGGAGGGTGCCATCTTCAAAATACACAAGATAATTGGCGTTGCTGGCCACTATGCCAGGCAGCTTTGCAGTCTCGAAGAAACTTATTTTTGCCGGGGCTAAGAACGCGGAAATAGCGGCGGCGTCCGACCCTCTAATCCAATAATGCGTCGCGAAGTCCGGGTACAGCCGCTGGTCCACGTTGATGCCCGGTTTCGACTCGCCTACCATCTTGTCCACGACATCCAGAACGGAATGGACAACGGAATTCTTTCCTAACGAGAACCGCGGCAACCCCGCGGCCTTTACCTTGGCGACCTTATAGGGAATGGGCCCGCCGTGGCCGTTTCGTGCGCCCGCGGTGCTACAGTTAAAAACGGTAACCTCTTTCGAGCGCACGTTGCACGTGAACGCCAGCCGACCTCCGCTTGGACGGTCCAAGCTATCGATATCGGCGATATCCGACGAGGCGTCCGTAAGGTTTCTCAGTGTGGGATTCTTCAGTAGCTCCAGCCCAGAACTGTCCAGGGCTTGCGAGATAGAAGGATTCACCAAGCGGTAGCCTTTTTTTTGCACGTACTCGATGAGGGGACTCGCCTTCTTCGCGGGGTTTCCGAGAAGAAAACGGAAAAGACCAAAGATCATCGGCAAAAGAACGCCTAGAACGAACAACAGACCAATGTATTTCATGTCGGGGGTGTTGTGTCGGTTTTTCGGCCGGCGCTCTCCTTTCGGAAGTCTGGTTGAAAGTATAGTGGAGCAATCTTCTGATTGCGGGACTGCTCTTTGGCTGGGCGCGTATCGATTATCGGAGATTCGGGAGGCAGGAAACTCAAAAGTAGGAAAAGCGAAGACAGACGGGCGCCTGGGACGCCTGACGCCTGCCGAACTGGACGGACGCCTTCGCGCGTTGAAGGATCTCGCCGCGGACAAGCTCCGGCCTGCTTTGCCGGAAAATGGAAAATAGAAATCGGAAAAAGGCAGGAGAAAGACCCCACCCTTGCAAAACCCGCAAGGATGGGGCACCCAAAGGCTTTCTCGGAATTAAGCGGCCACCGCCTGCCGCGAGCGGGCTGCTAAGGCTTTTGCTTCGGAGGCGGCTTCGGCGGCGGATTCTGGCGTGGTGGCGGAGGCTGCTGCTTCTGCTGCATCTTCTGTTGTTGTTGTGTGTGGCGTTGCTCCAATTGCTGGGTCTGTTGCTGGTGGCGCTGTTCGACCTGCTGCCTTTTTGCTTCATTGGCATTTTGCTGCGCTACGCGCTGGTGCTCTTGCTCTTGTTTTTGCTGGAGCTTCTGATGCTCTTGCGCCTGTTTGGAGTAGAGCTTGTCCTGCTGTTGCTTGTATTTCTGGTCGAGCTTGGGATTGCTCGTTTTCGGCGGAGCCGGCCGATCGTGAGGTGTAATTTCCTTGGCGTGAGCGAAGGATGGACGATTGGCATTGCCTCCCGCGTTTGGCGGACGATTGGGATTGTTATCGGGACGAGCAGCGTTGTTGTTGTTACCGCGCCGATTGGCTGGCGGCTCGTAGCGTCCGCCGGCTTCCTTTGCTGGAACAACAGCAGAGCCGCGAAATGATCCGGGACGTTGCGTTGCGGCGATGGGAGGCCTGCCCTGATTGGCTGAAGCGCGCAATTCACGATTGCCGCGCGCTTCCTGAACGTGCTGGTGTTGCGCGGAAACCGGGGCAATGTGGCGTTCGCGCGAATAGGATTCTTCTTGCCGAGAGGGCCGCTCGCGGATACCGCCATCGCCGCCGTTGTAGCTGACGCGGGTTTCGTTGCGATTGATGATGGTGGTGTTGTAGACGTTGTGGACTTCCGTGATGTTCACGTTGGTCACGGAACGGTTGTAATAAAAGTGGTCGTGTTCCCACCGGCCGCCTTCATACCCGTGGCCGAAATAGCCGAATCCATAACTGATGCCGCCGTACCACCCCACGTGCGGGCCCCAATACCCTTCATGGAAGAAAAAGGCCCCGCGCTCCCAGCCCCAGTAGCCGGGCGTCCAGAGGAAGCCGACTTGGGGAGCTTCGACCCAGGTGCCAGGAACCCAGTAATAATCCTCGTCGTCGGGATCCCAAGCCCAATAGCCCGGGGTCCAGATGTAACCGTCGCCTGGGCAAAGAGGCTGCTCATAGACTGGTAACGCTGGCGGGCCGAACTGAACGGAGATGCCGACAGCAACTTGTGCTCGGGATTGAGCCGTGATCGCCAATGTTCCAACGGCGAGCAACAACGAACAAATCAAACGAGCGATACGCATGATTCTCACCTTTCTGGAGCGCGCTGGGCGTTCTTCGGTTTGAGAAGCGCGGCCGATGCCGACCACCCTTATCAAACCCGGATAGTCTTTTAGAGTTCTTGGTCCTGCTACTGGAAAGGCATCCCCCCTTCCAAACTGGGGTTGGATTTGCTAACTGGCTGAGAATTCAATCACATAGACTGGAGGGATTGAGTGGCTGGTGGTGGTAGCAGAAATATGATGGGTGTAGAAACTACAGGGCAAGCAAGTGAAAATGGCCCCTTTCCGGGTACTGGGACCCATGCGTAACGAAGCATTTGTATAGTCCGAGAATCTCTAAGAAATGGAACGTTCCGTCCGTCTCCACGTTTCCGCCCCCAAGTTTCCACGTTTCCAGTGCCTATGCTCCTCCCGCCAATAGGGGCCATACTGAATCGAGCCGCGCCAAAAGCTAGGGGACAGACGGAACGTTTTCTCGGAATTAAGGCGCGGCCATCCGCCAAACTTCTCGGCCGCCTCGCCTTCGCTTAAGAGTCAAAGACCGCACCCTGAAACCCGCAGGGATGCGGCACCCAAAGGCGTTTTCGGAATTAAGGTGCTGCCACCCGCCAGAGCGCCGGGGGGCAGCCCCTACCTGACTTCCCCTGCCCCCGGTGCTCGTTAGAGACAACTTCAAGGAGAAGTGTCCATGTGTGCCGTGTGCTGTGTCTGTACCATTCGGAACATATAGCGTTAAACTGTATAGCACTTCAGTTTCTTCAATTTCTAGTACATTCTATGTAGTAGTACGGCATATTTACTCTGGCACGCACAATATCCTTGCTATTTACGAACTGCGGGCGTAGTTTTGCGTCCCCTTCCGAGTTTCTCCGATTGTGCCCCTGCGAGTCATTAGGAGTACCACATGAAAGTAGCCTTATCAGAACGCAGACGTTCTGTCCGGCACGAAGTCAAAACTGCTCTTCGCATTCGCATCTGGAAATCCAAGGCCCCCGAGGTGCGTGGCCAATCAGAGAACCTGTCCGAGAAAGGGATCCTGTTCGCAACTGACTCAGAAATAGTAGTTGGCACAGTATTAGAAATCCTTCTGAAAATGCCAGAGACGATCACCGGCGAGCAGACCACCGAATGGCTCTGCTCTGGCCATGTGGTACGTGTTGAACCAATGGACTCCCCGCGCGGGAGGCTCGGCGTAGGCGTGCAGTTTGACTGCTACGAAATACCCCGGGTAACCGAAGCTTGGCCGATTTGAACTGGTTTGCCAGGCAACGCCAAAGGACAACCTTGACGGCTGAGCTGTATCAGAGCCCGGAGTCTGTGTTTGCGCGGCCCAGAACTTTAGATGCAGCGGGGCCACGTTCTAGAGGAGTAATAGAATTTCTTCCCTAAAAGACACCTAGGCCGCGGACTTGCCGGCGTCACGCCCTTACTGCCCTTGACGATTAACGGCTACCTGGTCGTAGGTCGCTTTCTTCCCGCAATTAGGACATTTCAGTTCGCTCCCGCCGAGTGGGAGCTCAGGTCTGATCGAAAAAAGGTAATTTAGGAGTCCAGCCTCCGGTATCTTTGAGTGTACGAAACTCATTTTGCAGCTGCTGCACCGTAAGACCCAGGTAGGCATTTTTGTGGCTGCCTATCTTCTTGCCTGCTAAGCGCTTACGCCATTTTTGTCGATTACTAACGTTTCCCTTGACAAGTGCTATATGACCCTGGTACAATCAAAATTGTAAGAAAGTGTGCCCCGACTCTGGTCGGGGCTTTTGTTTTTGGGAACGAATATTCCGAATTGCAGGCACCGCCCGTCCAGATGCTAACCATTGACGAGGGGAAGAGTAATCCTGGGCCGTCAGGTTCGATTCTGGCGGTCGCTGCGATTCAATTTCTGGGATCGGTGGTTCTGCTGGTTCCGGCGAGTCTCTTTCTTTTCGAAGATGTCCAACTGTATTATAGATACCCGTCGAGCTATCGCCCCTTGCACCCGGCTGTGTACGTCGTTTATGTCGCACTTCCGATCGGCTTCTCCCTGCTGGGAATCATCACGTCCGTGGGACTCTGCCTCCTGCGGGAGTGGGCCAGGAAATTGACACTCTGCCTGGCAGTCGCGCCGGCTACGGTATATACCGTGCTCGTGATTCTGCGTCCACCTTCCGTATTCACAGGAGGGATAGGCGACATCTATTTGTATGCAGTGGAAGGCGCGCTCTTTCTACTGATCCCGGTCAGCCTGTGGTGGGTGATTCTTTTCACGCGCGCGAGGGTGCAAAAGCAGTTTCAGTCTCGAATGGCTGCGAAAAGTACAAGAGCATAAGAACTGCTACGTTTCCAGAGTCCTTACCCTAAAAAACTCGACGGTGTACACGTGTGGAAACAACTGTGTTCCGTCCTCAGTGTTCGCTGTGTTGCGTCTTTGTCTCTCTTTTTCTGTCCGCAGTCCGCTTTGAATTTCTCAATCCCACTCTCAGGACGTAAACCAATGCGAAATAAAACTGTGAACGCCAAACTGCTTTGGGTGCAGTTTGAAGATGTTCTTGTCCCGCGTCTCGAGCTGACGGTTAAGGAGCGCGTGGTCTATTCGCATCTGCTGCGGCATTCGCTCGTGGTGGGGAAGGTTCGCCTGCAGTTTGCGGTTATCGCCCTGGCACGCACTCTGGGGCTGTGCAACGGGCCGGTGCGGCACGCGGTGCGGCGGCTCGATGAGCTGGGGGCTTTGCGCGTGCTCAAACGCAGCCACAAGACCGGGCATCTGGTGGAGATGCGGCTGCCGGAGAGGATCCGCGCGCTCCGCAAATACTACGCTTCCCAAGCCGCGGCAGAGCCTCCTGCCTCGGCGCTCGAAGCCGCGGATTTCTGGAAAACCTGGGCGCTGCGCAAAGCCATTCACGATCGCGAACGCGGGGCCTGCTTTTACTGCCTGCGCCGGACTTCCGTTAACGTGCGCTGCCTGGACCACGTTGTGCCGCGCGTGCGCTTCGGGCGGAATTCCTACCGCAACCTGGTTTCCTGCTGCCTCGAATGCAACACGCGCAAGGGCGATCGCGCGGCTCCGGATTTTCTGCGCACGCTCTACCGCCTGGGGCGCCTGACGCCCGCGGAACTCGACGGACGCCTCCGCGCTTTGAAAGATCTCGCCGCAGGCAAGCTCCGCCCTGCTTTGCCGGAAAATGGAAAATAGAAATTGGAAAAGGGCAGGAGAAAGAGCCGCGGCCACCCGCCCTTATCTGCCGGTGAAAGCGGGGGCACGCTTTTCGATAAAGTGCGCCACGCCTTCTTTGAAGTCTTCGCTCTGCAGGCTCGCCAGCATTTCCTGCTCGGAACTTTCAAACGATTCCGCCAGCGTCTGGAACATCGCGTCATACACTTGCCGTTTGATCACCCGCAAGGACCGGGGACTAACGTTCGACGCCAGGTCCACCGCGTATTTTTGTACGCTTTCCAGAAACGTTTCCCGGGGATAGACCTGATTCACCAGCCCCATCCTCAGCGCCTCCGCCGCATCGATCATTCTCGCGCTAAACAGCAGGTCCAGAGCATTGGCGTGTCCCACGAGACGCGGCAACATCCACGCCATGCCGTACTCTGCGATCAGGCCGCGCTGCGCAAACGCCGTGCCGAACCGCGCCGCATCCGAAGCAAGACGTAGATCGCAGTACAGAGCAATCACCAATCCCAAGCCCACTACCGGCCCATTGATAGCCGCAATCACGGGCTTTGTCAGCGCCGGGAAATACGAATACTTTTTCTGGAAATCCCGCCGCGCGCCATCGCCGCTCTCGCTTGTGGCTTGCACCGCTTGTGCCCGCCGCGCTTCGTCGAGTCCCTTCTCTGCGACCGTGCTCAACAGTGACATGTCAGCGCCGGCGCAGAATCCGCGCCCCGCGCCGGTCAAGACAATGACGCGAACATTTTCGTCGTGTTCCGCCTCGCCCATCGCGGCGCGAACCTCGCGCTCCGTGACGGCTGTCCAGGCGTTCAATTTATCCGGCCGATTCAGCGTAATGGTGGCGACCCGGCCGGCCACGTGGTACAGCGTTTCTTGGTTTGGCATGGTGAGCCGGATTATATACAACGGCGGCCGTGTTAGTAACATCTGTGTGCGACTATCACATTCTAGAAGCTCGGGGACAATTAGATGGGCAGGTGCTCGTTGCGCCCCGCTGACCATGTTGGGACAACTCCCATTGGTGTTTTCAGTTACTCGAGAGAAGACTATAGGTTCGCGCCGAAAGCGAGCAGACGGCCGTCGCAGTCTTTCACCACGAACTCCCGCGTGTTCCAGGGCATGTTGTCAAGTGCGCGAGTGAATTCCACGCCCTGGGCGGCGTACTCGGCATAAAGTGCGTCGGCATCTTCAACGAAGAGGTAGGCGTCGAGCAATTCGTCGGCGTATTTGTCCGGATTGGCGGTGGGCGGCGCGGCGCAACGGAAATGAATCACCTGCTGGTCGCGCGCCACGATGGCGTAGACCGGCGGGTCCTGCCACGTCCCCAGACAGGCGAAACCAAGCTTGCCAGTGTAATAGGCGAGCGTCGCGGGAATGTCGATGGTGAAAAATACAGGCGCAATTTGGCGGAGCATGGGGCAAGTTTACCGCAGATGGCGGGAGCGTTAGAAAGTTAGAAGGTTCGAAGATTGGAATGTTAAGGAGAGAGGCGAAGGCAGATCCCTCAGGTGCGCCCCCAACTCAAAAGCGTGCCCCACCCGCTGGAGCGCGATTGCGTTTGTTGAGGTTGTTGCGCTTTGTGAAATGGAGCATGGCGTGGCGCAAGAGCCAATTTGCTTTGGTCTGATAACTGCGCCCATCGGATTTGAGCCAGTCGATGATGTCGGAATCCAGGCGCATGGTGACGGGCTTTTTTACAGGGCGATAGAACATGCCGATTTGGGCGCCGCTCCAGTCGAGAACCGGGGGAGCATCGGAGAAATCAATGTCCCGGTCTCTTTTTGCGGGCGATGGCTTGGAGGTCGCGCTTCTGCTCCTTTGTGAGCTTCCTCATAGGCCTTCCTTTCGCGGGATTCCGCGGCGCGGGCCGAGATGATACGAATGACTTCCTCGTGGTGGTTTTCATAAAACGTATGGACGACCAACATAACGATCAAAGCCAGCGATGTCGTCAATACAACTGTACGTACACGCGTTTTCGGAATTAAGCAGAGGCCACCCGCCCGATCAGGGTAGTTTGTCGAAAAAGAGGTAAAGGGCAGCAATGCGACCGTCGCGGGCAATAAGGAAATCCGTGCCGGAGTAAGCGGGCGGCTCACCAGGGCGGCCTGATACCCATCGGACAAGGCCGCCATCGCCGGATTCCGCGGGCTCGGAAGTTGGCTGATATTGAAAGTCGGGGTGAGTAACCTTGATGGCGCCGACGATGCGGTCGATCTGGTCGCGGCCACGGTAGACGCCCTTGCTGGGATCGAAGAACACACAATCTTCGTTGTAGAGCTCATCGATGGCCGCGCGGCGGCGGGTAGGATCGTTTTCACCGAAGACGTCGCGAAGATTGCGGATCAGCAAGGTCGATATGCTATAGGACATGGATTGTCTGGTCTCTTTCGTCTGCCTGAAGGTGCGTTACGAAATCACTTGCCACTTTTTTTAGATGAGTTGCCACGATACGTGGCAATGCCTATGTCGGCGGGTGGCCGTCGATAAGTCAGTCGGTAGTGGGTCAATTTGAATGCTCTTCGTATCGCAACACCCCGAACGCCAAGAAAAAAAAATCCCGAGGAAGATAACGCAAAGCCACTACGGACTCCGCGGGATCGGAAATAATAACACCAACAGCCACCAAGCCCAATTTGGCCGCTTACTGTTCCTAATCTTCTCGGATTCGATTCCGTTCACTTCTATATTGCCGGTCTGGCTTAGCGTTCGGCGTTTCTCAGCATCTCGCGCTCTTCGGGCGAGAAATGACTGAAGCGTCCATGGTCGATTTCGCGCTCGCGCGCATACGGCGGCATTTCGTGTAACGCGCGCATGGCGTTCAACAACACTTCGCGCCGCGGTGCGGCCGTAGCGGGATCCGTGGCGGGCGAACGAAACGCAACGCTGGCCATGGTCACGCCATTCGCGTTCGGCGGACGGTTGGGATCCGGCGATGGCGGCGCGGAATCTCCCGGTGTGGACGCCGGCCGTTCGTTCCAGTTGTTGGGTCTCGGCGCCGCGGGCGGCGGCGGAGTATTCAGCCTCCGGTTGTCGCGGTATGGATAATCGCGATACGAGCCGGGAGGCGGAGGATCGGCGGCCGCAGGGTCGTCGTAAGAATCGTAGTAGGGATCATAGCTGGGCGAGTAATCAGCCGTCGGCCACCACGGGTCGTACCCATATCCATATCCATACGGGTACGCGTATCCGTATCCGGGCCAACCCCAATAATACGGCCAGCCCCAGCCGAGGCCCCAACCCCAACCGTCACCGCGGAAGCCCCGGCCGCCGCGAAAGCCGTTACCGCGAAAGCCGCGGCCGAAGGATCCACCGCGAAATCCTGATCCTCCGCGAAAGCCCGTTCCTCCGCGGAATCCTGTTCCGCCTCGGAAGCCGCTCCCGCCGCGAAACCCGGCGCCACCGTGGAAGCTCCCTCCGCCGTGAAATGCTCCACCGCCGTGGGAACCGCCTCCACCATGGAAGCCGCCTCCACCGCCGTGGGAACCGCCTCCACCATGGAAGCCGCCTCCACCGCCGTGACCGCCTCCGCGCTGGGCGAGCGCCGGCGCGGGCGCACCTAGAACCACGAAGGCAAAAATTGCAATGAGAACTACAGGCAGGATTTTCTTCATTTCGGTCCCTCCAACCGAACCACTCGGGACTGCCTGGCAGGAACAACTTCCGCAGGGAACACTTGCGTTGGCAGTCCACCTACCGCTCCATCTTACACCCGCGGCGGGCTTCGGGCCAAACTGCTCCCAACGGAAACCGCGACGAGAAAATCTCTTTGGAGAATAACGAAGAGCCGACACACAAAACCGGCTAGCGGGGCGCGCGGCGAGTGATGAGAAAATGAAAGAACCGTGGTGAGTGACGAGTGGCGAGAAAAAGGGAGGCTACATGCTGCGGGCGACACCCGGCAGGCGAATGGAGCGGAAGCGGCGGAGGCGGGAGAAGAATTTGTTTGCGGTGGCGATGTCGCGGGCGATTTGCGCGCGCAATTCGTCGGGACCGGTGAATTTTTTTTCTTCGCGAAGGCGCTTCCAGAAGCGGACTTCGATGCGGTTGGGAGTGCTCGTTCCCTGAAAATCGAGCAGGTGCGTTTCCACGCTGAGGGCGGAGCCGTTGAAGGTGGGGCGGACGCCGATGTTGGTGACGGAGCGGCGGCTGCAGGTCTCGCCATCGAAAAAAGTGCGGGTGATGTAGACGCCGCGAGCGGGGACAAGTTCCTGTTCCGCGGCGAGGTTGAGCGTGGGAAAAGTGAATTTGCGGCCGGTGCCGGTGCCGCCGACGACTTCGCCGGTGAGGGCGAAGGGGCGGCCGAGAAGACGGCCAGCGTGAGAGACGTCGCCTTCCGCGACTTCGCGGCGGATAATGGTGCTGGAGACGATTTCGCCGCGATATTGAACGGGCGGGATAATCACGACGTCGAAATCGTTTTTTGCGCCGAGTTCTTTCAGCAGCTTCACATTGCCGGCTTGCTTGTGGCCGAAATGGAAGTCCTCGCCGACCAAAACCGTTTTGATGTGCAAATCGCGGACGAGAATCTGCTCGACAAATTCTTCAGGAGAGAGGCGCGCGAGTTCGAGGGTGAAAGGTAAAATCACCGCAGCTTCGAGGCCGAGGGAATTGAACCAGTCCATGCGCTGCGCGTTGGTGGAGAGGCGCAGGGGCGCGGAGTCCGGGCGAAGAACTTTTCTAGGCGAAGGGTCAAAGGTGAGCGCGGTGGAGACGGCTCCGAGGGTTTGAGCGCGCGCGACGGCGGAGCGAAGAATCGCCTGATGGCCAAGGTGAATCCCATCGAAATTGCCGATGGCCAGCACACTGCTTTGTCCGGAGGCGGCATACGTTGACGCCCAGGCCTCGGCGGATCCAAATGTCGCCAGACGGCTGGACTGGGAAGCATTCGAAGAGAGCGGCTGAGATTGCCGCGCGGGGCGAGTGCGCTGGGACTCCGCGATCGAGACCTCAAATTCGAGACCATCGTAGGCCAGTTGTACGTGCGGAAAACCCATGCGGCGCAAGCGCTCGTTCGTTTCTGCGTGGGGCAGGTCGTGAGCGATATGCGTGAACCAGGCACGGCGGGGTTTCAGTTGCTGAATGAGGGCGAGAGCCTGATCGACAGTTTGGTGCATGGGATGGGGGATGTCACGCAGGGCGTCCAGAACGAGTTCGTCGAGACCTTCGAGAAGAGGCATGGAAGAATCGGGAAGCTGGCTGAAATCCGTGAGGTAAGCGGCGCGGCCAAAACGAAAACCTAGAACTTCCATGTCGCCGTGAAGCATGGGGATTGGCACGAACGGAATGCCTAAGAGTTCGATAGGATTTTGCGCGAGCTTCAAAGTGACACTGGGCACGGTGCTGAGCGTTGGTTTGTCATCGAAGACGTAGGCAAAAACGCGGCGGATGATTCGAAACGTTTCCTCGTTGCCGTAGACCGGAAGCGCCGCGCGCTGGCGGATATTGAATGGGCGAATGTCGTCGAATCCGAGGATGTGGTCAGCGTGGCCGTGAGTGAGCAAGATTGCGTCGAGGCGATCGAGGCCGACACGGAGGGCCTGCTGGCGGAAGTCGGGGGTGGTATCGATGACCACGTTTTGACCGTTGCGGGAGAGCAGAAGGGAAGGGCGAAGACGCTTGTCGTGCGGATCGTTCGAATGGCAAACGCGGCAGGGGCATGCGAGTGTGGGCACGCCCATGGAGGTGCCGGAGCCGAGGACGGTGATTTTTAGGGGAGCAGGAGGCATCTTCAAAAGATGTTAGCGCGAATGGCGCGGAGACGGGAACAAGCTGGATGAATGCCGGCTACGGGCGGGCCTTGGCCTTCGCTTGTGTGGCCGCCTGGGCCGCTACCGCCTGGTTGATCTCCAGGAAAGTCATTTTCAACTTGCCGAGGAGGTCCAGCAGGAGGGTGTCTTCTTCGGCGGCGAGATTGCCCTTGGTTTTTTCGTGCAGGGCATCGAGCATGTCGATGAGCTCGCGCGCGGCTTCGGGATCGATGACGGGCTGGCCGGTGCGCGGATCGGCGTAGGCGCCAAGGACCATGGCGGCGTTACTGCCGAGCATGCGGACGAGGTTTTCGAATGCGGGGGAGCGCTTGGCGGTCTCGACCGGAGGCGCTGGTGCGGTGGCCACTGCTGGTGCTTCGGTGGCTGCGGGTGGGTGCTTGGCGGCTTCGCGCCGGGCTTCTCGTTCTTCTTCCTCGACTACTTCTTTCCGCAGTTCGCCCTCGGCCGTAAACGGCCGCCGGTCGATGACGCGGAATGAATCTTCGTGCTTAGGATCGGACAAGGGACATTCCTTAACGTTGAGTTCCCGCCTAGTTTATCACGGGTGGCGGGTTTGCGCCGCGTGCAGCTGGTGCTGTGGGGCTTCGATAGTGTGTCAGTTTCTAAGTATGCAACTAATCATGAGTTGGCCGAAGTGAACTGTTTACCAGTGCTATGTGCATGCTCTGTATGGGACGAGGCGTTTTAGCCGCCTCGGAACAGGCTCGGCAGGCGGGCACTGGACATGCCCATAGCTCCATTGAAGTGGGCGACCCGCGTCGTAATAGTGTAGGTAGAACGCAAAACGCAGGGGGCCCTCACCCTTTACGCAGCGCATACTCCGCTCGATAACAGTCTCGCCGTCCGATGAGAGCAAAGCCTCGTCGTATGCGCATTGGAAATTGTCTGGATAGTCTCCTAGTATGTAGGGCTGTCCCATTTCAATCATTTTGAAACGGTCGTCAATCCGTTCCACCAGAGCTTCGATCAAAACCAGATTCTTGAAGTGTGCTTTGGTCCGCTCCTCGGAACCTGAAACTTTCAATTGTTCCTGATACGCATCCGCGCGAATGTCAGGCTTATATACCCCGAGAATGATGATGGTAGGCGTCGACATCTGGATGCAAGAATCGCAGAGCTGAATTCACTTTTACCAGCCTAACACCACTGTGTTCATGGCAAAACTCCTGATTAACGCGGCACTTGGAAATTGACCCACTGTCGGGGCTTCACTGTGCTTGTCAAAGGTGCGGGGGCACCGTAAAGTGGGACGCTTGATGCGAACTGGAAATCGTTGAAAACATGAAGCACTCCCGCAAGAAACCGACGAAGAAAGCGGGCCAGACGCGGCGCTCCGCGGGCAAACCGGCGAAGGCGATGTCAATAACGCCGGGCGAATGGTTCGAACGGCTCGTGGCCGTGCAGGCCAGGTTGCGTGCGCGCGACGGCTGTCCGTGGGATCGCGAACAAACGCACGAGTCGCTGCGAACGTATCTGATCGAGGAAGCCTACGAAGTACTGGAAGCGCTTGACAGCGGGAACGACGCGAAATTCGCGGAGGAGATGGGCGATCTGCTGCTGCAGATCGTGTTTCATTCACAGATTGCGAAAGAAGAAGGGCGCTTTGCTGTTTCGGATGTGATCCAGGAAATCCACGACAAGATGATCAGGCGGCATCCGCATGTGTTCGGGGAGACGCACGCGAAGGATTCCGCGGAGGTATTGAGAAACTGGGAGCAAATCAAGGCCGAGGAGCGCCGCGCGCTCGCTGAAAAGAGCAAGACTGGTGCAATTGGCGAAGGCGCTAAAGAGAGCTCGCTGCTTGATGGCGTCTCGCGCGGCCTGCCCGCGACGCTCGAAGGGTTTCAATTGACGCGCAAGGCAGCACGCATTGGGTTCGACTGGGAAGATGTGGGCGGAGTGTTTGAGAAGATGCGTGAAGAGACGGAGGAATTGCGAAGCGCCGTGAAAGCAAATGAGCAGGGAAAAGTCGAAGAGGAGCTTGGTGACTTGCTCTTCGCGGCGGTGAACCTGGCGCGATTCCTGAAAGTGGACCCGGAGATTGCACTGAAGAAAGCTAACGGGAAATTTTCGAAGAGATTTCGCGCGATGGAGAAGCTGGCACGTGAAGAGGGCAACGAGTTCAAAAATCTTCCACGAGAGACGATGGAGTCGCTGTGGGAGGCTGCCAAGCAGGCCGAGGCAAAAACGGACGCGGCGAAACACCGGGGAGCGCTAACCAAGCGATGAGCGGGGATATCGTTATTCGCAAATGCGAGCGGCTCGAAGAGTTCCAGCGGTGCGTGGAGCTGCAGCGCGAAATCTGGGGAGAGGCGGATTTGGAAGTCGAGCCGGCTACGTTGTTCGTGGTCGCCGCGCACACCGGGGGCGGGGTGATAGGCGCTTTCGATGGCGACCGGATGGTTGGGTACACGCTCGCGGTGGCTGGGGTTCGTGGAGGCGTGCCGTACCTCCATTCGCATATGGCCGGCGTGCAGAGCGAGTACCGCGACCGCCGGGTGGGCCGGATGCTGAAACTCTTCCAGCGTGAGGAAGCGTTGGGGCGGGGATTCCGGTTGATCGAATGGACGTTTGACCCGCTGGAATTGCGCAACGCGCATTTCAATCTGAACCGGCTCGGGGCCATCTGCCGAAGATATGAACCGAATTTGTATGGCGTGACGACCAGTCCGCTGCACCGGGGATTACAGACAGACCGCCTGGTGGCGGAGTGGCATCTGGATTCGGCGCGCGTGGTGGCGGCGATTGGGGAGCTTGTTAAAGAACCGGCGGAAGCGCCAGCAACGATTGAAATGCCGGCGGAATTGGAACGCTGGCAACGCGAGGATTCGCCAGAAGTTGGCAAGGTACAGGCGCGCATCCGAGGGGAATTCACAAACTGGTTTGCCAAGAGGTACGCAGCAGTTGGATTGCGAAATGTTGCCGGGAACAGGGCATATCTGCTGACGCCGTGGAGCGATTTCTAGGAAAGGGTAGCGAGCGGAAAAAACATGCGCGTACGAGAAATCACGATGCGGGAAATTCGGATGAAGCTGGTGACTCCATTTGAAACCAGCATGGAGCGCACCGACGTTCGCCGCATCGTGCTGATCGAAGCGAATGTCGACGGCGCAACAGGGTGGGGCGAGTGTGTTGCAGGCGAGACGCCTTCCTACAGTCCGGAGACGACGGAGACGGCGTGGCACATCCTGCGCGATCACCTTTGGCCACTGATGAAGGGAAGGGAGTTTGGTTCCGCTGGGGAAGTCTGGGACCTGCTGGGGCACGTGCGCGGTCATAATATGGCCAAGGCGGCTCTTGAAGCCGCGGTGTGGCATGCGGAGGCAGTACAAAAAGGGATACCGTTGTGGAAATTACTGGGCGGCACGCGCGAGGAGATTGCCAGCGGTGTCTCGATTGGGATCAAAGAATCGGTGGAAGAGCTCGTGGCCGAGGTGAAGAAGGAACTGGCCGCGGGCTATCAGCGCATCAAGATCAAAATCAAGCCTGGTAAGGATTTGGAGCCGGTGCAACGGCTGCGGCAGGATTTTCCGCGCATCAAGCTGATGGTGGATGCCAACTCCGCCTACACATTGAATGATTGGCCGCTTTTGAAGCAGCTTGAAGGGTTCTACCTGATGATGATCGAGCAGCCGCTGGGCTGGGATGATCTTTACGGCCATATCGAACTGCAGAAAAAGCTGGACACACCGATTTGCCTGGATGAATGCATCCACACCGAAGAGCAGGCACGCGCGGCGGTTGAACTCGGCGCCTGCAAAATCATCAACATCAAGCTTGGACGCGTCGGGGGATTTACGGTGGCGCGGCGGATTCACGATTTTTGCATGGAGCATGGCATTCCCGTGTGGTGCGGAGGGATGCTGGAATCCGGAATCGGACGGGCGCACAACATCGCGCTTTCGACACTGCCGGGGTTCACGCTGCCGGGTGATGTGACGGCCAGCAAGCGCTATTTCGAAGAAGACATCATCGAGCCGGAAGTGACGGTTTCACCGCATGGAACGATTCGCGTGCCGCTGGGGCCAGGCATCGGCTTCGAGCCGCGCGTTGAACGCATTGAGAAACTGACCGTTCGGAAAGAACGGCTGACCTGAGCCCGTGGAGATTCAAGCATCCAGCGGACGCGCGCCCTCGCGCGGCGCGATTGCAGCCTCGATTGGACTGCTGATCGTAGTCTGGGCGGTCAATTTTATCGCCGGCAAGATTGGGATCCGGGCTATGCCCGTTTTGACGCTGGCGTCCTTCCGAGTGGTCCTTGCCGGTGCAGTGATGATTCCGATTTACCTGGTGTGTTCCCGATTGCCGGCTTTTACGGAGGCCACAGCAGCCCGGGTACGCGGGTTTAACGCTCGCGACCTCTGGACATTTCTCTACCTGGGATTCTTCGGTGTAACGGTGAACCAGATGTGCTTCACCATAGGGCTTCGGTACACATCGGTGAGCCACTCGTCGGTGATTGTAGGGATGGCACCGATCTACACGCTGCTGCTCGCGGTGCTTTTCCGGCTAGAGAGGGCGACTTGGCGGAAGGCCACCGGCATGGGACTTGGGCTGGCCGGTATTGCGGTGATGGCTTCGGAGAAGGGGCTCTCTGCTCACTCGCCTTCGCTGCTTGGGGACGGCATAACCATGACGGGTTCGATCGGGTTCGCAGTATATGTGGTACTGGGAAAACGCGTCGCGGGGAAATACGACACGCTGACGATGACGGCGTTCAATCATTTTGCGGGGGCGTTGATCGTTTTGCCGCTGGCGATCCGTGAGGCGAGGGCGCTTGGCCCCGCCGAGAACTGGCGGGCGATTCCGTGGAGCGGCTGGGTGGCTTTGCTGTACATGGCGCTGTTCAGTTCCGCGTTGGCGTACGTTTTCTATTTCTGGCTGCTGAGGTATTTGGAAGCGTCGCAGTTGGCCGCCTTCTCTTATCTCCTGCCCTTGCTGGCAACAATATTGGGAATTCTTTGGCTCGGTGAGAAAGGCTCGTGGGGACAGGTGCTGGGTGCGGTTCTCGCGCTTGGCGGTGTCTACTGGATTGAAGCGGGCCGGACACCGGCCCCGGCCTGAGGTACCCCATCCGCACCTATTGACCATTAGGCGCTACCAATCGCTGAGTTCTATTGCGATGTAGTACTAGTATCTCCAGAATCAATCCAGGCAGTCCCTTCTAGGAAAATTCCGTGAGAACGATTTCTACTCTGTCCGCGGGAAGATGCATACGGCGAGTTCTTACAAAGAACGCGTTTGCCATCCTGCTGTTGTTCTTCGGAATGCTCCGAGAATATCCCGCCCAAGCCAAGCAAAGTGACCAGCAGCCTCCCGCGAACTTGAAGCAATTGAGTCTTGAACAGCTGGGCAGCCTAGAAGTGACGACTGCCTCCAAAGAGCCGGAACAGGTCTGGAAAACGCCGGCGGCGATCTACGTGCTTACTCAGGAGGACATACGGCGGTCGGGGGCCACGAGCATCCCTGAGGTCCTTCGGCTGGTTCCGGGAGTGGAAGTGGCCCGAATTGATTCCGACCACTGGGCAGTCGGGATACGCGGATTTGGAGGGGAATTCTCGAAGTCGCTGCTGGTCCTGATTGACGGCCGGAGCGTGTATTCCCCCCTATTTGCCGGGGTGTATTGGCAACTCCAAGATACGGTGCTTGAGGACATCGATCGAATCGAAGTGATTCGAGGTCCGGGCGGAACGATCTGGGGAGCGAACGCGGTCAACGGGGTCATAAACATCATCACCAAGAGCACGAAGGATACGCATGGGGTGCTCGTTTCCACAAGCGGAGGGAATCTAGATCAAGGCATTGCCAGCGTCCGCGTGGGGGGCACAAGCGGCAAGGGCTTCGACTACCGGGTATACGGCAGGGGCTTCATCCGTGGTCCGGAGTTTCATCCCGGCAACGATCCATCGAATTTCGATTATTGGAAGACCGGTCAACTAGGTTTCCGCACGGATTGGGACATAAACTCTCGCGACTCACTCACGGTGCAGGGCGACATGTATGCAGGGCTCGACGGAGAAAGGGTCGCCGTCTCGCTCTATACACCTCCCAGCAGATTGGTAATCGACGGGCCGCACGACGTGGGTGGAGGCAATATCCTGGGACGCTGGCGGCGAGAGTTCAGCAAGGATTCCGACATCCAGATCCAGGGCTACTATGACCGGACCTCACGCTACAGTCCGCAGCTCGACGAGATTCGCGACACCTTTGATATCGATCTCCTCTATCGCGTCAAGCTGAAGGATCGGCACAATGTCCTGATGGGCGTCGGGGGCCGCTGGAGTCCCGATACCATCGTTCAGAAATTCGCCACACTCGATTTCGAACCGCACAAAGAAACGGACAGCATTTATAGCGGATTCCTGCAGGACCAGATCGCCATTGTTCGGGACAAAGTGGCGCTAACCTTGGGCTCGAAATTTGAGCACAACAATTACTCGGGATTCGAAATCCAGCCGAACGTGCGGCTGCTTTGGACGCCAACCCGGCATCAGTCCTTTTGGACGGCAGTTACGAGAGCCGTGCGAACTCCTTCGCGCCTGGATCAGGACCTGCAACTGACCGACTCTTTGTCGGCAAACCCTCCAATCTATTTGCGTGTTCTCGGGAGCAAGAATTTTTCCTCGGAACAGTTGCTTGGCTTCGAAGCCGGCTACCGCACTCTGGTAGCCTCGAAGCTGTACGTGGATGTCGCTTTTTTTCAGAATGAATATAACGATCTCTATGGATTCGGGCCGGGGGCAATTTTTGTGGAGCCTACACCCGCTCCGGCGCACGTGGTTTTGCAGGTGCCACTGGCCAACGCTCTCAAGGGCAACACGACTGGCGTAGAAATTGCGCCCGAGTGGAAACCGGTCGAATGGTGGGGATTGAAAGGGTCTTACTCGTACTTGCATCTTTACGTGCACGACAAACCAGGCTTCACGGACAACATAAATACGGTTTCCGACAACGGTTCGAGCCCTCACCACCAATTTGTCATCCAATCGCATTTTAATTTTCCCAAGAAGTTCGATTTTGATGTGACTTATCGTTACGTCAGTTCTCTACCTGCCCAGTTGGTGAATGAATACGGCACCGGGGATGTTCGACTCGGGTGGCACCCTGTAGCGGACTGGGAATTGTCGGTCGTGGGCCAGAACCTTCTGCAGCCGCATCACGCAGAATTCGGGAGTGACGTTGACACGATTGTTGGAGTCAAGAGAAGCGTATACGCGAAGATTATCTGGAGAATGTCACGGGATTAGCCACGATGGGCGGGACGAACGCGACATTCGACTGCCGTCCAAATCTGCAGTGCTGCGTGTGTCGGTCTTCTCGGTTTCGCTTCCTCCCATTCCTTGTCATGCTCATCGCGACAGTGTTCTTCGGTTCGACCGTCTCTCTCTTGGCCCAGCAGCCTAAACTGAGCGAATACCAGGTAAAGGCCGCTTATCTTTACAACTTTGGCAGGTTCGTCAAATGGCCGGCCGGACTGCCCGCCGGCAAGGGAGACTCCTTCGCCGTTTGCGTGCTCGGTAAGGACCCTTTCGGCGCGAACCTGGACGCAACTCTGGCGGGGGAAGCCCTGGACGGAAAGCCGGTCGTGATTCGGCGGCTGACAAAGCCGCAAGACGCGGCGGACTGCCGGATCCTGTTCGTCAGTTCAACCGAAGAACATCATCTGAAAGAGATACTGGCGGCGATTGATCAAGAAGGCGTCCTGACAGTCAGCGATATGCCGGGCTTCTCACGGAAGGGCGGCATCATCCAGTTTGTCGCGGAAGGCGACAGAGTCCGCTTCGAGATTAACTTGTCGAGCGCCGAGAGTGCCCGGCTGGTCCTGAGCTCCGAACTGCTTAAAGTCGCGGCCGCGGTTAGAAGAAGTACGCGCTCGGGGGATTGACTCACATGCCTGGAGCTCAAGCCAATTCCATTTCCCGCAAACTCACATGGATGAACATGCTGGTCAGCAGTGCAGCGCTCCTGTTGGCATGCACGGCGTTTATTGCATATGACCGGGTGACTTTCCGAGAGGCCAAAGTTCTGAACCTTTCCACGCAGGCTCAGATTATCGGCTCCAATTCGGTCTCTGCGCTGCTCTTCAACGACCAGCAGTCGGCGGAAAATACTTTGTCAGCCTTGAAGGCTGCTCACAACATTCTGTCCGCGGGAATCTACGCCCCCGACGGCCGTCTTTTTGCCTCCTATTCGCGGGATTCATCCGGCTCGATCCCAAAGCTTCCTTCAATCCCTGCAGGCCAGAGCGAAATCCATTGGCTCAACAATGAGGAAATCGTACTGGTCCGCTTGATCGTGTTTGAAGGAAAGCCAGCGGGGATGGTGTATATCCGATCTGACGTGAAAGAGCTGAACGGGCGTCTGCGGCGATACGCCAGTATTGCCGGCATTGTCTTGTTGGCGTGCTTGATGGCAGCGCTCCTCGTCTCATCCATATTCCGGAAAGCTCTCGCTGACCCCATCGTGAGTTTAGCGGAGATTGCAAAGGTCGTTTCTCGCGACAAGAACTATTCCGTTCGCGCAACTCCGACCCGCAGCCCCGGGGAACTGGCTATCCTGATCGACGCTTTCAATGAAATGCTGTCGCAGATCCAGCAGAGTGAGCGAGCTCTGCGAAAAGCTCATGATGGGCTGGAGCAACGCGTCCTGGAACGGACTGCTGAACTCGAGGCTGCCAAGAAAGAGGTGGAAGAGTACTCGCATTCCATTCTCCGTGCGAAAGAGGAGGTTGAGCGCGGCAGCAAGTTCAAGGATCAGTTCCTCTCGACGATGAGTCACGAACTTCGGACTCCGCTGAATGCCGTCCTGGGTTTCTCCGATCTGCTCGCCGATGAACGTTACGGCCCGCTGAACGAGCGGCAGCAGCGTTACGTCAGCCATATCCACACCGGCGGCAAACACCTGCTCAGCCTCATTAGTGACATTCTGGATTTGTCAAAAATTGAGGCGGGCCGCATGGAGCTGGCCATTGAGAGCCTGCGAGTCACGACCACTTTGGGCGAGGTTATCAGCGTCATGCAGCCGCTCGCAGAGAAAAAATCACAAACTTTGACAAAGGTCGCTGATCCGGCTCTCTCTATCCGTGCCGATTCCACAAGGTTCAGGCAAGTACTGTTGAACCTGGTCGGAAACGCGATCAAGTTCACGCCGAATGGCGGGCACATCGAACTTTCTGCCTTTCTGGTTCAGGACAAAGTGCGCGTGGAAGTGCGCGACAACGGGCCGGGGATCCCCCCCGAAGAGCAACAGCGCATCTTCGAAGCCTTCTACCGGTTGCGAGAAACGGGCAAAAAAACGGAAGGGACAGGGCTCGGCCTGGCCATCACCCATAGGTTGGTTGAACTGCACGGCGGGGAACTTAGCCTCGAAAGCAAGGTCGGCGAGGGGAGCTGCTTTTATTTCTCTCTTCCCGCGGCTGCGACTATAAGCCAAGCGACTGCCGCCAAAGCAGCGACCGTTCCGAAATCTGCTCATCTGCCCCGGGTCCTGGTCATCGAAGACGACCGGGCCGCTGCCCAGCTGATTCAATCGCAACTGACGTCTGCCGGCTATGAAGTGATGGTCTGTCTGGAGTCACAAAATGCGCTCGAGATTGCCGTCCAGTTCCACCCTGGCGCAATCACTCTGGATATCGTGATGAAGCCCAAAAACGGATGGGAAATCTTGTCGCAGTTGAAACGCGACCCGCGCACGGCGCAGATTCCTCTGATCGTGGTCTCGATTGTGGATCAGCCCGGTATGGGAGCTTTGCTGGGGGCCGACGAATATCTGGTAAAGCCGGTGGAGAAGAAGATTCTTTTGGCCGCCATCGAACGCCGCATCAATAGCCGGCCTGCATCGGCACGTGTGCGACCCATCCTGGTGGTTGAAGATGACACGGCTACGCGCGAATTCATCGCTGAAATGCTGGTTGCGCGAGGGTACACCGTGGCTACCGCGGCTGACGGAGCTCAAGCGCGTGCTCAGGTTGCCGCGAATTTGCCCGAACTTGTAATCCTCGATTTGGTATTGCCGGAAGTGAGCGGCTTCGAATTGCTCGGGGAATGGCGCGCCAGCCCTCGCACCGCCGACCTTCCGGTTTTCGTGCTGACGAGCAAGGATTTGAACCAGGAAGAACAACGGTATCTTCGCGCACACGCGGAATCGCTATTCCGTAAACAACTGCCATGGCACGAAGAGCTGGTAAAACAGCTTTCGCGCGTAGTCTCGATGGGACCTCCGGTGAAGGTGTGAGGTACCTCATTCTCGTTGTGGAAGACAACCCGATGAATCGCGAGCTGCTCTGTGACTGGCTCGAGTCTGAAGGACATGAAGTCCTGAGCGCAGAGGATCTGGCTACTGCGCGACGCATACTCCAGGATCGGCAACCCGATGCGGTGCTGCTCGATGTTCAGCTCGGCAATGAAGATGGCCTTTCCCTGGCTGCATGGATGCGACAGCAACCGGAACTGTGCCATCTTCCCGTGATTGTAGTAACCGCTCACGCCATGGTGGCGGAACATCAGCGTTTTCTGCTGGCGGGCTGCAACGCTTGCGTTTCCAAGCCTCTGAATTTCAAGCTGCTCAGTGCGGAGCTAGAACGATGGCTGACGCCCAGGCAGAAGTTGCCGTCCGCTTCATAGGCGTCGTTTGGAACCGCCGTTGACGCCCTTGTTTCGCACACCTACTATCGTGCCAAAGCAGCCTGCCGACGTCGATCCCCGAGAAACCTGTCCAGAAAACCAATGGCGGTGACCCAAACGGCGCCCGCAGCGTAGCCCGCAATAACGTCGCTGGGGTAGTGCACCCCGAGATAGATACGCGAGAATCCGATCATAGCAATTAAGAAGATTGCGGCTGACCAGATGGCCCACTTAGCGATCCTTCCACGCACGCGTGGCGCAAGAATGGCAGCGAGTGCTCCGTAAAAGCAGAGCGCGCCGAATGCGTGGCCGCTGGGAAAACTATAGGAACTCGGCGTGGGGCCAAAAAAAGCCACCGGCCGGGGGCGATGGAACGCCAGCTTTAAGGCCTCATCGAGAGCAGCCATGCCGATCATGGTGATGCCAAGCAATGCGGCCATGCGCTTGCGGCGAAAATAAAGGAGCACTGCGAGAATGACCAGGCACAGGGTGGTCACCGTACCGACAGAACCAAGAAACGAAAATCCTTGCATCAGCCGGGTAAGCCCCGGCGTGGAGTGTTGATGCACGGAGTCCCGAACGAACATATCGAATTTCTGTGTGTCACCTTCCAGCATCTCTTCTGACAGCCACCCGAAGGCAAATAGAGCTGCAACTGCGACGAGCAGGGCGCCGAGGAGCAAGAGCCAGCTGTTTAGTTTGGCGCGGTTTTCCATGTTGATGCGAAGACACGAAATCTTACCTGTCCGAGGCAGATTAATCGAATCCGTGGACGATTCCCCCGGAAGCACGCTAGAGAGAAGCGGTTTCAAAGTGGGTGGCGCTAACGGCTGTTTGATGGAAGAATATGCGCGCGACGGTATGGCTGCGGTCCAAGACTTGGTTCTTGCCTTCGGCGGAATTCATCGGAAATCGCGGAAGCTACCCGTCGAGGAGGCAATCCTTTGCCTGGCATTCCCTTGAGAAATGGCGGCGCGGCGGTGCGAATCGCGGTCATACCCGGCGATGGGATTGGGGTGGAGGTTACGCCGCAAGCGGTGAAGGTGCTGAAAGCGGTGACCGCGCCTGCGAAACGGGCGGTCGAATTCATTGAGTTTGATTGGGGCGCGGACAAATATCTGCGTGAAGGGGTGACGCTGCCGGCGGGCGCGGTGGAGATGCTGCGCGATGAGTTTGATGCGATTCTGTTTGGCGCGCTGGGCGATCCGCGGGTGCCTTCGAACCAGCATGCCGCGGATATATTGCTGGGGCTGCGGTTCAAGCTGGATCTCTACGTCAATGCGCGGCCGGTGGAGCTGTTGCATGACCGGCTGACTCCGCTGCGCGACCGGACAGAAAAAGACATCCGCTTCATGGTTATTCGAGAGAACACCGAGGGGCTTTACGTGGGCGTCGGAGGGTTCTTCAAGAAGGACACGGCGGACGAGATCGCGGTACAGGAGGACGTGAACTCCCGGAAGGGGGTGGAGCGCATCATCCGGTATGCGTTCGAATACGCGCGGCAGAATGGGTTGAAGCGCGTGTGCATGAGCGACAAATCGAACGCCCTGACGTTTGCTCATGACCTATGGCAAAGGGTGTTCAAGGAAGTGCGCCAGGAGTACGCCGAAATTGATTCCCGCCATCTCTACATCGACACTCTGGCGATGGAGATTGTGCGTGATCCGAGGCAGTTCGATGTGATTGTGACGTGCAATCTCTTCGGCGACATTGTCAGCGACCTGGGCGCGCAACTCGCCGGGGGCCTAGGACTGGCGCCCTCTGGCAACATTCATCCGGGGAGGACTTCGTTGTTCGAACCGGTGCACGGGTCGGCCCCGAATATTGCACGAAAGGGAATCGCAAACCCGCTGGGATCGGTTCTGACGTCGGCAATGATGCTGGAGTTTCTGGGCTGGAAGGCGGAAGCTGCGATGCTTCGAACGGCGGTTCGAACAGCATTACATGAAAACTTTGTGACCCCTGATCTTGGCGGCGACAAGAAAACGACTGAAGTCGGAGATTGGATTGCCAATCGAGTGGCGAAGGGCGCTTCCGCTTCCAGTTAAAGTGATACTTTAACAGTTAATTTCTACAGAAATCCTCACTTAGGGCGTCGCGCCAGCGACGTGAGCAACATTCCCAACAAGAATCCACCGATGTGCGCCCATACGGCCACGCCTCCCGTAACCTTGGCACCGATGGTGCTGAGCCCCGCCATGAATTGCAGGATATACCACAAGCCAAGAAAAATGACCGTTGGGACGGGAATGGGGAAAATAATGACAAGTGTGAGGATGCGAGCCCGGGGATAGAGCAAAATATAGGCTCCCATCACTCCGGAGATAGCCCCGCTGGCCCCGAGAGCCGGAACTGTGGAATGCAAGTTAAAGGCGATGTGGAGCAGGCCGGCGCCGATCCCGCAGACGATGTAAAAAAGGAAATAGGCGAAGTGCCCGAAGAAGTCCTCGACATTGTCCCCGAAGATCCAGAGAAAAAGCATGTTTCCGGCGATGTGCCAGAATTCGGCGTGCAGAAACATGCTGGTGAACAAGGGGAGAAATGCCACTTCGAATCCCACATGGCCGGCAAAGAAAGAGGGAATACGGGCCGGAACGGTGGAGTTCGCCAGCACAAACGCTTTGAAGGCGGGCCCGGGGAGACTGAATTGATAGAGGAAGACAACCACGTTGACGAGGATCAGCGTAATGTTCACGAAGGGATAAGTGCGGGAGGGATTGAGGTCCTTGAGAGGGATGAACATGAGAAAGGTCGGGAGCAGAGTAGCGAATCACGGAGAAAATGAAAAGAGAAGGGAAGGCACAGCCGTGCGTCCGATAATAATTTAGCGGCGAAAGGCCTGGTTAACAGAATGTCTTTGCGGCTCAATTCGCCCGCAAATGGCTGGATTTCCCGGCTATTCCAAGCCTAGCGATTGGAAGGCGGTGAAGTTTCCGCAACGGCAGGAGTGTTTTGCAACATTTGCAGCTGTGATTTTTTCGAGGGAGAGATTGCGCGGCGTGAGCGTGTATGGTAATTACAATAGTCCTGCGTGCGCGTGCGATTCGAACAAGCTGCTAGCGTTCGTGAAGGCGCATCGTCGGCACGCCGACAGCTCATGCCTGCCCGGGAAACGGAAGCCATCATCCTGAAAACTTTTCCATTGGGCGAGGCGGACCGCCTGGTTAGTTTTTTCGGACGATCCTCGGGCCGCGTGCGAGGAGTGGCCGCGGGGGCCCGGCGATTGAAGAACCGCTACGGGTCGACGCTGGAGATCCTCTCTCACGTGCAACTGTGGTACGTCGAGAAGGAAACCCGGGAGCTGGTTCGAATTCAACAGGCTGAGCCGCTGGAGTCGTTTCACAAGGCGCAGAGTGACTATGGGCTCAGCACTGGACTTGCGGTGGTCAGTGAGGTCTCGGAACTGGTGCTGCCGGAGCATGAAGTATCCGAATCGATGTTCCGGCTAATCCTGCTGACGGTCAGAGAAGTGGAGCGCACCGGCGATTGGACTTTGCCTCTGAGCTACTTTGCGTTCTGGACGTTGAGGCTGGGCGGATGGTTGCCGCGGTTCGACAGGTGTGCCGATTGTGATGCGCCGTTTGGTTCGCAAACCGCTTTTTACGACTCACACCAGCCCGGCCTTTTCTGTGAGAAGTGCCGCCGGATGGGAATGAAGCCGCTTCACCACGAAGCGAGAATGCTGGCGGAAAGATTTACGGGTGAGCGGCTCGACCGCATCTCGCCGGACAAGTTGATGCAAGCGAGCGCGAGGGAATTGCGGGAAGCTTCGCTGACGTGGATTGAGCACAACGTTGAGAAGCGGCTGGCTACGCGAGAGCTTTTGGAGACAACTTGAAAGTTAAAGTAAAACTTGAGAAGCGAAACAAGGGCCTTACGTTTCAAGATCTGATTCTGAAGCTTTCGCAGTTCTGGGTGAATCAGGGCTGTGTGCTGCAGCAGCCGTACGACATTGAAGTAGGCGCCGGAACTATGCATCCGGAAACTTTTCTTCGCGTGCTAGGGCCGGAGCCTTATCGCGTGGGATATGTGCAGCCGAGCCGTCGGCCCGCCGACGGACGTTATGGGGAGAATCCCAACCGGCTTTACAAGCATTCGCAATTTCAAGTGATCTTGAAGCCTGCTCCTGTCGACATCCAGGACCTGTACCTCAAGAGCCTCGGGGCAATCGGCATCAACCTCAAAGAACACGATATCCGTTTCGAAGAAGACAACTGGGAGTCTCCGACGCTCGGGGCCTGGGGCATCGGCTGGCAGATTCTTCTGGATGGATTGGAGATTACGCAGTTCACGTATTTCCAGCAGAGCGGTGGCATCGATCTCGATCCCATCTCTGTCGAGCTCACGTATGGGCTGGAACGGATCTGCGCGTTTCTCCAAGGCGTGGAGAGTGTCTACGATCTGCGCTGGTCGGCTGACAAGACTTACGGAGATATTCGCCTGCGGGAAGAACAGCAATTTTCGGAGTACAGCTTTAATCGCAGTGATGCCTCGGCGATTCGCGCGGAATTTGAACTCCACGAAAAAGAAGCCAAGGAACTCCTGGACGGCTGGAAAGCGGTCGGGGGCAAGCTTACAAAGGAGACGGTGCGAGATTTGGAAAAGTTTACGGATGAGGCGTTTGGCAAGACAGCCCGGCGAACGTCTGAACGAGAAGGCGAAAATACGGGCGCGCCAACATCGGCCACGGCGCCATCAGCGAAGGAAGTCGCCCGCTACCCGCTGCTTGCGGCTTACGACCACTGCCTCAAGTGCTCGCATCTCTTTAACTTGATGGACGCGCGCGGAGTGATCTCGACGACGGAGCGCGCGGCGCTGATGGCACGGGTACGCACGGTGGCGTGCCGGACCGCGGCGGCGTATTTGGAACAAATCGGCGGGGCAGCACCGCGGCGCGAGGTGCGCGCGTGAAGAAAGCTGCAAAGGAAAAGCGCGTGGAGCTTCTCTTCGAACTGGGGTGCGAAGAGATACCGGCCGGGATGCTGCCGAAGGCAGAGGAAGAGCTTCGCACAAATATCGAAAAACTTCTGTCGGCGGAAAATCTTTCGGACGGCGTGACAGTGGAAACGTTCAGTGCGCCGCGGCGGCTGACGGCCTGGGTGCGAGGGCTGCTGGCGAAGCAACCAGATGTGGAGGCGGAGGTCACTGGTCCGCCGAAGTCGGTGGCTTACGATTCCGTCGGCGCGCCGACTCGCGCTGCGCTGAGTTTTGCTGAGAAGCAGGGCGTGCACGTCAACGATCTTTACCTCGTACAAACGCCGAAAGGCGAATACCTTGCCGCGCGGCAAATCAAGTTGGGCCGCACCGCCGAGCAAATCCTGCAGGCCATTCTTCCTCGTGCTGTCCATGATCTGACCTGGCCGCGCTCCATGACCTGGACGGGGCTGAAGGGTGCGCGCTTCATCCGGCCTATCCGTTGGATGGTTGCGGTGTTGAGCGGGAAGACTCTGAAATTGTCGGTGGCGGGAATCGCTGCGGGAGATACGACGCGCGGACATCGCTTTCTCGGCTCGAGCTCGATTCGCGTAAAGAACTTCTTGGACTACGAGAAGAGGCTTCATTCGAACGGCGTCATCGTTCGCCCTTCGCGGCGTGAGGAAAAAATCGGGAAGGAGTTGGAGGCGCACGCCAAGCGAAACGGCCTGCACATTCACGCAGACGCTGACCTCCGGAAGCTGGTGACCTACCTCAACGAATTTCCGAGCGTCATCCAGGGGGATTTCGATCCCGCGTTTCTCAGCCTGCCCGACGAGATTCTGGTCACGGTGATGCGCGGGCATCAAAAGTATTTTGCGGTGGAGAAGAAGAACGGAGAACTCGCGCCGCACTTCCTGGCGGTGATCAACGCCGACAAAGATTCCAAGGGTTTGATCCGGGCAGGGCACGAGCGCGTGCTGCGCGCGCGGTTCGCAGATGCGCAGTTTTTTTGGGAGGCCGACCAGAAGTGTCGGCTCGCCGACTATTTGCCGAAGCTGGAGCGCGTCACATACGAGTCGCGACTGGGAAGCTATCGCGACAAAGTCGAACGCGTCCGCAGCATCGCGCGCTGGCTCACGGAGCAGTGGTTTAACCTTGGGATGCTCCAGGCCCACGTCGCGGAAGCGGACCGAGCCGCGGAGCTGGCCAAGTGCGATCTAGCCACCGAGATGGTCCGGGAATTCACGGAGCTGCAGGGCATCGTCGGCGGGCTGTACGCGCGCGCGCAAGGCGAGCCGGACGAAGTGGCCGATGCGGTTTACGATCACTATCGGCCGGTCGGGTTGGATGATCCCATCCCGCGCAATCTGACGGGGTGCGCAGTTGCGCTTGCCGACAAACTCGATTCCGTAGTTGGGTGCTTCGCGGTAGGAGTTGTTCCCACAGGGTCCAGCGACCCCTACGCCTTGCGCCGGGCCGCGTTGGGGATCGTCAAAATTATCCTCGACAAGAAACTTGCACTTTCGCTTTCTCTCGCGATCGGGGCGGCGGCGAAAGCGCTGCTCACGCACAAGCCAAAGCGCGGAGTGACCCCGGCGCAAGAGGCACAGATACTGGAATTCATTCTCGATCGCGCAAAGTTTGTTCTGCGGGAGCGGGAAGGCTTTGGCTACGACGAGGTGAGCGCCGTGTTCCGCGCAGGTGCGGATGACCTTGTCGATGCGCAGAAACGTTCGGTGGCGTTGAGGGCTATCCGCAAATCGAAGAACTTTGAGCCGCTGGCTGTTTCCTTCAAACGCATCCGCAAGATTCTCGAGAAAGCCGGTGTCGCCATTGCAGACGGCCGCCACGTGAATCCGGAGCTGTTTGAAAACGCAGCGGAGCGCGAACTCCATACCGCGGTTCGCGATGCCGCGTCGAAAGTACAGGCGTTGAAGCGCGCTGGGAAATACCAGGAAGCTCTGGAGGTCATCGCCGGGCTACGGAAGTCCGTGGATCAGTTTTTCGATGGGGTGATGGTGATGGCGGAGAACGAAGCGGTGCGCAACAACCGGTTGACGCTTCTTGCAGAACTGCTCCGGGAGTTCACGACGGTCGCCGACTTTTCCGAGCTAGGCGGCGAAGAGCGGCGTTAGCTTCTTCAAGTATCACTTGAACTACAGTTTAACGTCGGCGTGCCGACAAGTCGTTCGAGGTTTTGGTGGGCGGCGACAGCAAAAAGAAAAAGTTCGAATCAAAAATCTCACGCGAGGGATACAGTGAAAAAATGGGTTTATTTTTTCGGTGCAGGTAAAGCGGAAGGTGACGGAAGTCAGCGCGGTCTTCTGGGCGGAAAGGGCGCGGGCCTTGCGGAGATGAGCCGCATTGGCTTGCCGGTACCTCCCGGATTCACCATTACAACGGAAGTCTGCACCTACTACTACGGCAACAAAAAAAGTTATCCGAAATCCCTCGAAGCAGAGGTCAAGAGCGCCGTGGCACGCGTCGAGAAAATCATGGGAACGAAATTTGGCGACAGAGCTGCCATGCCGATGCTGGTTTCGGTCCGCTCCGGAGCCCGCGATTCCATGCCGGGCATGATGGACACGATTTTGAATCTCGGCCTGAATGATGAAACGGTGCTCACGCTGGCCAAGGCCACGAAAAACGACCGGCTCGCCTGGGACTGCTATCGCCGGTTCATTCAAATGTACGGCGACGTCGTGATGAACGTGCAGAAACGCGCTAACGAGGATCACGAGCCTTTTGAAGTGGTCATTCACGAACTCAAACAGGAACGCTATCACGCGGACATCGACGACCCGAAACTCACGGTGAACGATCTTCAGGAACTGGTTGTTCGATTCAAGAAGCTGATCAAGGAGCGCACAGGCAACGCATTTCCGCAGGATCCCTGGAAGCAGCTCTGGGGCGCGGTAGGCGCGGTGTTTGGTTCCTGGATGAACGATCGGGCCGTGGTGTATCGCCGCAAGTACAACATTCCGTCCGAATGGGGGACGGCTGTAAATGTTCAAGCGATGGTTTACGGCAATACCGGGGACAAGTCCGGGTCGGGCGTGGCGTTTACTCGCGATCCGGCGACAGGCGAGAAGGTCTTTTACGGCGAATTCCTGATCAACGCCCAGGGAGAAGACGTGGTGGCCGGCGTGCGCACCCCGGAGCCCGTGGCGCAGCTCAAGAACTACATGCCCAAAGCTTTTCAGGAGTTGGAGAAAATCCGCCAAACCCTCGAGAAACACTTTAAGGACGTGCAGGACTTTGAGTTCACCATTCAAGACGGCAAGGTCTTCATGCTGCAGACGCGCAATGGCAAGCGAACCGGCTTGGCCGCCGTGCGCTTCGCGATTGAAATGGAAAAGGAAAAGCTGATTGACTGGAAAACAGCCATCCGGCGAGTCCCTGCCGATCAACTCGACCAGGTGCTGGCACCGGTGTTCGATCGTAACGCCGTCAAGGCCGCCAAGTGCATTGCCAAGGGGCTTCCGGCCGGCCCCGGAGCTGCCGCCGGGAAGATGTATTTGAACGCGGACCGCGCTGCGGCGGCCGCCGCAAAGGGCGAAAAGGTTTTGCTGGTCCGCAACGAAACCTCTCCCGAAGATTTGCGCGGCATGATTGCCGCCGAGGGCATTCTCACCGCGAAGGGCGGCGTCAGTTCGCACGCCGCGCTCGTCGCTCGCCAGATGGGCAAGGTCTGCGTCTGTGGGGCGGCCGCACTGCAGATTGATTACGCTGCCAAAACCATGACTGTGGATGGCGTGACGTACAATGAGGGCGATTTCCTCTCCATGGACGGCACGGCGGGCGAAGTTTACCCCGGACAAATCCCGACGGCGGCTTCCGAAATAGTTCAAGTACTTATTGAGAAGTCCCTCGACGCCAAGAAGAGCCAGACTTATCAGAACTTCAAGAAGCTCATGGACTGGTGCGCCAAAGTCTCCCGGCTTGATGTTCGCACGAACGCGGACACGCCCGAACAGACCGCGCACGCCATCGCCTTCGGCGCCGTCGGCATCGGCCTCTGCCGCACCGAGCACATGTTCTTTGAAGGCAATCGTATCGACGCCATGCGCGAAATGATTCTGGCGGACACCAAGGAACACCGGCAAGAGGCACTTGCCAAAATCCTGCCCTATCAGCGGGAAGACTTCGTCGGCATGTTCAGGGAACTGAAAGGATTTCCGGCGACAATCCGGTTTCTCGATCCCCCCTTGCATGAGTTTCTGCCGCACGAAGGGACCGCCCAGAATGATCTGGCCAAAAAAATGGGCGTGCCGGTTGAAAAAATCAGGCAGCGAGTTAAAGAATTACATGAATTTAACCCCATGCTCGGATTCCGAGGCTGCCGCCTGGGCATTGTCCATTCGGAAATCTCCGAGATGCAATCCCGCGCCGTGTTGGAGGCGGCGGCCGAGGTTCAAAAAGCGGGCATCAAGGTACATCCCGAAATCATGATTCCGCTCGTCGGCTTCAAGAAAGAGCTCGACTTGCAGGTCGAGGTTGTCCATCGCATCGCACAGGAAGTCATGAAGGAAAAAGGCGTGAAGCTGAATTACCTGGTCGGAACCATGATCGAGGTTCCGCGAGGGGCGCTTACCGCCGATGAAATTGCGGAGACCGCCGAGTTCTTCAGCTTTGGAACCAATGACCTGACCCAGACTTGCCTGGGCATGAGCCGAGACGATTCCGGTTCCTTCCTTGGGCCGTACCAGGAATTGGAAATCGTCAAGAAGAATCCATTCGCAACGATCGACCAGGCGGGCGTCGGCCAGCTGATCACCATGGCCGTCGAGAAGGGAAATAAGACTCGCCCCGGCATCAAGCTCGGAATCTGCGGCGAACACGGTGGGGACCCGGACAGCGTCAAGTTTTGCCATCGCGCCGGCTTGTCTTATGTGAGTTGTTCGCCGTTCCGAGTGCCAGTTGCTCGCCTTGCAGCAGCTCAAGCAATGGTTGAAGAAGAGCAAGCGAAGAAAAAGAAGGGGAAGTAACCCGAAAGTTCGCTTCAAAGACATCTAAAGTATTACTTGAGATCGTCGGCGCGCAGACATTTCCGCGATCTCTGCGCGCCGCGTTTTTCATGTTGGCATTTTGAAGAAGAAATACAGGCCCAGGAAAAAGAAAACAATATCCGGCGACCATCCAGCGAGAAGCGGCGGAAGCTGTCCCACGCCTCCCATGGCTTGCAGCAGTTCCGCTAGCGACCAGTAGACGATGCCAAACCCGATGCCTAGGGCGACTCCTCCAATGGCTCCGCGGGTTCCCACAAGAAAAGCAAACGGGATTGCCAGCAGCATGCTCACCGGGGCGATCAACGGAAACGCCAGTTTGCGGTGCCATTGCACGGTGAGGGCGGAAACATCGAACCCTGCGCGGTGCAACCCATCAATGTACGAGCTCAGTTCCCGCCAACTCATCTGAAAGGCCTGCCGCACTTCCCGGTTGAAGTAGCTGGGGGGTTCGGTTAGCTCCGGCAGCGAGGTTACCGGTGGGAGTTGGTCGTACCGCACGATCGCGCCATCCTTGAAGTCGCGCAACCAGCCTCCCTCCAGCACCCAAACCTTTTGCGATTCCGACCAGCGCGCGCGAGATGCGAAGATCCTGCGGCGCAACTGAAAGCTCGCCGGATCGACCTCCAGCACACTCAAACCTCCAAACAGCTTCTGCGCCGGATCGAACAGGTCGTAATTGTAAATCTTGTAGTCTTCTCCAAAAATCCAGCGCTGTGGGTGCGTGTAGGTCTGCGGAGGGCGCCCTTTGATCAAATTCCGCAGGGCGTCCTGGCGCTGGTTGGCGTAGGGAAGATAGGTATCGTCGAGAACCACCATCGTCGCGGCCAAGGCCGTTCCGGCGAGGAGCAGCGGCACAGCCACACGGTACAAGCTCATGCCGCTGGCCTTGATCGCCACGATTTCGTTGTTCTTGCTCATCACGCCCAAAGTAACCAAAACAGCGACCAGCGCTCCGAGCGGCGCCAGTTGATACAGGAGGTACGGTGCGAGATAACGAAAATAGTTGACCACGATCAGGAAGGGAACGCGATGACGCGCGATATCGTCCAGCAACTCGAAAAAGGTGAACGTTTCAAAAAGGAATACGAAGGTAGCCATCAGCAACGCGAAATAAGATAGGAATCGCCGCAGGATGTATATGTCCAAGAGCCGTGGAAAGCTGCTGCCGTCCTGTGCGGCTAATTCCTGGGTGCCGCGATCGCCATTTCCGTTTGGCACTCGCGCCGCGGCGGCCCGTGCACGGGCCTGTGCTTTTCTGCGCCGTAACAAGCGAACCCTGCTTCTGAAGTATCCCAACGGCCGCAGCCAGCGGCTCTCTCCGCGAAACTGTTCCATGCGCGGCAACAGGGCCAATCCCAACAAAGCGAGAACAATATTGCCAATCCAAATGCCTTGCCCTGGCAGGAGCGTCCCTTGACGCGCAAGGTTTGCGCCCATCACGAATAGGAGATAATACGAAGCGATGAGAATGACGGCGATCAGCGAGCCCGCAGCGCGGCCACCGCGGCGCGGTTGCGCACCAAGCGGAACAGCTACAAGCGCAAACACGAAACACGCCATCGCAAAAGCGAACCTGCCGTGAAGTTCCACGCGCGCTTCGCGCCAGCCGGGACCTCGATCTTCGAACAGCGCCCGCACGGATCGCTCGGGATTGCTGAGTTGACGGGGCCGAGCGGGGCCCAGGTCATTCACCTCAATTGGCCAGTCGCTCTCACCGAACGCGGTGACAGAATAGTGATCCGCATCATTACGGGAGAATTCGTGCGTGGTGCCGCCTTGCAGGTGCAGCTCCAGCTTGCCCTGCTTCGGTTCGGCAATTACAATCGCGTTCTCCGCCAGGGTGAGGCGCGAGCCGCTCTCGGCACCGGTTTCAGCGAGAAAGACGCCGTCCCAACGTGTTCCGCTGGCCGTGACGTCATTGACGTAGAGTATCTTGCTGGGAAAGCGCTCGTCGAAGACCCGTGGCTGCACCAGAAAGGAAATCTGCGAGGCATTCAGATCCGCCTCGATCGAACGGAAAGTGCGAAGGGCCAGAGGGGAAAGCCAGAGACTCATGAGCAGCGTGACTGCCGCGCCCGTGGAAGCAAGAACGCCAACTGGGAGGAGAATCCGGCGGCGGCCGATGCCTAGGGCGGTCAAAGCAATGATCTCGCTGTCCGCGGACATGCGGCCAAGGCCCAGCAAGACGCCGATCAAAATGGCCATGGGAACGGTGAAAATGAAGATGCTCGGGAAAATGCAGAGAAACATCTTGAGGACCTGGGCTCCGGACCCCGAATGACGCACAACCAATTCCATCAAGCGAACAAGTCTTGGGACGAACAGGACAAACGTGAAGACGATGAGTCCCAGGGCGGCGTGGCGGAAGACTTCGCGGACGATATAGCGGTCCAGGATGCGCATGGCGCGAACGCCGAGTGTAACACGGTCGCAGGAGTATCACGGGAGAGACGCGGACAATGAAGCCGGTTCACCTGGTTGTGTTGTGGCACATGCATCAGCCGCAGTACCGCGATCCCGAAAGCGGCCGCTACGTCCTGCCGTGGACGCGGTTGCATGCCCTCAAGGACTACTGGGGCATGGTTGAGATGCTGCGCGAGTTTCCCAATTTTCATGCCACGTTCAACGTCGTGCCTGGGCTGGGAATGCAGCTCGAGGAGTACGCCAGCGGAAAGTTCGATGAGCCCTGGTTTTCACTGGCGTTCAAGAACGTGGAGGAGTTGACGCGAGAAGACAAAGCGGAAATTCTGGCGCGCGCTTTTCAGGTGAACCACGAACGGCTAATGTCGCGGTGGCCACGGTTTGTGGAATTACATGAGTGGTCCCGGCCGGCGGGCGGCGCGCAAGCGCTGGTGACGTTCACGCCGCGCGATTGGCGGGACTTGCAGCTCCTCTCGCAATTGGCGTGGATGGAGGAATCCTGGCTGCAGAAAGACGGCGTGGTCAGCAAGCTCGCTTCGAAAGGGAAGGACTTCACAGAAAAAGATAAAGCCGCGCTGAAACAAAAACAAACAGAGCTGTTGGGCTTGGTGCTGCCCGCCTATCGCGATGCCGCGCAGCGCGGGCAGATTGAGATCAGCACCACACCTTTCTATCACCCAATTCTTCCCTTGATTTGCGATTCGGATATTGCGCGCGTGGCGAATCCTGGAACGCCGCTGCCTCGCCGCGCTTATCGCCGCCCCGAAGATGCTCGTGAACAGTTGCAACGCGCGCGCGCCTATCACGAAAGAGTCTTCGGATTGAAGCCGGCGGGGCTCTGGCCCTCCGAGGGTTCCGTCTCGGATCAGGCGCTGACCATCGCGGTGGAAGAAGGATTCCAATGGTTTGGCACGGACGAAGGGGTGCTCGGGCGCACGCTCAACGTTGGTTTTTTCCGCGATGGAAATGGGATTCCTGCAAATGCGGATCGACTGTACAAACCCTGGCGCGTGCAGCTGGGGGGGAACGGCATTACCGGGTTGTTCCGCGATCACCACTTGTCTGATCTCATCGGTTTCGTTTACAGCCGCATGGATGCGAAGGCCGCGGCGGCGGACCTGCACGGACGGCTGCGGCATCTGGGAGAGACCGTGCAGAGCGCCCAACCGCTGACGATTTGCTTGTTCCTGGATGGTGAAAACGCATGGGAGTATTACCCTGGCAACGGACGCGAATTCCTGCGCGAGTTTTACGGACGCATACAGAGCGACCAGGACTTCCGCGCGCTGACCGCCAGCGAGGCCAACACCGCAGCGGGCGTCATTCCAACTACCACGGGAATTTTTCCGGCGTCGTGGATCAACGCCAATTTCGACGTCTGGATCGGCCATGCTGAAGACATCGCCGCATGGGAACTGCTGTGGGATGCGCGGGACGCGTATGGCCGGGGAGTCGATGCGCGCAACAAGGGCCGTCAGGACGCGCCGACCGAAACCGCTCTGAAGATAGCCAACGAATCGCTGCTGGCGGCCGAAGGCAGCGACTGGTGCTGGTGGTTCGGGCCGGAACACAGCACCGCGAATGACGCCGAGTTCGACGCTCTTTATCGAAAACACTTGACGGCTATCTACCTGGCACTCGGGCAGGTCGCGCCTGAGGAATTGGCTAAACCGATCAAACGCAAGCCGGAGCATGCCGTACAGCTTGCTCCCACAAGTCTGCTCAAAATTAAGGTCGACGGCCGCGATTCCTCCTACTTCGAATGGCTGGGCGCAGGTTTGTATTCACCGGAACGGCGTGGCGGGTCGATGCATGGGCGGGTTTTCTACTTACACGAGCTTCGGTATGGCTTTGAAGAGGGGCGCTTCTGCGTGCGCATCGACCCATTCACGGAAGCACTCGGAGAACTCGAGGACCCGGAGTTTCGCATCACCATCGGCGGGGCGGAGGATGCAACGATTGTCGTGAAACTCGAGCGGGGCCATGTACAAGGGTTCGCCGTTGAGAAAGACCGTGTGTGCCTGCTGAACCCAAAGCTAGTTGCAGAGGTTGCGTTCGACAGGATTCTCGAAGTGGCTATCCAGAAAGACCAGATAAATCTCACAGGCCAGACGAATCTGAGGCTTGGAGTGGCGATGTGGCACGGAGGATTGCCCGTTGATGTCTTGCCGGCAGAGGGGTTTTTGGACGTCACTCTTGGGGAGGAGCACTTCGCCTGGCCGCCGGAATGAGCTCACAACGGCATTCTTCAGTTAAAGTAGTACTTTAGGTTGCTCTGCACGGATTCCCTAAAATAGTTTCACAGCAAGATCTTGCGGATGCTCGCCGACGGGGATCATCGTCACTAGAAAGTTGGTGCGCACGCGGATCACGGCCAGATCGCCGGAGCCTTGGCTGACCACCAAAAGCAAGTTTTCCGCTGGATCAAAGCGTAATGCGGCAGGAGAATCTCCCGCTGGAACCGGGAACCCCTTTCCCGGATCGCGAATGATGCGCCGATTGAAGATGTCCACGGGTGTTACACGGCCGGCGGTGGTGTCGGAAACGTAGAGCAAGCTCGCGTCCTCGCTGAGGACTCCACGCGTTGGCGCTGATCCAAGCACCATGTAGTCGCCCACCTCATGTGTCCATGTATTGATGGCCTGTAATCCGTGGGCTTCCGGCGAAATCACGTAAAGTTCGCCACCGTCGGGCTTGAGAAGCATGTCCGTGGGCATCCCGGCCAACTCGAGATTGGTAACCAATACGCCGCGGCGAAGATCGACGATCGAGATGCGGCGCTCCGAACGGCTGAGAACAAAAGCAAACGAGCTATCCGGCAGGACGGCAATCTGTTCGGGTTGGGGCACCACAGAGATAGTCCGGCGCAAGACGAGAGAGGACGGGTCGTGAATGCTCAAAGATCCGTCGCGACGATTTGCGACCAGGATCGACTTGCCATCAGGAGTAACGCGCGCGAGCACCGGTTCATGACCGGTGGCCGCACGAGCGACGACAGCATGCGATTGCGGATCGATCGCCATAACGGTGTCGTTCCCAGACGAAGTGGTGAAGATGCGGGTCCCGTCGGGCGAAAAATCAAGAGAGTAGGGCAGCGGGCCTACCGCGATCCTCGTTGTTACCTGGTTGATGCGTGGATCGATGATCCAGAGGTACCCACCCGCAGTGCTGACGCCATAGATCTCGGCACGTGAGGGATGTTCGCGCACTCCAGAGAGCCCGGGACCGACGGGGATGCGCGCAACGGCTTTGAGCTTCACGAGATCGACAACGGTGACGTTGCCGTCCGCAGTCGAGACATACGCGGAGAGATGAAGATCCGGACGAAGGAAAGAGGGCCCATGCTCGCGGAGAAGCAAGATGACACCGGCTATTGCCAGCACGGCAAGCAGGAAGTAGGCGCGAAAGTTTCGGGGACGCTTCATGCGAGCTTCGGAATTGTTACACGAGATACGGAGTGAAGGAAGCGAGAGTCCTCCGACCACGCACACTCAAGCGGAGAAGCCCGCCAGAATAGGGCTAGAGCTGGTGAGGAAATATCAATTTAAGGCTAGCGCTTTGCGGCAGCGGCCGCCGCAGCCAGGCGAGACTGCATCTCGCGGGTCATGTGCGGCACGATGCCTACGAGCCGTTCGATAAGCATCAGCTGTCCGCGGTGGTGCATTTCGTGCTCTTTGACGGAAAGAATCATTTCGAACCGGCTCTTCGTGGGTGGCATCATGCCAACTGGCATTTGCACTTGCTCAGCCAGAAAATCATCCGACAGTTCCTGAACCCATCCAGCCCACTTTTCCCCGGAGCTCTGGAGCATTTCCACAATCTGGTCCTTGGTGCGGGGTTCTTTCTCCTCCGCTGTGAATCGCTTCATCATCGAGGGGAAGTCGAAACCTTCGAGCGTCGTTCGGTGCTCGACGGCGTGGACTTGGTACTGAAAGTTGTGAGAAAGCCCGATATGGGCCAGCACCTCCCCGACACTACGAGTCTCCGGCGTCGCGCGGAACGCGTACCTCTCCGCCGGGAGATCCTGAGCAATCACCAGGGTATTCTTGCGGACGATGCGAAAACTGTCGGCCATCTCTTTGGCGGAGTAGTAGTTCATAAAGGCCTCTTCTATGGTCCGTCTGCAGATTCCCCATCCAAGCGCATGGGATTCATTTGCATTCTAGCATGCTCTAAACAGTTGACGGGACGGAGGGAAGGCAGGAAAGGGAAGACGAGTCTGCAGCGAATAGTCGCGCAGGGCGTACCGTGCCCCCAGCTCATCTGGAAGCGGGAGCACGGCATCCGCAGCTCGGCGTCTAGGTGCCCATGTAGGTGACGTGGACGTAGACGCCGGTATGTACGTTATAGAGCATGTACCAGCCGGCGTGGTCGGGATCATCGTAAATGGTGAAATCGTCAGCGCAATCCCAGCACCAGTCCGCGCAAATCGGCCAGTCCCACGCGGCGACTTCAAAAAAGTGGCCGCCCGGCAACCAGAAGCGGTGATGGTCGCGATCAAAACGCTCGATGCGGTAGCGGTACGAAGCGCCAATGTGCTCGAATCGCCCGTGTTCGAACGGGTGGTCCAAGTGAAAGCGCTTGTCGTTGGGGCTGGCGTGGCCGTACCAATGGTCATTGTTCACATGCGGCGTAGTGTTGATGTGGCCCGTCGGATGGCGCTCTTGTTCGGGCTTCGCATGAGCATCCCGGCGCGGCGGGGCGGATTGCGGGACGTGCCCCTGGTTCGCGCGAGGCGGATTCTTCTCGCGTTCCTCAGGCCGTTGTGCAAATACCGGCGTGGCTACAACAAATGCCAGAAGCATGGGAAGAAGCAAACGTGGTTTCATTCTCATCTCCTCGAACATTTAGATAGTGGATCCCCGGGCGTGGCCTGCTGGTGCGACGCACGGGACGCAACCGATGGGTACACGCCTCAGGCAGACGCCTGGCTTTGTCTCGTTCAATTGATGGTGCGGTGGAGGACGGCTGCGATCTGGCGCATCTCCTCGGCGAGGATGGCGAATTCTTCCGGCAGGATGGACTGCATCCCGTCGGAGAGCGCCTTGTCCGGCTCGTGATGAACCTCGATGAGCAAGCCATCGGCGCCGACGGCCACCGCCGCTCGCGAGAGCGGCAACACTTTGTGGCGCTTGCCGGTGCCGTGGCTGGGATCGACGAGAATGGGTAGGTGGCTGCGCTTTTTTACCGCCGGGACCACCGCCAAGTCCAGCGTGTTTCGCGAAAAATCGGAGAACGTGCGGACGCCCCGCTCGCAGAGCATGACGTTGTAGTTGCCCTCGGAAAGGATGTACTCGGCGGCCATCAGAAACTCGTCCAGCGTCGCGGCCATCCCGCGCTTGAGGAGCACGGGCTTCTTGGCGCGCCCGGCTCGCTTCAGAAGGGAGAAATTCTGCATGTTGCGCGCGCCGATTTGAATCACATCGGCGTACTCCTCGACGAGGTCCAGACTTTCCGCGTCAATGGCTTCCGTAACGATGCCGAAACCCTCTTTTGCGCGGACTCTCGAGAGGATCTTGAGGCCCTCTTCCCCGAGACCCTGAAAACTGTAGGGAGAAGTCCGCGGCTTATAGGCCCCGCCGCGAAAGAGTCGTGCGCCGGAGGCTTTCACTCGTCCGGCAATGGCCATGCATTGCTCCTCGGTCTCCACGGCACAAGGCCCGGCCACCAGCGCAATGTGCTGGCCACCGACAATTACGTCGCCCGACGGCGTCGGTATTCGCAGGATAGTGTCTTCTTCCTTGGTGTCGCGACTGACCAGTTTGTAGGGCTTGCTGACGGGAATGCACTCAACGACGCCGGGCAGTGATTCGAGCACGCCCAGGTCGATGGCACCTTTGTTACCGGTGATACCGATTGCCGTGCGGAGGGATCCCGGCATCGGGTGAGCCTTCAGCCCGAGGGTTTCGATGCGCTTGCAAACGGCGCGAACCTGCTCCTCGGTGGCGTGCGACTGCATGACGACCAGCATGAAGGACTCCCTAAACTCGGTGAGTAGTCCTTGAGTCTACGGCAATCCGCGCCTGTGCCGCAAATGGACGAGTATCGGGGAGGATTTTGCGCGTGTGCTAGAATAGATAGTTTATGACGGATGAAAATATCACAGCAGGCGTGACCGCGCCGCCCCTGACACGCACCTCGGAATTCGACCCTGAAGACGAGTACCGCCCGGAACCTGAGCCCGAGCCGCAGCCGCCAGCCTGGATGGACGGCAGCGTTCGAATTGGCATTCACACGTCCATCGCCGGGAGCTACCTGAACGCGCTGGAATCGGCGCGCAAGCTCGGTTGCAACGCGCTTCAGATTTTCTCCGCCAGCCCCCGGATGTGGCAAGGCGGTTCGGCGCGCATTGCCGAAGTGGATGCGCAGGCTTTTCGCGCGCGCCGCGATGAACTGAAACTCGGCCCGCTGGTGATTCACGCCAACTACCTGATCAATCTGGCGTCTCCCCAGCGCATGCTGCAGACGCGCTCGATCCAAGCTTTTCACGACGAGGTGGTTCGTGCCATGGCTCTGGGTGCTGACTTCCTGGTCGTTCATCCCGGCGCTCGCGGCGAAGCCACTTCCGCGCAAGCGGTCTCCACAATCATCGAATCGGTCAAACAGTCCGCCAAGCGCTCACATCTCGGCGGATTGAAAATTCTGATTGAGAATACCGCGGGAATGGGCACTGCCGTGGGCTCGAGGCTGGAAGAAATTGCGGAAATCCTGCAAGGCCTTTCGAGTTTGCCGGTGCAGGCTTGCCTGGACACCGCGCATCTCTTCGCCTCTGGCTACGACATCAAGACGGCAGCGGGCTTGGCTTCCACGCTCGGACAAGTAGACAGCACCATTGGCCTGGACCGCGTGCCGGTCTTGCACGTGAATGATTCGAAGATACCTCTGGGCGGCCGTGTGGACCGCCATGACCACATCGGGAAGGGAAAGATCGGAGCCGAAGCGTTTCAGCGAATCCTGCGTCATCCACGGCTGAGCACTTTGCCGCCCGAGGGCCTGGTGGGGCGCGTTTTCATTTTGGAAACGCCTATCGACGATCCAGGCGACGATCGCCGTAACGTCGCGGCTCTCTGGGATCTGGCGGGGTTGAAGGATCAGGCGCCCGAAGCCGAGAAGGGCTTCTCGATGCTGACGCCGGCGCTGAAAAAGAAGATGGACGCGCAGGTGCCGGCTAGAAAGAGCGCGAGTTCGAAATCAAAAAGCGCGGAGCCAGGAACAGCACGGAAGGCGGCCAGCAAGCGCAAGAAATCGAAATAAGAAGAGGACCGGGCGGCGTGGCGGATTACAACCCACAAGAAATCGAAGCCAAGTGGCAGAAGCGCTGGGCGGAAGCGCGCGTATTCGAAACCGACGCTGATCCCAAAAAGCCGAAATATTACGTCCTGGAAATGCTGCCGTATCCGAGCGGCACCATGCACATGGGCCACATGCGCAACTACACCATCGGGGACGTGGTAGCGCGTGTAAAGCGCATGCGCGGTTTCAACGTGCTGCACCCCATGGGTTGGGACGCCTTCGGCCTGCCCGCGGAAAACGCGGCCATCAAGAACAAAATCCATCCGCGCGCCTGGACCCTCCAAAACGTTGCAGAATTCCAGAGAGTGCTCTCGCGCTTCGGGTTCAGCTACGACTGGCGGCGCGAAATCTCCACCTGCGAGCCGGAATACTACCGCTGGAACCAGTGGTTTTTCCTGAAGATGTTCGAACGCGGCCTGGCCTACCGCAAAAAAAGCCGCGTGAACTGGTGTCCGCAATGCTGCACCGTGCTGGCCAACGAACAAGTGGTGAACGGCGGCTACTGCTGGCGGCACGAAGACACCCTGGTGGAGACGCGCGAGATCGAGCAGTGGTTCCTGAAGACCACCGCGTACTCCGACCAGCTTCTCGATGATCTGAAACAATTGGAAGGCGGCTGGCCCGAACGCGTCATCCTGATGCAGCGAAATTGGATCGGCAAGTCGCAAGGCGCGAAGGTGAAGTTCGCAGTCGCCGATGCCGCCGCTACCGGGCCGATCGAAATCTTCACGACACGCATCGACACCATTTATGGCGCGACCGTCGTGATTCTCGCGCCGGCGCATCCGCTGGTCACGAAACTGCTCGAAGGCTCGCCCGCGCGCGCGGAAGCGGAGCCCAAGCTCGCTAAGATGCGCCAGACTTCGGTGAAGACCGAAGATCTCGCGACCATGGAGAAAGAAGGCTTCTTCACCGGGCGCTACGCCGTCAATCCCTTCAGCGGCGAAAAGATTCCCATTTGGGTGGGGAATTTTGTGCTGATGGACTACGGCACGGGCGCGATCATGGCAGTTCCGGCGCACGACGCGCGCGACCTCGAGTTTTGCCGCAAATACAACCTGCCCGTCCGTGTGGTTGTTCAGCCGCTCGAAGGAGAGTCGCTCGTCGCTGAGAAAATGACTGTGCCGTTCGATTCCCATGAGCAGGGAAGGCTCGTCAATTCAGGCCCATTCGACGGACTCTCTCCGGAAGACGCCATTACCAAGATGGCCGCCTTCGCGGGACAAAAGGGATTTGGCCGCGCGGAGACGATTTTCCGCCTGAAGGATTGGGGCATTTCGCGGCAGCGTTATTGGGGCACGCCCATTCCGGTTGTGTACTGCGCGAAGGACGGTATGGTGCCCGTTCCAGAAGAAGATTTGCCGGTGGTCCTTCCGCCGAATCCAAACCTGACCGGTGTGGGCGAATCTCCGCTGGCCACGACTCCGGAGTTCGTGAATACCACATGTCCAAAATGCGGCGGGCCCGCGAGGCGCGAGACCGACACCATGGACACCTTTGTCGATTCGTCCTGGTATTTCTACCGCTACTGCGATCCGCACAATGACAAGGCGCCTTACGACTCCGCGAAAGTGGCCTACTGGTTTCCCATCGACCAGTACATCGGCGGAATCACTCACGCGATTCTTCACCTGCTCTATTCCCGCTTCTGGTGCAAGGTCATGCGCGACATGGGAATGATTCAGCACAACGAGCCCATCGCGCGGCTCTTTACCCAGGGCATGGTCCAAAAGGGCGGCGTGGCCATGTCCAAATCCCGCGGAAACGTTGTCGGCGCAGAGGAAATGGCGCAGAAATATGGCGCGGACACTGGCCGGCTTTACACGCTCTTCGCCGCGCCGCCGGAAAAAGATTTGGAGTGGAGCGAAGAGAGCATTGAAGGCTCCTGGCGCTTCCTGAACCGGGTGTTTCGCCTCGTGGATCGTCACGCCGCGGCAGTGCGTGACGCCCAGAGCGGAGAGCCAGATGCGGCACGAACAACTGCCAAAGAAAAAACGCTGCTGCGCAAAGCGCACCAGACTCTGCGCCGCGTCACGCAGGATTTCGAGACCCGCTGGCACTTCAACTCCGCGATCGCATTGATCATGGAGCTCACCAACGAAATCTATGCGCAGGAGCCCCTCGAAGAAGGCGTGCGCACCGAAGTTCGCAAGGAAGTGCTCGAACTGCTCACGCTGATGCTGGCGCCCATGACCCCGCACATCGCCGAGGAGCTTTGGGAAATGCTGGGGCACAAGAACGGTTTGTGGACAGTGGCCTGGCCGCTGTTTGATGCCAGCCTCGCGCGCGAAGACGAAGTGGAGATACCGGTTCAGGTCCAGGGACGTCTGCGCGGCAAAGTAAAAGTCGCCGCCGGGGCCGGGGAAGAAGAAGTGGTGAGACTGGCGCAGGCGGACTCCGCGATCGCCCATCACCTCGCCGGCAAACGCATCGTCAAACGGATTTTCGTTCCGGACAAATTGTTGAATCTCGTCGTGGCGTAGAGGAGATGGCATGATGGAGAGCGCGGCAAAGCAGGCGAAGGAGCCGGGGCAGGGAGGCAGGATGAAGGCGGAACTCGGTGGCGTCGTGGTGCTGGACTTCGGCGGGCAATACACCCAGCTG
>Ga0210384_10000727_pt1 | contig 49002 bp, 41 predicted proteins | sample IncBWH2MmetaG_FD_160574 | JGI IMG/M metagenome (GOLD analysis project Ga0210384, IMG submission 160574) | Forest soil microbial communities from Barre Woods Harvard Forest LTER site, Petersham, Massachusetts, United States - Inc-BW-H-2-M | ecosystem: Environmental > Terrestrial > Soil >... | reverse complement strand
CGTGCAATACGAACAGGCAAGATTGCATTTGTGCGTCACGTAGAAAGTCACGGCATAGGGAGCGACCACATTCGTGCGCAGCACGTGCCGCCGCCAGCCGTTGCGGAAGTAAAGTTGAAAATTCTTGGCCACAAACGGCGCCTGCCGCACCAGCCCGCGCAGTAGTTCCCGCTTGGACGGCGGCCGCTTATCCAGCGCCGAGACCGGCACAAAATCTGCTTTTTTCTCTGGCATTGCTCTGACTTCAGAGTATACGCCGCTCGCACCGATGCCAAAGCATCATTGCCGGCTCAACTTCAATTCAGATGCATGTTGTAAGGAATGCTTCTGATCGAGAATCGAAAGAACAGCCTAATCCGTGAAAACCACGCCCACCGCGCTGTGACCCTTCTCGGCTCCTTCATCGATGCGCACCACGTAGCCCCGCAGCTTCATCGCTTGCAAGCCATCGGCCCCGGGCGTCTCCATGGTCACCTGCAGCTCGGACTGCAGCCGCGGACAGTGCAGCAGCGAAATCAAAGCGCCCTGCAGAGACAAATCCCGTACCACCGTCTCTTCTTCGAACGCCTGGCCGCCTTCGGTGACCCCCGCGACTCGCGCCCGGAATTGCGCCTCGCGGCGCAGCGCCGTTCGCGTCCCCGGCATGTGCGCGTCCACACGCCCACCAGGCGCGCCCAGCGTAATCACCATGCCTTCGCTGGCCGCGAACACCGAATCAAACTCTTCCCGTGCCTGGCGCAAGATCGTGTCGACCATACGGTCCGTAGAATCCGGATCGTGGTGAAACAGCACCAGCGTCTTCGCATTCGTCTCTCGTGCTAGGCGCACACCCTCCAGCCAGGTGGAATGCCCCCAGCCGCGCCGCGTGGCCTCCAGTTGCTCGGGAGTATATTGCGCATCATTGATGAAAATATCCGCGCCCGCGGCCAATTCTCGCAAGCTCGCATCCAGCTTAGGGTCCCCGGGTTCGTTGTCCGTCGCGTAAACCACGATGCCCGCGGGCGTCTCGATCCGGAAACCCAAACATCCTTGGGGGTGATTCAGCCACCGGGCGGTGATTTTGTTCTCGCCGATCGTAAAGGATTCCCCGCCGGCCACTTCCTGGAACTTGCGCTTCGCATTCATGGCCGACATGTCCACCGGAAAGTACGGCAACGCCATCTGTGTCTCAAAAACCTGTTTCAAGCTGTCGCGGCCCAAAAATTTCGACCGGAAGCTGTAAAAGTGAAACTCATTGTTCTCCGCGTATAGGGGTGAAAAGAAGGGAATGCCCTGAATGTGGTCCCAATGGTAGTGAGTAACGAAGATATGCGTCTCGGGAAAACGCCCGGCGTCCGGCGCGGCCCAGCGGCTGCCCAGCATGCGCAGTCCGGTGCCGCAATCGAGTATGAATTGCGTACGATCCGGAGCCACCAGCTCCAGACACGGCGTGTTTCCCCCGTAGCGCCACGTGGCCGGATCGACCGTCGGCGTGGAACCCCGGACACCCCAGAAACTCAACTTCGCGATGGGAACAGTCATCTCTCAGCGCACCGGCCTTGTGCGGGGCTATTCCAGCACGGATAACGGCAATAGGGAAGCTTCGTTGAGATGTTCGCAGTCAAGGGCAGTAGCGTCAATGGAATCACGACAAAGAAGTGTCAAACTGCCCACTAAGGACGCCGGAGGGCTGCGCCGGGTTGTACGAACGGGTAGAATGGCAGTGAAATGCACGAGCACCCCGATGATCGCCGCAGCGCGCCCAGTCGCGATGACGGCCACGCCGCCGGTAAGGATGGTCACGGCCATGGCCATTCCCACCACGGCCACGTGCACCCTTCGTTGCGCCCATCGGTACTTGGCTGGGCCATGGTGGCGACCCTAGGTCTCGTTGCCGCGGAAGTCGTCGGCGGCCTCTTTGGCCGCTCCGTCGCGCTCCTAAACGACGCCGTACACAATCTTTCCGACGTCCCTGCCCTGGGCATCTCCTGGCTGGCGATGCGCTGGGCTGAACGCCCGGCCGACAGCGAGAAGACCTACGGTTATCATCGGGCTGGTATTCTTGCGGCGTTCACCAACGCCGTTTTGCTGGTTCTGCTGTCCCTCTGGCTGGGCTATGAAGCCATCGAGCGCCTCCGCACCCCCGTGGATGTTGTCGAAAGCTGGATGATTTGGACCTCGTTGGCCGCGCTCGCCGTAAACGGCGGCATTACCTTGGCGTTGGTGCGCGGCCGCGGCGATCTGAATCTACGCAGCATCCTGGTCCACAACTTCGGCGATGCGCTCTCCAATATCGCTATCATCGGCGGCGCGATTCTGATCGGCGTGACCAGAGCCCACTGGATCGATCCCCTGTTAGGTCTCGCCATCGGTTTGCTGGTTCTCTGGTCCAGCATCGGCATCCTCCGCGAATCCGCGCATCTCCTGCTGGAGGGCCGCCCACGCGAAATGCGCGTCGAAGAGGTCGCCCGCGCTATCCTCACCATCCCGGGCATCCAGGAAGTGCACGATGTGCACATCTGGTCGCTCGGCGGCGATCACAATGCTCTCACTCTGCACGCCCGCATACCGGACATGCACCTTGATGAGTGCGAGCGGATTCTCGCTTCCATTCAGGAAAAAGCAGCCAAGGACTTCGGGATCGATCATTCTACGGTTCAGTTCGAAAGGGCCGGATTACCCGCCCGCTCGGGCTACGTCATGCCAGAACCAGCCAAGAAATAGCAGCTCGTACGGATGTTCCGAAGGTTATGTAGGCGCTGGGCTTCAGCCCGGCGAACCAGTCAAGGGCAACGCCCTTCCAAGATTTCGTGCAATTTCCTAGGCGGGCAAACGAAAATCCACTCCCCGCTGTTCATTGAACTGCTGCGTGGCTTCCATGTCCAGCGCCCCCTGCACCACGCTCCCGCGTATCCCTTCGCGCGTGATGTATCGCAGAGTCCCACGGTCCCACGAATAAGCCACGGCAAAAACCAACCCACCATCTCGCCGGACGAAAACATACTCTGCCGCATCATGCTGCGGCGCGGGCGCGGCCGCGGAAACCGTTCCGAGAAAATTTCGCCCTTCCGATCCACGCGCATCTCCGCCCTCGGCGCCGTTGGAAGTCGCAATCTCCTCAACCACCGGCTGATTCTCCACCGGCTGCCCCTCTTCCACGATCACCCCGGGTGAAGACAGCAGGAAGCCGTTAAACCCAAACGAATTGGCCCCGATAAAACGTCCATGTCCCCGGCGCCCGTTAACTGCCGCCATGTGCGGAAAATCGAACCCCAGCCCCGGGGCGTTAGCGGACTCCGCCCGGAACACAGGCAGGCTCGCGATATTCACACTGCGACGCACGTTCCCGCTAACTCCCGTGCGATGAACAACCACGACCCCAGTCCCGGGGCGTACGCCAGTCGTCATCCGCGCACCAGCGGACTGCGCCGGACCAACGGCAAAATGTGGTGAAACAACAACAGGTTGGCCCGCGGCCATCATTCCCCCGCGGTGTTGCGCGGCGGCAAAAGCTGGAACTGCGAAAATGAGACTTGCCAGGATCAAAAGTCGGCGCATGGTAAGCACCTTCCCGGAAAACTACCCGGTCCCCACTATTAATGATGCCCCCATGGGCGGATTGGTTTCAAGCATCTCGCCTGCAAAAACGAGCCTTACTCCGAGGTCAGACAATTCACCACTCTTCCTAGCTCGACCCAAATATCCGCAACCCGCCGCGGGGGTACCCTTTGCACTCTGCGCCCCAAATCGTATACTGAGACTATCGTGTTTCGCGAATCGTGGTCGCCGACGCGAGCCCTATGACCCAAAAAAAGACTTCACGCACCACCGCACCAAGTACCCCGGATCGAGCCGGCGAATTCGCCCATATCTTTTTTGCGTTGAAGAGGGTTTTCGCCCCCTACGTGCAACATCTGCATGTCAACACCGACACGCGAGACCGGTATTACCTCGAAACGCGCTCTCCCAGCTACCAAGGCAAACCGCTTTTCTTCGGCGCCGTGATTTCCGGCAGGAGCTACGTCAGTTTCCATTTCATGCCGCTCTATTGGGATACGTCCCTGCGAAAGAAAATCTCGCCGCAGCTCCAGAAGCGCATGCAAGGCAAGTCTTGCTTCAATTTCACCGCCACGGACACCGCGCTCTTCCGCGAACTGGCCAAGCTTACCGCCGCGGGCCTGGCCCTGTACCGCCGCAAGAACCTACTCTGACAAAATTGTCCTCCAGGGCGGGAGACGGAACGGCTGCATCCCTGAAGTTGCCCGTCTACAAATTGTCGGCCATCTTGCAAGTTCCGCCCTTGTCTTATCGTCGCCGCAATTTATCGCATTCGTTCTCCGAAACTCCCGCAGCACTTCGCTTGACGGAACCCACTTGATAAGCCAAAGTGACTGTAGGATTTGGGTCCCGGCTCCGCTATTCCCCTCCGCTGGGTGCCTACTAGAATCGGATTGTTTTCCGCTTCAACCCTTCCTTCCGATTTCTTAGATTCCGTGTGTTTTGCCGTGCCGGCAAGATGAATTTGGGAGTCTTCATGCACTCTGCCCAGCCAAGCTCCGCTAAGGTCCAACTGCGAATTTCCGTCTACGCCGGAACCTCGACCGTCCTGATTCTCGGCTTTTTCCTGCTACAGCGGGTGACTTGGCACGGCACCGCCGACTTGCACACCCTATTGGAGGCCATCGCGACGCAAATGGGGATCGTCGCCGGCGCCATGGCTTTAGTGCGCTACTACAGCAAGAAAAGCGTCACGTTCCTGTTCGTAGGCGCCGGTTTTCTGGGCTCCGGGGTGCTCGATGGCTACCATGCCGTAATCAGTTCGACCTTCTTCCGGACACACGCGCCTTCCGCTCTTTCTTCTCTTCTTCCATGGAGCGGCGCCGCCTCGCGCGTTTTCTTGTCTCTCCTGATGTGTGCCAGTCTGCTCGCCTGGAAAGAAGACCAGCCCCGCTGGAAGGCCAGCCGGCCCACCGAAATCGTTACTTATCTGCTCGTCGGCGCCTGGATGTTCGTGAGCTTGTTCTTCTTTATCTTGGTGCCCCTGCCTCCCGCCTACTATCCGAACTCTTTCATTCATCGGCCCACGGAGATCGTGGCCGCTTTCTTTTTTGGGTTCGCCGCCATCGGCTACTTGCGCAAGGATACCTGGAAGACCGGCGACTTCTCGAACTGGCTGGTGCTTTCCCTCATTATTCAGGCGCTGGCCCACATGCTGTATATGTCCTTCTATCAAAGTTCGTACGACACGAATTTTTTCGCCGGACACTTATTGAAGATCGCCGCTTACCTGTGCGTTCTCATCGGTCTCTTTGTCAGTATGTATTCCATCTTCAAACGCGAAGCCGAAAATACCGCAGACCTTCTGCACACCAACCAGTCATTGGCCACGGAAATCGCCCAGCGGGAGCGCGTCCAGGAGGAACTGCGCCGCGCGCACGATGGCTTGGAAGAGCGCGTGCGCGCACGAACCAGCGATCTGGCGCAAGCCAATCAGGCGCTACACATGGAAGTGGCCGAACGCGTGCGCGCCGAAAGTGCTGCTGACGCGGCCAACCGTGCCAAAAGCGAGTTCCTCGCCAATATGAGCCATGAGATTCGCACCCCACTCAATGGCATCGTGGGCATGACCTATCTGGCCCTCGGCACGGAGTTATCTTCCGAACAACGCGAATACCTGGACACCGTTCAGCTCTCCGCGGACACCCTGCTGACCGTGATCAACGACATTCTCGATTTCTCCAAAATCGAAGCAGGAAAAATCGACCTGGAAGCCGCCGACTTCAACCTGCGTGAACATCTTGAGGGAACCCTCAAGACCCTGGGTCTCAAAGCCCATGAAAAGGGCTTGGAACTCCTTTGTGAGATCAATCACCAAGTGCCCGAAGTGGTCCGCGGCGATTCCACGCGCCTCCGTCAAATTGTCGTCAATCTTGCGGGCAACGCCATCAAGTTCACGGAATCTGGCGAAGTGGTTGTGAAGGTGCAGGTCGACGGCGCTGCCGGCGAAACTCACTGCCTCCATTTTACGGTTTCGGATACCGGCATCGGTATCCCTCTGGAAAAGCGCGATGCCATCTTCGATCCGTTTTCCCAGGCGGATGCCTCCACCACCCGTAACTACGGCGGCACCGGTCTGGGCCTCACCATTTCCTCCCGCCTGGTGGCCATGATGGGCGGCGATATGTGGCTGGAAAGCGAAGTCGGCCGGGGAAGCCATTTCCATTTCACGGTCAAGTTGAGCGCGGCGCAGAATTCCGCAGTGGCCGCGCCGCCATCCGCGGAGGTCCTGGCCGGCGTGAAAGTTCTGATCGTCGATGACAACTTCACCAGCCGCCGCATTCTCGAAGCCCTGGTGACCCGCTGGGGAATGAAGCCCACCTCCATGCAAGGAGGGGCAGAGGCATTCGCGCACTTGGCCGCGGCTCGCGCCTCCGACGAACCCTACACCCTGATCGTCACGGACATGAATATGCCGCTGATGGACGGTTTCCAGTTTGTCCAACGCCTTCGCGAGCACCCCGATGTATCCGCAGCCACAATCATGATGCTAACGTCCGCGGGTTACAGCGGCGATGCCGCCCGTTGCCAGGAACTCGGCGTCTCTGCTTATCTGTTGAAGCCAATTCGCCAATCCGAACTCCGGGAAGCTTTCGTGCGCGTTTTGGGCGCCAAGGAACAAAATCAAAAAGGTCCGGTTCCTTTGATCACGCGTTACTCCGTGCAGGGCGCCGGCGAACGTATGGCTTCCTTGCAGGTGCTGCTTGCCGAAGACAATGCCGTCAACCAAAGACTCGCTATTCGCCTGATCGAAAAGCGCGGACACCGCGTCGCCTTGGTCGGCAACGGCCGCGAAGCGCTGGCCGCCCTCGAGCAAAAGCGCTACGACCTGGTGCTCATGGACGTGCAAATGCCCGAAATGGATGGCATCGAAGCCACCCTGGCGCTTCGTGAGCGAGAAAAGCACACCGGCAATCACCAACCCGTGATCGCTATGACCGCGCACGCCATGAAAGGCGATCGCGAACGTTGCCTGGCCGCTGGCATGGACGGTTATCTCTCCAAACCGATCAATCCTCAGGAACTCGACGAGCTTCTGCAAAGTTATGCAGCCGCCCAGCCGCGAATCATCACCGGCGTCGAGCCCGCCACCCTACCCCACTGACACGGAGTGCAGCGTCTTGCCCGCTTTTTCAGCTGAGTCCACAACTGCACGCGCCCGGGGCAACGCACATAAACACTTCGTCGCCGTGTCAAAAGAGACTTGCGTGTACAATGAACGGCGCTTTCCCCAAGGACCTACATGACAGACTGGAAGAACAACGGCTTGCGCATCGTGCGCGCCGGTGAGCTCGACCCCAATACGCCACAGACGCCAGGAATGAATCGCGCCGAGGCGATTTCCTACGCTCGGGTGGGTGCACAGAAACTTTGGGCCGGTACAGTGGTCGTGCATCCCGATGCCAAGACCGGTCCGCATCATCATGGAGAAGTGGAGACGGTGATTTACGTCGTGCGCGGTCGCGCCCGCTTTCGCTGGGGAGATCGTTTGGAGTTCGTGGACGAGGCCGGCCCCGGTGATTTCGTCTACGTCCCGCCCTACGTGCCGCACCAAGAGCTCAACGCCAGAAAAGACGAGCCGGTCGAAGCGGTGATCGTCCGCAGTGGCCAGGAACCCGTGGTCGTCAACCTGGACATCCCCAGCCCCGAGGAATCTCCCATCACGCCGCAGCCCGATCCATTTCACTCGGCCACCGGAAAGCCGTAACAACGCCGCGATCTTGCAGGTGGCCCTTCGGTTTTTGAGGGTTGGCCCCGCACTCGCGTGGAGGGCACCAGAGTTGTGACAGCCCTGAATGAAAAAGGGCCGAGCGTGTGCTCGGCCCTTCTTTTCGTGTATGGTCCGCGAGGTTAGAAGGTCAGCTTCATCCCCAACTGAATCGCGCGAGCGCTTCCCGAACCCAGCACGGGATTGACCGCGGCTACGTCCGGCGTGGCGCAGCCGCATCCGAAGGGACCTACGGACGGATCGGCAGTCACTCCCGAGCCATACCCGCTCGTGCCTCCCCAAGGATTGGCGAAGTTCGGATGATTGGTGAGGTTAAAAGCTTCCGCGCGGAACTGCGCGGTGAGACGCTCCTTGAACTTCCAATTCTTGGAAACGGACAAGTCGAGGTTGCGGAAGCCGGTGTCGCGAAACACGTTGCGGCCAAGATTGCCGAAGGTGTGGGCCGCCGGCGGCAGCAAGAACGATTTGCCGTTCTGGCTGACGTAGCAACCGCCTGTCCCACCCGTAACTGCGGCGGCGAGAGTTCCCAGGTCCGGAGCTTTCGCGATGCATTGCGCCCAGAAGGCTTGCGACTGCGCCGCAGATAGCGGCACCGACGTTGGCCCCCCGGCCTGCGACGTGAAGAAGCTGCATGAGCCTGACGCCGGGTTGGTGACATCACCAACGCACAGCGGAATGGAGTTCGGTCCTTGCGATTTAAAGTCCGACGGGTTGCCGAAGAAGTCCCAGCGATCGGCGTTTTCGCCGGTGCCGCTGAAGTTGTTGCTGCTGTCAAAAGCCTGCCAGGGCTGGCCGCTCTGCAGAGTCAAAATCGAATTGATCTGCCAGCCTTCCAGCAGTTGTCCCCAGGTCTTCTTTCCCGGCAGCGTGTAGGTCACCGACAGTGTGAAACGGTGCCGGATATCAAAGTCGCTGGCACCATATTCCGCTGCGGGATTCAGGCTGTTCTGAGGCAAATACTGGTTCCAGTTGTAGGACATCTGGTCCAGCGAGTGCGAGTAGGTGTAGCCCAGCACGAACTCCAGCCCGTGGTAATTGCGTCCGGTCAGAGCCGCCTGCAAGCCGTTGTAATTCGATTCGTACAGGTTGGAATACTGGTTGACGAATCCCAGGTAGGGGAATTCCGCCGCTAACGGACGGACGCCGGTAGTGAGGTCGGGCTGATTGATGTCGCGAATGCCCGGCAGCTTCGTCCCGTGGTTGCCTACGTAGGCGAGATCCAGGGAGACCTTTCCGGAAAACGCGTGCTGCACCCCCAAGGTCCAGTTGGTGACATAGGGAGTGCGGTAGTTGCGATCCATGGCAAAGACGTCGCAGGGCCCCGCGTCCGCGCCCACACCGTCACCGCAGACCACGGACTGTGTAAGGTTCGCGGGAAAAATGGCGGCGCCACCGACGGAGGAGCCGTTCCAGTTCAGTTGCGAAGCAGGAAGAGTTACGCCGGTGGCGACGATGTTGCCGATGCCCGGCGTGGTCACTCCGCCAACCTGTAAGGTCGCGCCGGTGGGCACGGTGTTGAGCCCCAGCGTGACCGTATTGTTGGTGTTCTGCTGCGATAGGAAGGTGCTCATGGGCAGCAAATCATAAATCAGACTTCCGCCCACCCGCACCACCGTGGTCCCGTTGCCCTTCACATCCCAGGCAATGCCGACTCGCGGAGAGAAATTCCGGTGATCGCTCTTGTAAATGGAGCTGATGTTCTTGCCGACCTGCTCCAGGCCGACGGTGGGCTCAAAGTTTCCCAGCAGATCGTGAGCCTCCGTAGGAACACCCTGGAACTCATAGCGCAGGCCCAAGTTTAGAGTGACGTTCTTGCGGATGCGCCAGTCGTCTTGCAGAAATCCGGAATACAGCACTTGCGTCAGGGAGCGTTGCGGATCTCCCGCAAGGAGCGACGCCTGGTTTGGAAGGCCCGCCAGGAGATCCTCAAGGGGCGTGGAATTCGCGAAAGCTTCTCCCCCCGTGAATCGTATACGGCCTCTTCCGGCTCGGAACGTACCCTGATTGACTTTGTCGACGCGAATTTCGCCGCCCATTTTAACCGCGTGATTTCCTGACAGATGGGAAACCTGATCGATAAAGTCATAGACGTTGTCCGGCCCGACGAGCTTGGGGAAATTCCGGAAGCCTCCCAGCTCTGTGAATCCGTCCACCCGGATATCCGGCAAGCCACCCAAGATGGGGTTGGTGATCCCGGAGTTGATGTTGTAGACGGTGTTTACGTTGTTGGGAATAATATCCAACGTGAAGCGGGTGTAGCCGATTCTCACCTCATTCGCCCAAGTCGAATTAGGAGTGAAGGCCCAGCGCCCGGAAGCCGCCTGAGCGCGCGAGTGAACGTTGGTTTGGAAGGCCGACTGCAACTCCGGGGCATCTTCGGCCAGCAAGCTGTCGTTGCCAAAAAAATAGGAACCACTGATGGAGTTGCGGTCGTTGATGTGGTAATCGATTTTCCCCAGCGCGTTTTTCGACGAGTTGGTGTTGGGGAAACCGCTTTGCACGCCTTTCGACGAGGAGGCGTTCGGTCCGTAGAACTGCAATATGTATTGGCTGAGGGGGCTCAACGGTACGTTATTCAGAGCCAGCGCGGCTTCCGCGTCAGGGATGCTTATCGCTGGGTTTCCCACCGATAGCGTCGTTGGCGTGTTCACCTGAATCGAATTCCCCACGGTGTAGAGCTGCCCTTCGTACGCCCCGAAGTAGAACAATTTGTCTCGGATAATGTGCCCGCCCGCGCTTCCGCCGTATTGTTCCAGTTCCACGGGAGTCTTGGGTTGTCCCACTTGGTTGAAGTAGTTGCGCGCATCGAAGCTATCGGCGCGGCCAAATCCGTACGCAGAACCGTGAATGTCATTCGCACCGGACTTCAGACCCACGCTGGTGATCGCGCCCGGCTTCCAACCGAACTCCGCCTTGGGATTCTCTTGAACGTTGAATTCCTGAATGGCATCGATCGGCAAAAGGGTGGCGGCATCTCCAGCCACTGCCGACGAGTTTGTCACACTCAAGCCCATGAACGCCTCGTCATTGCTCAGCCCATCGACGATGTAACTGGTGTCCTCCGGGCGGACGCCGTTGGTGGTTTGCGTCCACGGTCCCCCGCCTGGGTAGACTGTGACTCCTGGCCGTAACGTCAGCAGGTTCTGATAGTTCCGTCCATTCAGCGGGAGGTCATTGATGATGTCGTTGGCAATCGTCCCGCCCAGGGTCGTGGTGGTGGTGTCCACCATGGGAATTTCCTCGGTTACAGTGATCGTCTCCGTGGCCGAACCGGTCTGCAGCACCACGTCCACGCGGACGTCTCTGCCAACCTCCAGCAAAATATTCTTGCGCTCAAAAATCTTGAACCCTTTCACTTCGGCCCGCAGCGTGTACGTTCCTGCCAGCAGGTCCAGCGCGACGTAGGCCCCCTCTTGGTCGGTGACCAAGTTGTGGGGAACCCCTCTCTCTACGTCAACAATCGTCACCTTGGCACCTACGATGTTGGCGCCGGTTTCGTCAGCGACGACTCCTAAAATCCGGCCGGTATTGCCTTGCGAAAATGCTGGAACACCCCCTAAAATCAGAACGGACGACACAACCAGAACAGCAACAACCCTCCATATTAAAAACGAAGTGGTACTAGAACTCGGACTCATCTGAGGATCCCCCCGGTTCGCTCGGTATGACTGCCCAACCACCTTATGTTAGTTGCCGATGCAGCGGATATGGTTTCCTTGTCATTTACTCCACTTTTGTGCTGTAAGAACAACGGACCATGCCAGCCCCCCCGCTGTGGTCGGCAGCACCGTGTTTGGTTCTCCGGGCCGGGCGCGACGACTTCGTGTGCTGGGTGCCTCGTCAAGAACTCGACCTGCGACGCTGTCCTGCTTCATCTTTCCGCACATCGACTTTGTATCGCGGTGCCTGCGCGGAGCACCTTTCTGTTCGGAAGGTAAACACTCCAAAAATTTTCATTGACACAACTTGTACCCAGTTGTAACCTCACTTCGCTGTACTCTCCCTTCCACACTAAAAAGTGAACCTGTGCCCAAGTGTTCCGAACGGCACAGATTTCCTGGTTCGCACAATAGATAGTTTTCAACGTCGGCGATGCCTGTGTCCGCGATGCGTGCGCGCTGAAGGGAGTAAGAATGCTGCAGTCGGTCAGCCTTAGAGTTTGCGTCCTTGTCACCCAGGTTCTCGTCGCGGCCCTGTTGATGTGCGCGCTAAGTCTTACGGGACGGGCCCAGGAGAGCGCCGGCACGTCTGACGCCTCCAAGCAAACAAAGAAGTATGAGCAGCCGACCGATCTTTCGCTCTACGTGGGATCGGAAACGTGCAAAACGTGCCACGCGGACATGCCGTCGAAGGACTTCTTCAAAAACTATGAGGGGTCTCCGCACTTTGTAACCACGCTCGATACCAAGAAGGGTCCGGAATGGCAGGGTTGCGAAGCCTGCCACGGTCCCGGCAAAGCCCATGTCGAAGGCGGAGGGGACAAGACCAAGATTTTTACCTTCAAGAATGCCTCGGCCCAGGAAATTAGCGCGCGCTGCCTGAGTTGCCATCAATACGGCGAAGAGCACAGCAATTTTGGGCGCTCGGCGCACCTGCAAAACAACGTAGGCTGCACCGACTGCCACGACCCGCACCACGGGAAAGAGGGTCCGTTTTTGATGAAGGACAAGCAGCCGCAACTCTGCTACGGCTGCCACCTGGAGACCAAGCAGCAATTCAGCCGGACGTTTCATCACCGCGTGAACGAAGGGCTGGTGCAGTGCAGCGACTGCCATAACCCGCATGGCGGCTTCCTGACCCGTCAGTTGCGCGCCACATCGTCGCAAGACGCGGTGTGCTTCAAGTGCCACACCGACAAGGCCGGGCCGTTCGTTTATGAGCACCCGGTGGTGAAAACGGAAGGCTGCGTGGCCTGCCACATACCCCACGGATCGTCCAATCCGCGGCTCCTGAAGCGCAGCCAGGTCAACCTGATGTGCCTGGAGTGCCATTCCTTCAACGTCGACGCCGGCGCGCCATCGACCCCGACGTTCCACAACCAGGCGCAGAAATACCAGTCCTGCACGTTGTGCCACGTCGCCATCCACGGCTCGAACTTCAGCGCCGTGTTCTTCAAGTAGGGGCCAACAATGCGAGAAATGAACAACGCAAACCGTGTTCTCTTTCGGTCGATTGCATTCGCGTATTTCTTCGCCATCACTCTTTTCCTCGGCCCCCCTGCCCTCGCACAAGAAGAGGAGCAGAAGGGCGTCGATCAAGGCAACTACAACATCAAGCAGTCGATTGAGTTCGGCGGACGATTTGCCAGCATTGGCGGGGACACGGCGACCTACGACACCTTTGTAAATCTGCAGCAAGGTCCGCGGCTGCTGGGATTCACGATGGAGATGCAGTCGCTGGACCACCACGCGGCGCTGTTCGACCGCTTGTACTTCAACAATTCCGGCTACGGCGGCGACCCCAACGACGTTTCGCGGCTGCGCATTAACAAAAACAGGTGGTACGACTTCGACGTCCTTTTCCGGCGCGACGAGAACATCTCGAACTACTCGCTGCTGGCAAATCCTTTGAACCCCACGGCGGCCTTTGCCAACGGGCCCGCGGGATTTGGCCCGCCCGTTTGCACCGGTTGCGTCATCGGCAATTCACCGCATCTGTTCGCCACGCGGCGCCGCATGAGCGATTACAACCTGTTGTTGCTGCCGCAATCGAAGATTCGCTTCCGCCTGGGATACTCCCGGAATATCAACGAAGGGCCATCGTTCACCACCATTCACCAGGGCACCGAGCAATTGCTTTTCCAGGATACGAAGGACACCACCAACGCCTACCGCATCGGCGCCGATTTCAAGTTCCTGCCCAAGACCAACATCAGCTTCGACGAGATTTTCAGCTACTACAAGGGAGACACCGGGCAGACCGATAACAACCAAAACTTCTCGCTCTCGAACGGCACGCCGGTGGACCTGGGCGTTTCATTCAATGCCCCCGCTAACCAGCCTTGCGGTGGGACCTTCCTCCCGGGCGGGCTGGTGAACCCAACCTGCAGCGCGTACATCGATTACCTGCGGCATGGACGTACCCGCACGAATTCGCCCACCGAACAGCTGAGCATGCAGTCCAACTACTTCCAGAATTGGGATCTGTCGGCGAAAGTCAGCTACACCGCCGGGGACATGCGCGTAAGCAACTGGATGGAGTCTTTGACCGGCCGCGAGGCGCGCACCAACCTATCCAACCAGAACAACAGCGGGCCAGTCTTCGGGCGCCACGTGGCAACCACCGCGGACTTTGGCGCGACCTGGCGCATTGCGGATAAATTGAGCTTTGTGGATTCATTCCACTTTTCGAATTGGCACAACCCGGCGGAATTCGACGACTCCGGCTGCTCCTTCTTTAGCCCGAACATGCTGACAGCTCCAAACTTTTTTACGTCTCCCGCCGCGTCTATTCCGTGCGTCCCGCCAGCCAACAGCGTCGCTGGAGTGCCGGCGCACAGCGCGTCTTCCGCTCCCGACATTTCTTTTGCGGTTTCCAGCCGCTTCCTCAAACAAGATGAGAAGACCAACCTGGCGGAACTCGAATACCAGCTTTCCCCGCGACTGGGGGTGCGCGGCGGTTTCCGCTACCGCCATCGCTCCATTGACGACAACGATTTTGAGACCGTCGCCGAGTTATTTTTCCCCAGCAACGCGAACCGGGGTGATTGTGCTCTCGCGGGCGGAGTACTCCCCGACGGCTGTACCGCGGTCGGCGGCGGCGCCCTCGCTTTTGTCACTCCCGGTCCGGTGGCCAGTCCCAGCGAGACGCTGATCAATGAGTATTCCGGGCTGTTCGGCATTTGGGCCCGGCCGTTGAACCACTGGAAAATCAGTTTCGACACCGAACTGATGAGCGCCGACAACTCCTACACGCGCATCAGCCCGCGGCAAACGCAGGAATACCGGCTGCGCACCACCTACAAGCCCGCGGAATGGTTGAACCTTAGCGGCTCGATCACCCTGTGGGAAGGCCGCAACAACGTGGACGAGGTGAACAATCTGCAGCACAACCGGGTGTACGCGTTTTCCGCGGGGTTTCAGCCTAACGACAAAGTCGGGCTCGAGCTGGGCTACGACTACAATGATGTCTTCTCGCAAATCTTGATTTGCTTCACCAGCAGCGCCGTGGTCACCGGTCCGGCGACCGTGAATTGCACGGGAGTGCCGGGCCTGGTGCAGCAACTCTCGATTTACACCAACAAATCGAATTTCGGCTACTTTGACGCTTCCTGGACGCCTACTCGCCGCCTGACCGCGCGCTTGGGCGCGAATCTGACGGGAACTTCGGGCACGGTGCTGATTATTTCGCCGAATGCCCCATCGGGCCCGCTCGACTCCACATACTTCCAGCCCTTTGGCGGAATTGATTACCGCTTCGCCAAAAACTGGACCGGCAAGGCCTATTGGGGATATTACGGGTACCACGAGGACCAAGATAACGTCGTCCAGGACGTCTTCGCGCCGCGGAATTTCCGCGCTAATTTGGTGACGCTCTCATTGCGGTACGCATTCTAGAGATTGTTGAAACAACAACGACGGTACATTCGCATCGAGGAGAAAAACATGGAAAAGAACTGGACTCGAATCACAAAAGTGTCAATTGGTGCAGCGGCGTTGGCAGCGCTCGCGTTTGTAAGTGCTCCCGCCCAAGCGCAGGATGCCGGCGCGGCCACCTACAAGACAAAATGTGCCGCGTGCCACGGTGCTGACGGCAAGGGCGAAACCTCGATAGGCAAAACCAACAAAATTCGCGATCTCAGTTCCGCTGACGTGCAGCAGCAAAGCGACGCCGATCTGACGGGCATCATTACCACCGGGAAAGGCAAAATGCCGGCTTACGGGAAGAGCCTGAAGCCGGACCAGGTAAAGGAACTGGTCACCTATATCCGGTCGCTGGCAAAGAAATAGCGCCAACGGCCACCGGCAGAAAGCGCAGCGAGCAGCAAGTGCTCGGGAGCCTAATCGATGCCTGCAGCGACAACCTTGATCGTCATTCTCGTGCTGTTCAGCGCCGCGCTGATCGGCGTGCTGGTCGCTCGTCCGGGCATCACGGCAACCCGCGGCGGGAAAATTCTCGCCTTCCTTGTGCTGTTTTTTCTGCCGATCCTTTGCGGCGCGATGGGCGTTTCCAGCGAAATGGAGCGGTCCAAGACCACCGCGTTCTGTTTGTCATGTCACACCATGGAAGCCTACGGAAAAAGCCTCCATGTAGACGATCCGGGCCATCTTCCCGCCGCTCATTTTCAGAATCATCGCGTCCCGGCCGACGAAGCCTGCTATACGTGCCACGCGGACTACGCCATGTTCGGCACCTTGAGAGTAAAGTTGCATGGCCTGCGGCATGTGTACATCTATTATTTAAGTACTCCGCCGGCGCCCGAAAACATCAAGCTGTACGCTCCTTTCAACAACCGGGAGTGCCTGCACTGCCATTTAGGCGCCCGATCGTTTGAAGAAGGCGCGGTGCACACGGCCGACCCCGCTACGCTCCCGGCGGTCAAATCCAATAAACTCTCGTGCATGTCGAGCGGCTGCCACGACGTCGTGCACGACATCGCTCACCAAAAGGACGCCAAATTCTGGAAGGAAGGCAACTGATGCCAAGCGCCAACCCGCTGGAAAAGCGTCTGCAAATTTCCGGGACTCTCCTGATCATCGGGCTCCTTATCGAAGCCCTCTGTTTGCTGGCCGCGAAGCCCATCGCCTTCGTCATCTTTGTAGCGGTTGGCGGCCTCCTGCTCTTTGCCGGAGTGTCGCTTTTCCTGTTTTCGCTGGTTTCCACCCCGCACGCTCACCATTGAACGCCAGCGATTCGTCACGCCAGTCACCCGCTTCCAAAAAAAGGCGGGCGAGCGGGCGGTCGAAGGAAAACTCCAAGACCCAGTCCCCGCGGCGTATGAAATAATGGGACCTTATTCCAGGAGCCCACATGCCTCGTTATCTTACGCAGCACAGCCTGGCCTGTCTTACGCGCCAGGGCGCGGAGGCTCTGGCGCACCGCATGCAGAGCGGCACCCCGGCGCGGGCCCAGCGCGTGCTCGTCAACATGCTCGAAGGCAAAATGTTCGCCGAATTTCACGCCGACTCCCGGGAAGCGTTGGAAGCCTGGCTCAAGACCGAAGGCATGCACTTTGACTGGCTAATCCGCATCGAGTGGGAAACCCTCGCCCAGGACGGCAAGCTCCACCCCGTCAGCTAACCCAGCGTAATCCCACTCGTACGCCACTGTGTTTCGTGGAAATTTCACCCGCATCAGACTTGCCCAGCTGTCCCCGTCAGGCAAGGCGCATCTTCTGGCAACTGTAGCGGCCGACTTCCGAGGCGGGCGCTTTTTTCGCCTCAGCTCGGATCAGCGCTGGAGGAAGTCTGCTCTCTGCCGGACAGAATCCTAGTCATATCGCAGCGCAATCAGTGGATCGACCGTCGTCGCCCGCCGCGCCGGCACGTAACAAGCAAATAGCGCGACCAATAGCAAAACTCCCGCCACACCGAAGAACGTCCACGGATCGGTCGCGCTCACCCCGAACAGCAAGCTGACCAGCAGTCGCGCAAAGAAGCCCGCCAGAACCAAGCCCACCGCCAGCCCAGCCAGAGCCAGCCGCAGGCCCTGGCCCACCACCAGCCGCAACACATCCCCGCCCTGCGCCCCAAGCGCCCGGCGAATCCCGATCTCGTGCCTCTGCTGATTCACGGAATACGACAGCACTCCGTAGACTCCCACGCCCGCGAGAATGAGCGCCAATCCCCCGAACAGCGTCAGCAACGCTGCGGCCATGCGCGGCGCCCACAGTCCCTGGTTCATGATTTCGTGAATGGTCTGAACGTTGGTGATCGCCAGATTCGAATCGAGCGATTGCACTGCACTGCGAACCGTGGCCAACGCCGCTTCTGGCTTGCCGGTCGTTCGGACTTGCAACGTGGCATTCAGCGAGACCTCCTGGGCGATCGGCAAGTACACCACCGGTTGCGGTTCTTCGCCGATCTGGTTTACTACCGTGTTTTTCACCACTCCCACAATTTCGCGCAACTGCGTATCGCCAAAGAAATGGAACCTCTTGCCCACGGCGTCTTCATTGGGCCAGAAGTGTTTGGCCATGGCTTCAGTGGCGATGGCCACCAGCACGGTGTCCTTGCGATCGTTGTCTGTAAATGTGCGTCCACGAGCAACGGGAATGCGAAGGGTGTCAAAGAAACTCGGCGATATGGAATTGGTGAGGGTTAGTGTGCCGCGATAGCCGGAAGCCTCGTCCTGGCCTTCTGGGAAAACGGTGCGGGAGAATCCGCCGCCGAGCGGGAAGTTGCCCGCGATGGTGGCGGCCTGCACGCCGGGAGAAGCCGCGGCACGCTCCACGGCGTCGCGGTAGAACTGTTGGGCGCGCCCTTCGTTGTAGTGCAGCGCCCCGAGATCGAAAGCCATCATAAAGAGTTTTTGCGATTCGAATCCGGGATCAATACGCTGCGCATTTTGCTGGCTGCGAATAAAAAGTCCGGCGCCAACCAAAGCCACCAGCGCCAATGCCGTCTCAAATACCACGAGAAGGCTGCGGACCGGATTGCTTCGCCAACCGACGGAATTGCCGCGTCCCCCGGCTTTCAGGGCATCCGCGAGATTGGGAGCCGAAGCCTTGACCGCAGGCACCGCGCCGAAGAGCGCGCCGGTCAACAGCGCGATTCCCAGCGTGAACAGCAACACGTGCGAATCGAGCGAAAGATCGAGGTCGTTTTGCTCGATGAAGGCAGGACGATAGGACCAGAGCGCGTAGCGCCCCCAATAGGCCAGGATCAAACCGGCGGCCGCTCCCGCTAGAGAAAGCAGAGTGCTTTCGGTGAGGAGTTGACGAAGCAGGCGGCCGCGGCCGGCTCCGAGAGCCGCGCGCACGGTCATCTCTCTTTCGCGGCGGGCGGCCTGCGCGAGAAGCAGATTTGCCAAGTTCGCGCAGGCGATCAAGAGCACCAGGCCTACGGCGCCGAGCATCATCGCTCCCGCCAGCGTGAACTGCTCGTGATTGTTCACACCGACCGCGGCTTCCGCCAGGGACGACAACGCCACGCTGCGCCCCCCGTTGTCCTTCGGGTACTCGCTTTCGAGGCGAGAAGCGATCGTTTTCAGCGAGGCCTCGGCTCGGCTTAGGCTCAGTCCCGGCTTCAGCCGTCCGAAAGTGGTCATCGACAAGAAGCGCCGGTCGTTAAAATTTTCCGCGAAAAACCCGGCAAGAACTTGACCGTACATACTCGTCGGAATCCAGACCTGCTCCGAGTTGGCTAGCGAAACCGTTCCCTTGAAACCCCGTGGCGCGACTCCGATCACCGTGTACGGCGTGGCATTGAGAATCATGGTGCGGCCCACGGCGGCGGGATCGGATCCAAATTTATCGGCCCAAAGAGCGTAACTGATGACCGCGACGGTATTGCTGTTTGGCTTGGTGTCTTCGTCCGATAGAAAAAACCGGCCCGCGGTGGGAACCAGGCCGAGCACGTCGAAATAATTTGCGCTGACCAGATAGGCCTGCACTTGCCTGGGCTCAGCCCCACCGCTCCAGGTGACGGGAAGCGACAACCACGCCACCAGATCGGTGAAGACCTCATTTTGCCGGCGGTAATCCTGAAAATTGGGAAACGAGAGACCCATCTTGGCAAAGTTGGCCTGGGTAACCTTGGTTTTGGCGTCCACGGTGTCCAATTGAACGAGGCGCGCGGCGTCGCGGACGGGAAGAGGATTCAGCAGAATGGCGTTTACGACGGTGAAGATGGTGGTGTTCAACCCGAAACCCAGCGCCAGCGAAAGCACCGCGATAGCACTGAAGCCGCGATTCTTGAGCAGCATGCGTACGCCGAAGCGAACGTCGCTCTTCAGATCGGCCCACCAGCGATACAGCCAAGCCCCCCGGCTGTCTTCCTTAACCAACTCCACGTTGCCGAAGGTGCGGTGCGCTGCGTGACGCGCTTCGTCCGGGTCCATGCCAGCCTCCAGGTTTTCCTCTGCTTCCATGGCCAGGTGGGTGCGAATTTCGTCGTCGAGCTCGCCGGCAATCTCTTGGGAGCGGCGGATCGCCCCGATCTTGGCGAGGTTTCGTTTCAAACCCACGACTATCCTCCATCCAGGAGACGAAAAAATATCCGGCCTGCGCGATCTACGCGTCTTCTGCCCGCGCCGAGGCCAAAATGCGCGCCACTGCTTCGCTGAAGCGCTCCCACTTGGAATGCTCGGCGGAAAGCTGTTTACGCCCCATTGAAGTTAGACGATAGAATTTGGCTTTTCGATTGTTGGTGGAAGTGCCCCACTCAGCGGTCACCCAGCCTTCCTGCAAAAGGCGTTGCAACGCCGGATACAAAGAGCCGTGCTCGATCTTGAAGGTATCGTCGGAAGTCTGCTGGATGAATTTCGCGATGCCGTGCCCGTGCTTGGGTCCCCAACGCAGCGTCCGCAGAATAATCAGATCGAGCGTCCCCTGCATGATTTCCAGCCGTGCGGCGGTGCTTGTTTTGCGTGCCATGGGTAGACATCCTACTAAGACATAGGTAGGTAGTCTACTAGAAAAAAACGGATGGGTGGGTCGGTTTCCGATCGTCTTGCGCTATTCGATTCGCAGCGCCTCCACTGGCGAGATGGACGCCGCGCGGTTGGCGGGAATTACCGCCGCGAAAAAGGAACAGATCGCCAGCGCCCCCGCAGCCACGCTCAGCGCCAGCGGATCCCAGGACGAAACGCCATACAATTGCGCCGAAATCAACCGTCCGGCGCCCACGGCCAGTGGTAATCCCAAAACCAGTCCAATCAACACCCGCTTGAAGGCCCCAGTCAGCACCAGTTGCAGCACTCTCGGACGGTCCGCGCCTAGCGCCATGCGAATGCCGATTTCGTTGGTTCGCTGCGCCACGGTATAAGCGGTGACGCCGTACAACCCGATCGCCGCCAGCACCAGCGCCACTATCCCGAACAGCCCGGCGAGGCTGGCCACCGCCCGCTCCTGATCGAAAGAAAGATCCACCTGCTGCTGCATCGTCCGGATGCTGTTGATGGTCAGGTTGGGGTCTAGTTCCCCGAGCATCCGCGTAAGCAGCGGCTCTAGCGCGCCAGGAGACATCTTGGTCACCAGCATGATTCCGCCGATGAAATGCGAGCGCAGCTCGATTTTCTTCATCAACTCGTCTTGGTAAGCCACCGTCTGCGCCAGCGGCACGTAAAACATCGGACGCGCCGGCTTCTCCAACTCAAAGCCCGCAAACTTGGCATCGCGCACCACACCGACGATATGAAAGGTGCCGGCATATTTCGGCAGGTCCAGCCCGAAGTGCTGCTCCAGCGGATTTTCGTCGCTCTTGAGAAAGCGCTTCACGAACGCCTCGTTCACGATGGCCACCAGTTCCGTGGTTTCGTTGTCCGCCGTAGTAAAGGCGCGCCCTCGCGAAATCGGAATCCCCCAGTTCTGCAGATACTTGGCGCTCACGCGGTCCCACGAAGCTCCGGATTCTTGGCTCAATTGGCCGGCAGGATGGCCCGCTACCATGATCAGCTCGCCCCAGTTGTCGGTGAGCGGGTTGTACATCGCCATCCCGGATCCCTGCACGCCAGGCAAGCGATTAAGTTGTTCTTCGAGTTGGCGATACAGCGCAGCGAGTTGCGGCTGCGTGTAGCTGGCGGGCGGACTATTCAGATCGATCTCCACGCGCTCTTGTACCTGAAACCCGAAATTCTGATGCTCCAGCTTGTTCAGGCTCCGCGCCAACATCGTTGCTCCCGCCACCAGGACCACCGAAAGCGTAGCCTGTACCACCAGTAGCGCTTTCCGGGTGAACGAGGAACGATCGCGCGTCCCTCGGCCCGATCCACGCAACGCCTCCGCCGGATCGGTGCGCGTCGCCAGCCACGCCGGAGCCGCCCCGAAAATAACTCCAGTCACCAGCGCCAACCCAAAGGCGAACGCCAAGACCACCAGCGACGGCGCGGTGCTGATCGGAAGAAAATGTGAACTATGAAACGCCAGCGCCAGCAGCAGCCGCGCAGCCGCAGTGGCCACCAGCAGTCCAGCGATACCCCCGCCGATCGCCAACAAAATGCTCTCCGTCAGCGCCTGGCCGATGATCTGCGCCGGCGTCGCCCCCACCGCCAACCGGATGGCTGTTTGTCCTCGCCGCGCCACCGCCCGCGCCAGCAGCAAATTCGCCACGTTGGCGCAGGCGATCAACAGCACCAAACCGCAAACCGACAGCAGGATCTGCAGGCTCCGCCCGTACTCTTCTTTCATCACCGCCACACCCGCACCCGCCGGTATCACGTTGAGCTCCTGCTTGGGGAGCAAGCGCACGATGTCCTGCATCCAGTTGGCCGGGTATCCCGAGTCGTTTTGCAGCCACTGCCGCAGCACACCAGTCAGTCGCGGCCCCATTCCCTCCGTCGAAGCTCCCGGTCGCAGTCGGCCAATCATGCGCAGCCACGCCGAAATCGACTGATGGAGCAAGCTGCCTTCTCCATTGATCAGGGGTTCCTGCTGCAATGGGACCCAGATATCAGGAGGGTCGCTCTGCAGCGTTTCGCCGAAAAATCCGGCGGGCGCCACGCCGACTACGGTAAAGGGATGCCCCTCCAACACAAAAGTGGCGCCCACCACCGCTGGATCGCTAGCGTAGGTGGTCTGCCAGACGCGATGACTGAGCACCACCACCGGGGGAGCCGCAGGCTTGTCGTCCTCCGGCGTAAACACCCGTCCCCCAAACGCGCCCACCCCCAACGTCGAGAAATAGCTCCCGGTGACATACTCGGAGCGCAGCGGTCTGGCCGCGGAGTCGACGCCCTGACGCCGAACGCTCAACATGCCCCTTCCGGCCTGGAACGCGGCCACTTCCTCGAATTCCGGCGTTTCCGTCTTAAGCCGCTCGTAGAGCGTGAACGAAAACATTCCCCATTTGTCCTGCGGCCCCCCTTCCACGCAACAGTCGTCGCCTTCCCCGACCCGGTACAGCCTGCCAGGATCCGAAACCGGCAACGAGCGCAGCATCACCGCGTGGATCAGGGAAAATATCGCCGTGGTCCCGCCGATTCCCAAAGCCAGCGTCAACACCGCCGCTGCAGTAAACACGGGCGACATCCGAAACTGGCGAAGGGCGTACCGAAGACTACCGGGCAGGTTGGCCATGAAGCACCTCTCAGTACTTTACGAAGGTCAGCGGCCGCGGGTTCCCCAAATGTGGAAAACCGACCCGGAAATCTGTGAACCCTACTGCGGTCCGCCGCGATCCGTTGGAACTGTTCTATTGACGTTGCAGAGAGGCGTTCGTCACTAAGCAAAGCTGCAAAAGCCAGAACCGGCCGAGACGCGCAAGCATTCACCACCGGGAGCGCCAAGATTTCTCTGCGCCCCCTCTGCGTACTCTGCGCCTCTGCGTTAGGCTGCTCTTTCTTTCTCGTCGCCTTGACGCGCGAAGTACGTAACCCCAAAGCACCGATGTTTCACAACGTGACACGCCGCCGAAAGGAGTAGCCCCCTAAGCCGGTCTCCGGAGTATCGTCACGTCAAGGGTGTCCAATCCTGGTATTTGAAGGTAAGAAATGAAAAAGCTGAGGTTCCTGGTCTCCCTAATGACCAAGAACAATGACTATCAGCTCGAGCAAGCCGCAGCGGCCCAACAGTCTGCGGCCCAACTCGACGTCGACGCGCAGATTCTCTTCGCGGACAACGATCCCATCACCCAAAGCACGCAGGTGCTCAAGGCCATCCAGTCGGACCCCACCGAACGCCCCGATGCGATCGTCTGCGAACCCGTTGGCGCCACCGCTCTCCCGCAAGTGGCCCGAGCCGCGGCCAGCGCCGGCGTCGGATGGGCAATCCTCAATCGCGACGCTGAGTATGTGGCGGAACTCCGGAAAACCTCTAACACCCCCCTGTTTTCGGTGAGTTCCGAGCAAACCGAAGTGGGGCGTATTTCAGGCAGACAGTTTGTCGCGCTGCTGCCTCGAGGCGGCGCGGTTTTGTACATTCAGGGGCCATCGGAAAGCGTGGTAGCGAAGAACCGGTTCAACGGAATGCAAAAGACCATTCTGCCCAACATCCAGATCAACGCCCTGCGCGGGCAGTGGACCGAAGACAGCGCCTATCGCAGCGTCTCCTCCTGGCTGCGTCTGAATTCCTCCAGCCGCACGCCCATCGACTTGATCGCGGCACAAAATGACGCCATGGCCATGGGCGCCAGGAAGGCGTTCGAAGAAATCACCAATGCCTCGGAGAAAGAGAGATGGCTGCGTCTGCCATTTACCGGAATCGACGGTGTGCCCAAGACCGGCCAGACTTGGGTACGAACAGGCGCACTGACCGCCACTATCATTACTCCTCCAAGCGCTGGTCAGGCCGTGTACATGATGGTTCAGGCCATGAAGACCGGATCAAAACCTCCCGAGCAGTCCCATACCGTCGCGGAATCTTTCCCCCCGCTGGATAAGCTTTCCCCAAAATAGCGCTTTTCGCGCGACCGACTTCACGGCTATGGAAACAATTTGCCCAGGAATTCCTTGTCGCTGAGGATAGGTTTAAATTCCGGCGTCCACGGAATGGTGGCGTCAAACTGCTTCTTGAAATCGGGATCCATTTTCTTGGCCTGTAGAAACTCCGCCAGCGCCGCATCCTTGTCGCCATTCAAATACTGCAGAAAACCCATCGCTGTGTGGGTATCCGCTTGTTCGGGAACATAACGCTCGGCGGTGCGCCCGGCCTCCAGCGCCTCTTTCTTCTTTCCTGCCGAAACGAAATGATCGGAAGCCTCGCCGTATAGATAAGCGAGGTTGAGATTCAGCAACCGCCGCAATTCGGCCAGTGGCTTGGGGTTGTCGTCCACGTTGACGTAAATGTAGCGATCGTTGTTGATGTTGCGTCCGCCCTGCTTGCGGACCACCAGCATAGAAGCAGATTGGTGCCCGCGGGCGTCTCCACCAGCGTCATCGCCGGCCTTGAGCGCCGCGTACAATTTCTCCGCCAGTTCGCCGGGCGTGCTGTCGAAAGCCCGGCCCATCGACTCCGGAACCTGCGGCCCCACCAAAATATTTCCCTGCGCCGACCAGGTTTTGCCCTGGCGGTCGCCCGCCCAATGCGGCGCGTTCGGCCCGGTATAGGTGGCGATATTTCCGCGCGCGTCCACGATGGCCACTTGGCGCCCGTCTTTGCCTTCAAACTTGTCTTCCGCAAGCAGTTTATCGAGAACCTGTTTCGCCGAGAGCCCCTGCCGCAGCAAATCGATGCCCAGCGGCCCGTAACCCACGTTGACGTTAGCTTGTGTCGCCACCGCTCCGACGCCAGCCAGCGCCCACGGCACCACCGACCCCACGGAAAAATAGCGCGACGCCACCGCCACGCCCAAGTCGCCGTTCGACGGGTCAATGCCCACAATCGAAAAAGTAGAAACCGTAGGCGGCTGGAAAACCGACTTTGGTTCGTCGCTCCGCAAGGGAACGGCCACGGAGAAAAGCAAACATAAAGCCAGAAATCGCGTCATCGATCAACTCTCCACATTCCGGATCTTACCCGCACCAGGCGAAACGCACCGAACGTCGCTGTGCATTCTACACAAAGAGCGCCGTAAGAAACGGAAGGGACCCGCAAGTGGATTGACAGGCGAGACGGCCAAGCGATAGCGTGATGGTTTCCAGCGAATGCGGCGCGGTCAAAAAGCGGCTACTTCAGGATCGAACCGGGAGGAAAGAAATGCGGAGAACGGCGGCGTTGGTGGTGATCTGCGGGGCGATTCTCCTGGCGGCGGTGGCTGCTTCGACGACGCCCAAAGCCGATCCGCGGATGAAAGGCGCGTTCCGGCGGCCCGCGGTGAGCGGCTGGACCTACCTGCACCTGGAAGGAACGCCTGGCGAAATCGGATACCAGCATGGCTACTTGCTGCCCTCCGAGATTCAGGACCTATACAAGGTTTTTGTCCTGGAGCTAACCCACGACAACGGAAAAGACTGGAATTTCTTTCGCGACGCCGCCAAGAACGTGCTCTGGCCGCACGTCGAGCAGGAATACCGCGACGAGATGCAGGGCATCGCCGACGGACTGAACGCCCAAGGCGTCAAATTGGATGTCTGGGACGTGGTGGTGATGAACGCGTCGCAGGAGTGGAGCTACTACGTCGGGGAATACGACAAGGCCCACAACATCGCCTCGCTCCCGACGGTGACCGCCGCGGAGCATTGCAGCGCCTTTGTAGCCGTGGGCAGCTACACAAAAGATGGCCGCGTCGTGATCGCCCACAACAACTGGACCAACTATCTCGACGGATCGCGCTGGACCATCGCTTTCGACGTCTCCCCCTCGCAAGGCTACCACTTCCTGATGGACGGGCTGCCGGGACTCATTCACAGCGGCGACGATTTCGGCTTGAACTCGGCAGGAATCGTGATCACGGAGACGACCATCTCCGGATTTCGCGGATACGATGCCAACGGCGTTCCGGAATTCGTGCGCGCCCGCAAGGCCATGCAGTATTCGGCGTCGATCGATGATGCCGCGCGCCTTTTCAAGGAAGGCAACAACGGCGGCTACGCCAACGACTGGCTGATCGCCGACACCAAGAAGAACGAAATCGCCAGCCTGGAGCTGGGGCTGAAAAACGTGAACCTGGAACGCAAGACCGATGGCTACTTCGTAGGCTCCAACTTTCCAATCGATCCGAAACTAGCCGCCGAAGAAACGACCTTCGCGCTCGCCGACAAGGGCAATAGCGCGAACTCCCGGCACCGCCGCTGGGAACAATTGATGGCGGAAAATAAGGGAAAGATCGACGTGAATCTGGCCGAGCAATTCATGGCCGATCACGTGGACAGTCTGACCGGAAAGACCGAACCCAGCGAGCGGACGCTGTGCGGGCACTTCGAGTTGTCGTCGCGCGGATCGGGAGCGGGCGCCTGGCAGCCGGCCTACGGCACCGCCGGCGCTGTGCAGAACAAGGCCACCGATGCGTCGATGGCTGCGAACATGGAGTTCGCGGCCGCCGCGGGGCACGCCTGCGGGATGGACTTCATCGCGGCACAACATTTGCAGCGCCATCCCGAGCTAAGCTGGGAAAAACCGGCGCTGCGGGACATGAAGGCCTATCCCTGGACCACGATTGCCGCGACAAAGTAGCCGCGTGAAACGTGTAGGGGCCCGCTTTAGCGCGTCCCTCCCTGCTTTTTTCCGCATACCGTAAGTGCTTGCGTATCAATCCCGCTTCCGTTCACCCTGAGGAACGAAAGGCCGCTGAGGGCCGGTTCTTCGAGTTGCCATACAAGCTCTGAAGCCCTGGCCTCCCAAAGAAATGGCTACTGCCCGGCGCGGACTGCGGCGACGAACAACCCGTGCAGTCCGCGCATCCACAAATTCATCCTGGGTCCGCCGGTTAAGCGCCGGCAGCTTTGGTTTTCGCCCCGTGATGTTCCACGTGCATCTTGGCCGCTTCCGCGGAGTGATGCGTCGCGTGGTGCAAGTGTCCCTGCGCGCTGTGCGCGTGATGGGCCGCTGATTCGTGGTCTCCCGCTTCATGGTGTTTTGCAGCTTCGCGATGATGCCGGGCCGCGTGCTCGTGGTGTTCGGCCGCCTGAAGATGATGTTCCGCAGCTTGCTTGGACATGGGTCCTCCTCGAAGATTTTCCTGCTGGGCTGGCGAAGCGTATGCTGCGCCCGCTTTGGTTAACGGCAGGTCAGGGAATTGTGAACGGTCAAACAGTCCCGTTCGCACCGAGTGAAGAGGGCCGGCCGATGCCGGTTGCATTAGCTTCGCGCACGCTCCCGCCATCCCGCGATTCGCGGGCAGTGAACGTTTCTGCGTATTCGCGGAAGCCCTTCTTTACCGGGGCTCGACCCTAAAATTCCATGGCTGGTGATTGACGTTGACGGCGGCTACCTCTTCGGGGGCAAAGGGCACATCTTTGTGCCCGCGAACCTGGATGACGCAGCCTTCGCTGGTGACCACATGGTCGAAGCGCCTGCCGCTTTTGAGGGTGACCGACACTACCTGGTAGCCTGGACCGGTGTCGCCGTGGCCTCGCAGACGATCGGCGTGTTCGCGCGGAATTGGAACCAAACGCTTCATTACAGCACCTCTGGATTAGGCTCGGGGAAGGTCAAGTCTAGTAGACCGGATGGGTAATGTCCAGCCGCGGCAAACGTTTTCCACAGCCGCGCAGGCCTCGAAATCGTCCAGCCCCGCCATCCGGCTAAGTCTATATTCATGAAGCAGTTGCGTGCCTGGCCTTGTACTCGCCAGGAACGGCCCGCACGGAAATCGCCAGCCGATTCCACAAGTTAATCGTCCCGACGATCAGGGTCAAATCGACGATCTCCTTTTCGCTGAAATGCTTGCGCACGTTTTCGTAAACCTCGTCGGGCACGTGGTTCTCGGAAACCAGCGTCAGCGACTCGGTCCACTCCAGCGCGGCGCGTTCCGCGTCGCTGTAAAAGGGCGTCTCCCGCCAGGCATTTAGCTCGTACAAGCGTTGCTCGGTCTCGCCGATCGCGCGCGCATCTTTCGAGTGCATATCGATGCAAAACGCGCACCCATTGATTTGCGAAGCGCGCATCTTGATCAGGTGAATCAGTTTGTGATCGAGGCCGCAGGTAGCAATGTACTTTTCCATTGCAAACAGCGCTTTTTGCGCATCCAGCGCGTATTTGCTGTAGTCGATTCTAGGTTCCATGGATTTCTCCTTGAGCTATTCGTTTCGGCCGATTTTTCCGGGGCGGTCGAGGTCGGGCTGGAGATGGCGGGATCTCCGGCGGATCTTCTACCTATTTAGCAGTGATGAAGCGAAAAGAATGTCGGTTGCATGAAATTACGCCGCAAACGTGACGCCAACACGGCGCTAGCGGCGGGAACGGTCTTTGCGTACTGCTTCGTCGATCAGCGCGTCCAGTTCATTGCGGGTCAACCGCACGTGATCGCCCGCCTCTCCGCTGTCGCAAGTCACGGGGAGTTCCGCCCCTCCACCAGGGGGCGGGACCACAAAGTATCTCGAACGTGCTGCCATTAGCTTGGCGACTTCCCGGCTCGACAGCAGCGTAGGATCGCCAGCCATCTCCGCCGCCAGGGTAATCTTCGCGAAATGCTCGATGGTCTCCATGCGAAAGAACGCCATCAGCAGATCCGGCCCGCAAGTGACCCCGCCGTGGTTCGCCAGCAACAGCGCATCGTAGTGCGGCACGTACGGCTCGATGGCCGCGCTAAGCTCCGGCGTCCCCGGCGTCCCATACTTCACCAGCGGGATCTGGCCGAGCCCCACGATCACTTCGGGAAGCAGCGCTTGATCGAGGGCCCGCCCGGCCACGGCAAATCCGGTCGCGGTCGGCGGATGCGCGTGGCAAATCGCGTGCACATCCGGACGCATGCGGTAAAACAACAGATGCATGGCCAGTTCCGAAGAGGCTTTGCGGTCCCCCGTCACTTGGCGCCCCTCCAGGTCGATGATCACCAGATCATTCGGCGCCAGCATCCCTTTGTTCATGCAAGTGGGGGTGGTTAGCACGCGGTCGCCATCCAGGCGCACCGAGAGATTGCCCTCGCACGCTACGATGTACCCGCGTTCATACATCCACCGCCCCGCGACGCACAGGTCCAGGCGGTGCTGCTCTTCGCTTTTGGTAGAACCCGGCAAGAGGGAATCCGTGGACACGGTGCAGCTCCTTACTGGCGCCGAATTATCTTCGGAACCGGGCGGCGACACAAGTTTTATTGCAACGCGCGGGCTGGGACTGGCTGCGCTGCCTTATCGAGGGCTAGGCGTAAATTCCGCGCAATTTCAGCGCGCTTGCCACACGGTCGATCGCCAGCATATAAGCGGCGATCCGGTTATTGACCTTGTGCAATTCGGAGTAGCGTACCACTTCATCGAAGGCATTTTCCATCACATCCAGCAGGCGTTCGTTGACTTCACTTTCGCGCCAGAAGAAGCCCTGGCGGTCCTGCACCCACTCGAAATAGCTGACCGTCACGCCGCCGGCGTTGCCCAGAATATCCGGCACCGTGAAGATGCCCTTGCCGTCAATGATGGCGTCGGCTTGCCACGTCGTGGGACCATTGGCCCCTTCGCACAGAATTCGCGCCTGCACCTGGTGCGCGTTCTTCTCGGTGATTTGGTTTTCAATGGCCGCGGGAATGGCGATTTCGCATGGCTGGAAAAGCACGTCGCGGGCGCTCATCTTGGTGCCGCCGCCTGGAAAATCCTGCAGCGGCTTCTTCTGGGTGTATACCCAGTCGATCACTTTGGCCACGTCGAAGCCTTTTTCGTTGTACAGCCCGCCGCCAATATCCGCGAGACCCACGATCTTGTAGCCCACCTTCTGCATCAGCAGAGCCGCCAGCGAACCCACGTTGCCAAAGCCCTGAATCACCACCCGGCAGCCTTCTCGCTTGATGCCCAGTTTGGCCAGCGCCTTGTCGCAGCAGATCATCACCCCGCGGCCGGTGGCCTCGCGGCGGCCCGCCGAACCGCCCAATTCGATCGGTTTGCCGGTCACCACCGCCGTGGTCGCTTGGCCCACGTGCATTGCGTAGGTGTCCATGACCCACGCCATGGTCTGCTCGTTGGTGCCCACATCCGGCGCCGGAATGTCCCGTTCTGGCCCCAGCCAGTTGGCCAGTTCCGCGGTGTACCGCCGCGTCATCCGCTCCAGTTCTCCGCGCGACATTTTGCGCGGATCGCAAATGATCCCGCCCTTCGCGCCCCCGAACGGAATGTTCACCACCGCGCATTTCCAGGTCATCCAGGTGGCTAGCGCCCGCACTTCATCGAGAGAAACATCCGGTGCGAAACGGATTCCCCCTTTGCCCGGCCCGCGCACCGTGGAATGCAATACGCGGTACCCGGTGAACACCTCCAACTGGCCGTTGTCCATTCCGATGGGAATGTACAGCGTGACTTCTTTACTCGGATATTTGAGGTACCGGTAGAGCCCTTGCTCGAGTCCCAGTTTGTTCGCGGCCACTTCAAAGCGCGCTTCCGCGTTCTGGTAGACATTCATCTCTTCCGGTGCAGGCGCTGGCGACATGCAGAAATCTCCTTCGACCGATTGGCCGCACGACGGCGAATGGTCATTCGTAGTTCGGCCTGCATGTGCTGAGCAGGCTGGATTGGAAGGCCAAGAAGAGGTGGACGCGGCGGGCTACCCTCCCGCCAAACCTGCCACTTAGCCGGGGGGCCAGTATACGAACAGGCGTTTCCCGTCGCAAGCCGCGCGACTCGCGGTTTCAACACCACGGTTAATAGCCGGGAAATCGACTGTCCGGGGTCAAGAAAGGCTCAGGCAATCACGGAAACCATGTGAAGGACTTTGGACGTGAGCGCGCGGTCGCCACTGATTTTCGCGCGGCGCACAGCGTCTTCACCGCGAATTCCGCGGGTGAAGATCTTCCACGCATCCTCCGCGGCGAGCACCATTTCCCCGGCGGCCTCCGTACTTCTGCCGGCCAGCAATTCCCAGGAATCCGCGGTCCGTCGCACGACCCACTCGCCGCCCGCTGGCCCGGAGATCGTGACCTGGACGGTTGCGCCTTTCGCGGCATTCGCATTGCGAAATGTATGTGGCAGCGCGCGAACGAAAGCATCCAGCACCGGAGCGAATAGACGCGGTTCGTACAGCCCGGGTCGCCCGGTGGCGTCTCGAATCTGCTGCTGGTGGTGCCAGCGTTCGGTGTATTCGCGGGCCACATCCAGCCACACGGGCGCGGGCCGTGATCCGGTCCAACTCACCTCGCCGCCAATGGCAAAGGGATCGAGCGACAGAAAATAAGCGTCAACTTGCGCGCCGACATGCTCCAGCAGGTCGCACAACACCTGGGGACTCAGCCGCCGCGCGGCTACTACCCAGGACCTGTTCAGCTCGTTGATGAAAGCAACCAGGTCGTCCCAACCGGAGATGGCCGGGCCGGGCGGCGTGTAGGCATCGCGGCGGCGCGAAAGATTGCTGATGTCGCCCCCCAGAAGGTGTAGCGCGACATCCTTTACATCCCATTTCCCTGCCGCGGTGGGTCGCAACCAGTCCTCGGCACTGAGACTGCCAAGCAAAGACAACAGGTTTCGCCTCACTTCCGGGAACAGGTCTGCGACCAAGATCGGAGCTGGCGTTTTCATCGGCGATGGAAGCTTTCGAGACCAGGATTATCTTTCAAGCCGGAAGCCCATGGCAAGTCGGCAGCCTCCGGCGCATGGCCGGGACTTCAAAAAAATGGGATGATAGCGGCGTGGAAAGTCGCCCAGCATTGAGTGGATTCGCCGGGCTGCGGGTATTGTCCCTGGAAAGCCGCCGGGCTGCGGAGATGGCTAAACTCATTGCCAACTACGGCGGCGTAGCCACCGTGGCCCCGTCCATGCGAGAAGTTCCCTTGGAGTCCAACACCGAAGCGCAGGAGTTTGCCCGCACGCTGGATGCGGATGGCTTCGACATGGTCATTTTCCTGACCGGCGTGGGTGCGCGCGCTCTCGGCCGTGTCGCGGAAACGGTTTACCCACGTGATCGGTTCGTAGCGGCATTGCGGCGGGTGCCGTTGGTGGCCCGCGGGCCGAAACCGGTGGCCGCCCTCAAAGAAATGGGCTTACAGGTTACGCTCGCCGTGCCGGAGCCGAATACCTGGCGGGAGTTGCTGCAAGCCCTCGATCAGAAGACCGATTCGCTGCCGCTCAACGGGCGGCGGGTGGCCGTTCAGGAATATGGCGCCTCGAACGTGGAACTGCTCGCGGGGTTAGCGCAACGCGGCGCGCAAGTCACTCGAGTTCCGGTCTACGAGTGGGCCCTGCCTGACGATACCAGCCCGCTCCGCTCCGCGATCTCCGCCATCGCGCGCGGCGAAGTGGATGTGAGCCTGTTCACCACCTCGGTGCAGGTGATCCACCTGCTGAAGATCGCCGCGGAAATGAAACTGGAGGAGGCGGTGCGCCTCGCGTTTGCGCGAATTCTGGTCGGATCCATAGGCCCGGTCACCTCGGAAGAGCTTCGGGCCCATGGCATCCCGCCGGATTTCGAGCCCTCGCATCCCAAAATGGGTTTCCTCGTGAATGAAGCGGCCCAGCAAAGCGCCGAGCTGCTTCGGCAGAAACGGGATCGGGCTTCCAGACCAGCCATCTAACCGGAAAGGCCAGAATCGAGGTGCGGCGAACTCAACCGGCCAACCTTCACGCACAATATGCTTGAGCCGCTCAAGCATCGAACCAGACACAATTTTATCTAAGATCCTTTAAATCAATAAGTTATGGATTTGCCCCAAGAAAAACAGAAATGAATCGGCAGGTTCACCTGCGAGTTGCGGCGGCAAGCCGGGACGTTACCTCTTCAGCCGCGGTCAACAGTTTGTGGTTTTAGAAAGAAAACCAAGCCAGCGTCAGCAGCGCGCCCACGACCATTCCGGCCAGCAATAGACTGGCAATGCGCAACGCCACCGGCAGGGTGTACCGCAGTGGGAGGCCGCGCGCCTCGGAATGCGCGGTCTCCGCGGCCGTCGGATTCGCGGCGGTGGCGGGTTCAGCCCCGGCGCCGGGTTCAGCCGCGGCGCTGGGTTGAGTCGCGGTTGGCGCCGCAATATCTGAAAACTCGAGCGGCGCAATGAAACAATATCCTCGCCGCGGAATCGTTTCGATGTAGACGGGTTTCTCCGTGGAATCCCCCAACCCCTGCCGCAGCTTGTTCATGGCCGTGTTGACGTTGGCGTCCAGGCCCAGCGGAAGGCGGTCCGGCCACAGGCGTCTGCCGACCTCCTCGCGCGTAACAATGTCTCCCGCGCGGCTCACCAGCAGTAGAAGGGTCTGGTACACCTTGGCTTGCATTCTTACGCGCTGGCCGTCCTGAAACAGCTCTTGGCGTTCCGTGTCGATCTGAAACTTTCCAAATCGCGCGTAGCGTGCCGGCAGGCACGGCGTGGCCAGCACGGTCTCCGCTATCTGCGGCTGGCTACTCAGGATCTGTGGCACGCTCACTCTGGTCCCCATTGGTCCTTCCTGATTCCAAAGCCACCGCAGCCGACTCTTGTGGAATGCCGGTGCCGGTCAAACCGAGGCCGTCCTTATCCCATCGACCAAGATCGGCTCACTCAAAAGCTTAATCGCGACTTGGCACTCCGCTTTGTCAAATTTCTGTCTCTTCTGAGTATGGTTGATATGGCGCTGACGGGAGGTGCTACACGGAGGGAAATGCCTTGCCAAAATGGCTGGCCACAATTGTACGCCGTTTGCTTAAAACGATTTAGCTCAGGGTGTCTAACGGAACCGTAAAACGAGTTCCGCTTCTCATCGCAAGCGGAACTGCAGGGTCACCGTCAGGTGCATGGGCACGGCCTTGCCATCCAGCATCGCCGGTTGGTATTTCCACTGGCGCAGCGCGTCCATGGCTGACTGGTGCAACAGCGTCGCGCCGGAGATAACCTTCATCGCAGATACATGCCCGTTGGCATCGATGAGCGCATCGATGCGCACATCGCCTTCGATATGCTGGCTCTTGGCTAGCGACGGATACGCGGGCGAAACGGAAGCGAGCAATTTCGCGGGCTTGACGTCGCCTCCCACCGGCAAGGGGCTCGCCGGCGCAACAGGCTGCTTGGAGTTTCCCCCGGCCAGTCCTCCGCCCATGGCGTCGGCACTTGGCGTGACTTGGTTTTCACTCAACGCCAGAGTGGGCTCGGCGTCACCGCCGCCTTTGGGAGAAGCACCGCGATTGACATTGGGCGTCGCCAAGTGCACCTGGCCGAGACTGGGTTTCTTGGGCGGAAGCTTGGGTTCCGCCAATTCCTTATAAGCCAAAAGCGTTTCTGTGTTGTTGGCGTTGGAGGTTTTTACCGGCTGCGCCGTGGGTTGCACACTCGCTTGGGACTGCGCGTTCGGTTGTGACATCGCCGGGGCCGCCACGGTTGCCGTGGGCGCCGCTGCGCTTCGTTGTGACTGTTGTGGTGGCGCCTTACTCACGCTAACTGCGGGCGCCGCTGGCGTCGTCTCTGCTATTGCCGCACTTTGCGCTGCGGGGTTCGAGGGCTTGCGCAGCAGCCACGCACCGCTCCCGGCCAATAAAACCAGACCGGCCGCGACCGCGGCAATCCATATTCCCTTGTTGCTCCCCGTGGAAACCGGTTGGGGCTCGATCACATCTTCGCCGAACAGCGGGCTGGCGACGCTGGATGGCACAGGCTCCGGCGTTCCCGTCTGTTGGGCTATAGAAGCCGCGGTTAAGTCGGCCAATTCAAATTCGTCCGCTTTGTCTACGTCGATCTTCAGCGGTTCGTCTTCAACAGCGGCCTCCGGCACGGTCGGCGCCGCCGCCGCGTTCCGCGCCAAGGGCTCCAGCCACGAGGGGATCTTCACTTCTTCGACATCCAGCGTCGATTCCATTTTGAGGGGAGCGCTCTTGGCCGGCGGCGCGGTTTTTGTGGGCGCTGGTGGAGCGGCCTGGGCTGGAGCTTCCGGAGTAAAGAGCAGCGAAGAAAGTTGTTCCTGCAAACGCGCGGATTCGCGTTTTAGCGCGTCCGTGGAGGACGGAGAGCTCGTTGACGCTGACTGCGGCGTCTGGGGCGGTGCTGCCGTCGGGGGCTTGATTTCCGACGCGCGAGGAAGACTGGTGGTGGTCGTTGTGGTTGCCAGCGGACTGGCCGGAGCGATGGGTTTCGGCAACGTGGTGACCGGCTTGATTTCCGCGGCGCGCGGCAAATTGCTTTGGGCATTCGCCGGAGGCGAGCTGATTTCCGCGGGCTTCATCACTACGGGCGGTGGCGGCGCGGGCTTGGATGCCACGGGTTTCGGAGCGCTGATCACCGCAGGCGGAGGAACTTTGGTTGCCGCAGCAGGCGGTGCGATGGGCGTCGCGGGAGCGCCCGGTTGTCCCGGGACGCGTTCGCCGGGAAATCGCATGCCCCAAAATCCGCTGACCGCTTCGGTAAACTCGAGTTCCACGTAGCCGCTTACGTTGCTGTAGTTCTTGGATTTCACTACCTGGCAGACAACTTCTTTTTTCGTTTTTTCGTTGGTGAGGAAGAGCAATTGTCCCGGCATCACCGCGGACGCCAGGCGAATCACCGCGCCGTTGGCAAACACCAGGACGGTCACGGAGGCTTCTGAAAAAGGTTCTCGTTTGTCGCTGCCGGCAACGGTGCGCGCCCCGTTCACGGAGACCGGCACCTCCAGCGCCACTGGCTGCGTCCGGTTCGCGGACGTTTCCGGAGTGGGTATAGTCACATCGAGTTCTTTGGCGGTTGGCGGCATGGCTCTCACTTGCGAAGCAAGGGTTTGGAACCCGGCTGAATTAGAAGTCTCTACGAATGATCTAGTGTCGGTTTGCCGGGACCTGCGAGCCATAGTACGGGCGTACCACAATGGAAATATACTGGCCTTCCGTACAGGTGTTCGAGGTTCGCAAAAAAAGGAGAAATTTAGTCGGCGAGCGGAGGTTTGAACTGCTCATCGACTTCGACCTGATAGCCGGTGACGAGTTTGTTGGTCTCATTGGCCATGCCGATGACAGCTTGCAGCTCGTGGAACATGGCGTCGGTCATGCCTTTCTTGCGCGCGGAGGCGGTGTGCGAGGCGATGCAGTATTGGCAATTGTTGGTGACGCTGACGGCGACGTACAGCAGCTCCTTGGTGAGCGGGTCCAGCGCTCCCGGGGCCATGATTTGCTTGATGCTTTCCCAGGTGCGCCTCAGCGTGGCAGGGTCGTGGGCGATGGCCTTCCAGAAATTGTTGATCCAGTCGGTCTTGCGCGTGGTCATGATGTCGTCGTAGACGGCCCGCACTTCCGGGCTGGCTTCCTGGTATTCGATCAGTCGAAATGTCGGCATGTTTTTCTCTCCATCGCGCTGCGGCAAGACCCTCCAAACGTTAGCAGGAACTCGAGCATCGAGCCAATCGGGCCTCTCGCCGGGAGAAGGTGCCGGAAGTTTGGCCGCAATCCGCCGCATCCTGGCAACTCTAGAAAGGTGCGTAAAGGCAGTATTAAAACGATATAATGGCCAACGCTCGGCCGCGTTGGCAGCGGTGATCCAGACACAGTTCGGAGGGGATGTTCCGATGAGATCTGAAATTCTTCCAGCTCGCGCAGCAAAATTGAGATTCGTGATGGTCTTGGCGATGGCTTCCGCCAGTTTTTCCGCCGAACGCGCCGGGGCGCAATCCGTGCATGTGGATACGACTCCGGCGCACGCCATTCCGTTCGATCCAGACCTGGCCCTGGGCAGCTCGATGGATATTCTCTCGGCGAACGAGACCGACACGGTGTACAGCGAGCCAATCGTGAAGGAATCGCTCTCCGCCGGATGGGGACCGATTACTTATCGCCAGAATACCGAGCTGACGATTGCCGCCTGGCACTGGAATGCCAATGGAACCTGGAGCGATCCCGCGCACCAGAGCGGCTACTTTACCGGAAGCGGGGAGCCCAAGGAATTTCTTCGCCACTCGTTTGGTTATCCGCTGCCGCATCGGGGGAATACGCGGAGTGACGATTCCGCGAACAAATATTCGCGACTGACGGACGGCGATCCGGCAACCTATTGGAAAAGCAATCCGTACCTGGCGAAGAAATTCACCGGTGAAGACGATGCCTTGCATCCGCAGTGGATCGTGGTGGACTTTGAAACGCCACAGGATATCAGCGCGATCCGCATCGCCTGGGCCAACCCTTACGCGCGGAAATATGTGGTGCAATATTGGGTCGGCGAAGACGCTTTCAACAAACCGGCGGGCGGGGTCTGGACGCTGTTTCCGTCCGGCGAAGTGCAAGACGGCAAGGGCGGGACGGCCCTGCTGAAGCTTTCGCCCACGCCGGTGAAGACCCGGTACCTGCGTATCTGGATGACCGAGTCCTCGAATACCTGCGACACGCACGGCAGCGACGATCCTCGGAACTGCGTGGGATACGCGGTCAGCGAACTGTACGCCGGGAATTTCACCGCCAGCGGCGAGTTCATCGACCTGATAACCCACGCACCGGCGCAGAATCAGACCGCAACGTCCACGTCCTCTATGGATCCGTGGCATACCGCCGGGGACATCGATGCGCGGCGCGACCAGACTGGCTTTGATCTGTTTTTTACCAGCGGCATCACCAATCATCTGCCCGCGATGATTCCCACGTCGCTCTTGTATGGAACACCGGAAGACAGCGCTGCGGAACTCGCCTACCTCAAGAAGCGCGGCTATCCCATTTCCTATGTCGAAATCGGCGAAGAAGCGGACGGCAAGAAAACTTTGCCAGAAGATTACGCGGCGTTGTATTTGCAGTGGGCCACGGCGCTGCATCGAGTCGACCCCAAACTGAAGCTCGGTGGACCGGCGTTCGAAGGCTTCAATGAAGACCTCAAGGTGTGGCCGGATGCCAGGGGAAGAACCTCCTGGATGGGCCGCTTTATCGACTATTTGAAGGACCACGACCGATTGAGCGATCTGACCTTCGTCTCCTACGAGCACTATCCGTTTCCGCCGTGCGAAGTGAACTGGGCCGATCTCTATCGCGAGCCCGAACTGGTGCGGCACATGCTGCGCGTGTGGCGGGATGATGGGGTGCCCGAGAATGTGCCGCTGATGATCACCGAGAGCAATCTCTCGTGGGCGCTGACGCAACCCATGTCCGATACATTCGCAGCTTTGTGGCTGGCAGACAATGCCGGGTCCTTCCTCGCGAGCGGTGGCGCGGCGTTTTACCATTCCCCGATTCAGCCGGAACCTTTGCATTCGGGCTGCCACGGCTGGAGCACCTACGGAAACTTCGTGGCCAATGAGAAGCTGGAGGTCCAGCAATACACCTCGCAATATTTCGCCAGCCGGATGATCAATCTCGAATGGGTGAAGCATGGAGCGGGCATGCATCAACTGGCGCCCGTGGCCGCCGATGTAAGCGATGAAGCTGGGAATACATTGATCACCAGCTACGCGGTGAAGCGCCCGGATGGCGAGTGGTCCCTGATGCTGATCAACAAAGACCCGTCGAACGCCCACGAAGTGAAAATCGAATTTGCCGACGCGAACAGCAAGACGCCTCGACACTTCGGCGGACCCGTGACCAAAGTGACTTTCGGCGCGGAGCAATACGTTTGGCACGCCGAGGGCCCCAGAAGCCATGCGGATCCGGACGGCCCGCCGGCGACATCGACCGTAAACGCGAAACCCGGCGAAGCCTTCACGCTTCCGAAAGCGTCGGTAACGGTTTTTAGAGGGAAGCTCGACAGCCGCTAGGGAACTGGCGCCGGGTGGTGCGTTTCAAGAAGTAAGAATTAGCAGGAGCGCAGTGCAGCGGCCAGCTCGAGATTGGCTTGCAAACGGCGGTCAATCTGCACGGCGGCGTAACGCGCGCAGACCGCCAGCTCTTGTTCGCTCCAAGTGGCAACGGCCGGCATGCGCAGGCCGGCGACATTTCCGATGGCGTCCACGATTTGGACGTAGAAGCGCACGAGGCCCAGCCCGTTGCTCCCAGGACGTAAATCTGGAGTGAGAGCGTGCAGGCCGGCGAGCGCCTCAAAGTCCTGGCCAGTCACCTGGCCATTCTGGATGCGTGCCGCTTCCAGGATGTGCGCGGAGACCGGTTGGCCGGCTACTGCGGCGAGCACCGCTCGCCAGTAGTAGATAGCGAACTGCGAGAGCGCCACAATCGAAATCGCGAATAGCATGGCTGGAAACATCCTTGCACTTCCTTGCTGCACACATTCTGCCCGGGAAGACTTTTCGGACCAATAGCTCGTGAGTACCAGCGGAATAGAACCCGGTGGGTTAACCCTTTGGCGTCTTTGGAGAAGGGCCCGGCTCCCCGGAGTTGGCCCTTGCGCAATCCTAGCGGCTCTTCTATCCTCCGTGCCGCGGTTCGACGGCGGGAGGCGTGCCATGCAGATGCGTTCTATGAGATTGATTCTGGGCGGTTTGTTGGTCGCGCTTGTTCTCCTGGTAGTGAATCATTCGTTGCTCGCCGGAACTGCTGATTCTGACGGCGACCGCGCTGCCATCACCGCTGTTCTGAACGCCCAGCAGGACGCGTGGAACCGCGCCGACGTGGATAAGTTCCTCGAGGGTTACTGGCATTCGCCCGATCTGACATTTTCCGGAACCGGCGGAATTGCGCGCGGCTGGGACGCGGTTCTGGCGCGCTACAAAAAGAACTATCCGGATCAGGGCGCCATGGGCCATTTGGAGTTTTCCGAACTGGAGTTCCGGTTCCTCGGCAAGGATGCCGCGCTGGTTCTCGGCCACTGGCATCTGGCCCGCGCGAAGGGCGACATTGGCGGAGTATTCTCTCTGGTCTGGCAGCGCTTCCCCGAAGGCTGGAAAATCATTCACGATCACACCAGCGCCGTCAGCGAAGCAAAGTAGCTTCGCGGTTTAGGCGGAGACGGAGCCGGAGGGCAGCGACGTGGTCGCAAAAGTGGGGTCGCCGAGGAGCGGGCGCTGCGCGCCGTTTTTGGCGAGGACCAATTGGGCGACGTTGACGTAGCGCTCGCGGAAGGCGCCTTCGCACCAGCCCAGATAAAAATCCCACATGCGCTGGAAACGCTCGCCGAATCCCAGGCGGCGGACAGCTTCGAGCTTCTGGAAGAAACGCTCGCGCCAAATCGCCAGCGTTCTGGCGTAGTGCAGGCCCAGGCTCTCCGCATCCGTCAGCGCTAGCTCCGTACGGCGAGCGAGGGAACGCTGGATTTCCGCGACTGAGGCCAGTTCGCTGCCAGGGAAAATGTAGGTCTGGATCCAATCGACTCGCTGGCGATACGCGCTGACTTGCTGCTCCGGCAGCGTGATGGTTTGCAGCAGCATGGAACCATCGGGCGCGAGCAGCCGGTCGCAGGCGGCGAAGAATTCGTCGTAATGGTCGAAGCCCACGGCTTCAAACATCTCGATGCTGACGATCTTGTCGTACTGCCCCTGCAGATTGCGGTAGTCCTCTAATACCAGTTGCACGCTGCCGGGCAGTAGATCTGTTTCCGCCAGGCGCTTGGCGGCGTATCGGTACTGCGCGCGGCTGATGGTTACCGCCGTCACATGCGCGCCGTAATTGCGGGCGGCGTAAATCGCGAAAGCGCCCCAGCCGCAACCGATTTCCAGGATGCGGTCGCCCGGCTCGATGCGCAGCTTGCGGCAGATGAGTTCGAGTTTCTCCGCTTGAGCGACATCCAGCGAATCTTCTTTGCCGCGAAAATAGGCGCAGGAGTACAGCATCCGCGAGTCGAGGAACAGGCCGTAGAAATCGTCGCCGATGTCGTAGTGCGCGCGAATATTGCGGCGGCTGCCGCGGACGGTATTGGCGCGGAAACGATGCCGCAGACGCGCGGCCAGCGCGCGCACGCCGGAAAGCAGCTTGTGCTGGGCGTCAAACAAGCGCAGGTTGCGCACGCACAGCCGCACCAGCGCGACGAGATCGGGGGTGGTCCAGTCGCCGTCCATGTAGGATTCGCCGATGCCCACGTCCGCGCCAGTAATTGCGCGAAGGAAAAAACGTTGGTCGTGAATGACGGCCAGGGCCCGGAGCGCGGCGTCCGGCTCGCCGAAGGAGTAGGTCTGCTCCGGGCAAGCGATCTCCAGGAAACCTCCGCGAAGATCCTTCAAGGAACGAAAAAACAATTTCTTGGCGCGAGGCTGCAGCCAGTTGCTCATTCGAGGAGATTTCCTTTCGGTGTGGTGGTGACGGGCGTCCCTGCGAGCTTGGCCGGATGCGGGAATGCGGGAACTTGCTTGAGCCACAGCCGGACAGCCTGCCAATGAATGGCGGCGATCACGCGCAGCGTCATGAAAGGATAGGCGGCCAGAACACGGTGCAGCTCGCGGCGCTTCCAGGGGCGGCGATCGAGTTGCAGCGTAGCGTCAAAGAACGGCTTTCCTTCGGACAAAGTGTTCATGTGCGCCACTAAGCGGTCGCCCGGCGGGGTGAAGATCCAGTCGTAGTTGAGGCGCATATCCATAAAGGGCGACACGTGCATGTGCTTTGCCGTGGTGTAGCGCTTGGCCGCATCGCACGGGCGCTGATTGGATGCGGAAAGCCAGTAGTTGTACTTTTCGCCGAAGGTGTTGTTGACCTCGGCCATCATCAGCTCGAGATGGCCCGCGCGGTCGTAGCAGTAATAAAACGAAACGGGGTTGAACACATAACCGAGGTAGCGCAGATGCGTGAGTAGAAAAACCGGACCATTGGGCAGCGTGATGCCGTGGCTCGCGGCATCCTGCGCAAGGCGTTCGCGGAGGGCTCGCTGCGGATCGCCGAAGTGATCGCGTTCGCAGTAGGAGGTCCAGTTCCAGCGGTTGTAGCTGGACAACGGGGAGACGCGCAGGAGTTCCGGCAGCCGCTCGATGTCCAGGAAGGCCATGTACACCGGGTAGGAGAACGCGTGCGCGCGCGGCGAAAAGCGCCGGTGCCGCAGCTGGCCTACGTACAGTGCGGATTCCATCGTGCTAGACCTGGACCCCTAGAGCGCGGGCTACTCTGAGCGCGGAGTTTACCCCATCTTCGTGGAATCCGTAGAGCCAGTACGCGCCGCAAAAGTGCGTGCGGTTCACGCCGCTGATTTCTTTCCAGCGTTGCTGGGCGCGCAGGGCGTCCAGCGTATAGAGAGGATGGTGATAAACGAGGCGCTGGAGCACTTTGTCGGAACGAATGTGGCCGTTGGCGTTCAGCGTGACGCAATAATTTTCCGGAACGTTCAGCGATTGCAGGCGATTCATGTGATAGGTCATGGTGGCTGGGCCGTGGCCGTTGCGTTCGTCGAGATGCAACAAGTAGTTCCACGAGGCGCGCGCTGCCGGACGCCGGGGGAGCATGGCGTCATCGGTGTGAAGGACGACGTCGTTGCGGGTGGTGCTGAAATGGCGCAGAACGTCGCGCTCTGTGTCGCTGGGATTTTCCAGGAGCGGAAGAACGCGGTCTCCGTTGGTGGCAAAGACTGCGTGATCGAAGCGCATCTGCGGCCGCTCGCCCATAAAGTGGAGGGTGACGCCTAGTTCGTCGCGCGCGACGCTGCGAATCTCGACGTTAGTTATGATGCGTTGCCGGAACGGCGCGGTAATCGGGGCGATGTACCGGCTGCAGCCGCCGGGGATGGTCTTCCACTGCGGATGGCCATTGACCGTGAGCATTCCGTGATTGTCAAAAAAGCGAATGAGCATGGCGGCGGGGAATTCTTTGGTGGCGCTTGGCGCGCTGGACCACACCGCGGAAGCCATCGGGTATAAGTAGAACTGGCGGAAATGTTCGCCGTAGCCGTGCTCGTCGAGAAAGTCGACGAGCTTCAGCTGCTGTGCATCGGGGCGCGCGAAAATCTGAGGCGCCTCGCAATTGAACCGGCGCATCTCGCGGAACAGATGATACGGCGCGGCACGCAGCACGTTGCGCTTCTGCGCAAAATAGCCGCGCAAGCCGCGGCTGGAGTATTCGTATCCGGACTTGCGGCAACTCACGGCGAAGGACATGTCCGAAGCAACGCGCGGCACGCTCAGCTCGGCGAGCAGCTTGATCAGGTTGGGGTACGTGCGGTCGTTGTGAACGATGAAGCCGGTGTCCACGGCGAGCGGGCCGCGGCTCGACTCCACCGTGACCGTGTGCGTGTGGCCGCCCAGGCGAGCTTCGCGCTCGAACAGAAACACTTCATGCTTGCGGCTGAGGTAGTACGCCGCGGCAAGCCCGGAGATTCCTGATCCAATGACGGCGATCCGGCTCACAAGATTGGTCCGCATTGTAGTACGTAGAACCCAGGCGTCCAGATGAGAATTTGCGTGATATATAGGGCTGGCGGAGAGCCTTTAGACGTGTAGGGGCGCGCTTTAGCCCGTCCCTCCCATCTTACCGGGAACGTCCCGCACCCCGGTTATTTCCGACGGCGTGAGACGAATTGGCGGCGCAACTCATCAAAAGGCAAAACGATGAAACTCTTCCTGAAGTTACTGTTCGGTTTCATATTCCTGTTCATGGTGGTGATGACCGTTCGCACCAGTTTGCAGGTCAGCCTGTGGAGCGCGCTGCCGTCGTTTGCGGCCAGTCCGTGGGCCATGGCTACGCTGTACGACGCGTATTTCGGGTTTCTGACATTTTTCTGCTGGCTGGCGTGGCGAGAGCGTTCGCTCGGCGTGAAGATTTTGTGGTTTGTTCTGATTATGGCCGGCGGCAACATTGTCATGTCGTTTTACGTGTTGCTGCAACTCTTCGGGTTGAAGCCTGAGGAATCCGTTTCCGCGTTGTTCCGGCAAAAGGCGGCATGAAGGAAGGCTTCCTACATCGGCGGCTGCTGCAGCCGGTCCTCGAACTGCTGCGGCAGGGAGTAACTCCGGAGAAGATTGCGCTTAGCCTCACGCTGGGAGTCGCGCTGGGTGTGTTTCCCGTGCTGGGATCGACTACCGCGCTCTGCGCGTTGGCCGCGCTGGTCTTGCGGCTGAATCTTCCCGCGATCCAGATCGTGAATTACTTCGTGTACCCGCTGCAAATCGCGCTGCTGATTCCCTTTTTGCGCCTGGGCGAGAGGCTCTTTCGGGCCCCGCATCTTCCTCTTTCCGTTTCGCAGATTTATGCGATGATTCACGCCAATATGTGGAGCGCCATTCGCTCGCTGTGGACCACCACGTGGCACGCCATCGTCGTGTGGTGCGTCGTTGCGCCGGTGTTCGTGAGCATCGCGTACGGCGTTCTCGCGCCCGCGCTGCGGCGCGTGCTGCGCAAGCAAACGCCGGCCGCTGCGGAGGCCGCCTGATGCTGGCGCAAGTAGAGCATCTGGCGCTGCTGGGCGCGGCCATCGTTCTCGGAATGATGTTCATGCTGTGGATCATTCATTTGCTGATCCGCAACGCGGCCATCGTCGATGTGGGCTGGGCGGCAGGGCTGGGAATTCTCGGGCTCTTCTACGCCGTTGTGGGGCCCGGATACGCTGCTCGCAAGTGGGCTATGGCTTCCATGGCGGGTTTCTGGGGACTGCGACTGGCCGCGCATCTCTTGCTGACCCGCGTGATTGGGCAGCCGGAGGAAGGGCGTTACGTCCAGCTTCGCAAGGAGTGGAAGACCAACCTGCCGCTGCGTTTTCTGTTCTTTTTTGAGTTTCAGGCGCTGCTGGATGTCGTGCTGTCTTTGCCGTTCTTGCTGGCGTGCCTGGATACCCGCGCGCCGCTGGGAGTGCTGGAGAAAGTTGGAGCGGGCATCTGGCTGTTCGGCATCCTTGGAGAGGCTATTGCCGATCAGCAGCTTAATGTGTTCAAGAAAAATCCCGCCAGCAAAGGCAAGACGTTTCGCGCCGGCCTGTGGAGATATTCGCGGCATCCGAATTATTTCTTTGAATGGCTGATCTGGGTGGGCTACGCGGTTTTTGCGATCGCTTCGCCGTGGGGCTGGCTGGGGCTGATTTCGCCGGCGCTGATCCTTTATTTCCTGCTGGGCGTTACGGGAATTCCCGCTACGGAAGAGCAGGCGCTGCGCAGCCGGGGCAGCGAATATCGCGCGTACCAGCGAACCACCAGCGCGTTTGTGCCGTGGTTTCCGAAGAAGGACCCGGTGCCATGACGGCGACGAGGCGCGAAGGCGCTCCATCGCTGCCGGCGCGGGAAGCGTCGCATGCTGCTTGGCTGCCCGCGGCTCAGGCGCAGCCCGAAAAGCGCTTCTGGTATGAAGCGCTGGTCGAGAGCGGACTCGTTCCTGATTTCGTGATTCGCACGGCGATTCGCCGCATGCTGCGAGAACGCTTGCGCGAAGAAGACCGCGGCACCGAGCCAGGCAATCGCGCCAAGTTGCTGGCGTTCGTTGAGGAAATGAAGCGGAGTCCCATCGCGCTGCGTACGGATTCCGCCAACGCGCAGCACTATGAAGTGCCTGCGGCTTTTTTTGAGAGCGTGCTCGGACCGCGCCTGAAGTACAGCTCGGCGTTTTATCCGGAGGGTTGCGCTTCGCTGAGAGAAGCGGAAGAAGCGATGCTGCGTCTGACGTGCGAACGTGCCCAGTTGGCGGACGGCCAGGACATCTTGGAACTCGGATGTGGCTGGGGCTCTCTCACACTGTGGATGGCGGAGCAGTTCCCCTACAGCCACATCGTCGCGGTGTCGAACTCGGCGTCGCAGCGCGCGTTCATCGAAGCGCGCGCCGCCCAGTGTGGACTTGGCAACGTGCGCATAATTACTTCGGACATGAATTCCTTTGCCGCTGAAAGGCGTCACGACCGGGTGGTGTCCGTCGAAATGTTCGAGCACATGCGCAACTGGGAAGTTTTGCTCGAGCGCATCGCGGGCTGGCTGAAGCCGGAAGGAAAGCTCTTCATCCACGTCTTCACGCACACTCGCTTTGCGTATCTCTTTGAAGTGCGAGGTGCGGGCGACTGGATGGCACAACATTTCTTTACCGGTGGCATGATGCCTAGCGAAGAGCTGCTGGCGCATTTCGACCGGAACCTGAAAGTAGCCGAGTCTTGGCGCGTTAATGGCACTCACTACCAGAAGACCGCCGAAGCGTGGCTGGCGAACATGGATGCGAACGAAGCGCATCTTCTGCCCTTGTTTGCCGCAACCTACGGCACGGCCTCCGCCAAAAAGTGGTGGGTGCGTTGGCGCATCTTCTTCATGGCTTGCGCCGAATTGTGGGGCTACCGCAACGGCGAGGAGTGGCTCGTCTCGCACTACGCGCTCGAACCGCGGTGAGAGCAAGCGGACGGAATGATTGATTCCATACTGAGAGATTCTGAACTCCGGCCCGATCTTTTCTTTTGGTGGGGCAAGTTATCTCTGCCCGCTGTCGAAGACTGGGAGAATGAGCAAGCAATTCATGTTCCAAGCGACTTGAAAAACTTGTGGAGCACCAAGGGCGGAGTAGACATATTCGAGTCGGAGTCGATCCTTCAGCCCTTTGGCGCCGCCGACTACGACCTGATCGGATGTGTCTCCGAAACGTTTTGGACGAAAGGCTTAGCTCCCGAATACTTCGTGTTCCACATCGGGGTGGGCACGTCTGTCTTCCGCAAATCTGATGGAGCTATCTTTCATCTAGCCTCCGAGGATATGAGTCAAATGTCTCCGTCCAGAGATCTGGATGAATGGTATCGGAACAAGCTGCGGCTGGATTTTGCTGACAGGTACGGCTTGGCTCCTCTGCTCTAGACCGCGGGAACGAACTACTCACAGGATGTCGAGGATTTCTTCGTAGCGCTTGAAGGGTGGAATCAAGTAGGCGCCGGCCATTTCTTTGCGCGACCACGTCAGCATTTCGCGGGCGACTTCGAAGCCGCGTTCGCGGGCCGCAGCGCCGGCGGATTCTAGTGACTTTAAGACGGGTTCCGGAATGACGATGCCGGGGACTTCGTTGTTCAGGCGCAAAGCCTGCTTGTAGCTGTTGAGCGGCCAGATGCCGATGAGCACTGGGATCGCGGGCTGGCCACCGAGTTTCTTCAAGAAGGCGTGCCAGTGTTCGGGGTCGAAGAGCGGCTGGGTCATAGCGTAGTGCGCGCCGGCTTCGACTTTGGCGTGGAAACGTTCGATCTCGACGTCGAGATCGTCGGCGACGGGATTGAGCGCGACACCGATGCTGAAATTTGTGGCACCGCCGAGCGTTTTTCCGGCCCAGTCCGTGCCCTGGTTCAACCGGTGGAGAATTTTTACGAGGCCGACGGAATCCACCTCGTAGACGCCGCTGGCTTCCGGGTAGTCGCCGACTGATGGGGGATCGCCCGTGATGGCCAGGATATTGCGAACGCCGCCGACGGTCCAGGCGCCGAGGAGCATAGCTTGCAGGCCGATGATGTTCTGGTCGCGAGTGGTGAGGTGCGGGACGGTTTCCACACCGCGGGCTTCCAGGGCGCCGGCGGTCATCAGCGCGTCCATGCCCACGCGGGCCATGGCGCCGGAGTTGATGTCGATGGCATCGACTTTGCCGGAAGCCATGACCTTGTCGACCTGCTCGAAAATTCTGTCCAGCGAAAGGCCCTTGGGCGGATCGATTTCCACGCAAACTGTGAATTCCTTGGCCTGCAGCTTTTTCCAGAATTTGCTCTCTGGCTCGCGCTCCTTCGGCGGCGCAGGCTTGGCGACGACTTCGGCGGAGTGCGACGCGGAGGCCGCTTTCGCCGGATGCAGGGACTTCACCGCGTCGGCCATGGCGCGGATGTGCGCCGGAGTGGTGCCGCAGCAGCCGCCGAGAATGCGTACGCCCATGGCCGCGGCTTCCCGCGCGAAAAGCGCGAAATACTCCGGCGAAGATTTGGGATAAACGATGCGGTCGCCTTGGCGCGTCGGCAAGCCCGCGTTGGGCATTCCGCTGACGCGCACATCTTCCACGCCTGCGAGCTCTTGCAGAATCGGAAGCAGCGCTTGCGGGCCGAGCGTGCAGTTCGCGCCTATCACCTGGACATTCGAATTCTTGAGCTGAGCGGCCACATCGGCGGGGCGCAAATCGCCGTAGGCGGTGCCTTCCTCCGAATAGGTCATCTGCGCGATGATCGGCAGGCCGGAGAACGAACGGATCGCTTCTACGGCTAGCAGCAATTCATCCACGTAGGAAAAGGTTTCGAGAATATAGAGATCGACGCCGCGTTCCTCGAGGGCCATGGCTTGTTCGCGAAAGATGATGCGAATTTGGTCGGGCTCAGGATGGCGCGCCTGCACGCCGATTCCCAGCGGGCCGATGGATCCGGCAATGAGCACTTCGCGGGAAGCGGATTCGCGAGCTTCGCGGGCGAGTTTCACGCCGCGGCTGTTGAGGCGCTGCACGTCGTCGCCGAGACCTAGGTGCTCGAGCTTGAAACGGTTCGCGCCGAAGGTGTTGGTCTCGATGATCTGCGCGCCGGCTTCGATATAGGCCTGGTGAACGCGGAAGACGGCTTCGGGCTCGGTGGCGTTGAGTTCGTCGAAGCAGCGCTGCGAGCCCACAGTCTCGTGCAGCATGGAGCCCATGGCGCCGTCGGCGATGAGAATCGAGTGTTTCAGGCGCTCGTTAAAATCGTGAATCTTCAAGGGTCCTGTGTCCAATCTGTTGAGATAACGGCGTGGGAATTGCGCTCAGCGTTTTTGTTCCATGAGGCTGGCGACGGTGCTCATCAGGTCGTACTTGGTGAGGATCTCGAATTGGGTGTCGCCCATCTGGACGAAAACCGCGGGATTTTCGTGGCTCAAGATGTGCGTTACGCGCTCGACGGGCGCCGTCCTTGGTACTTGCGGCAACGGCTTGCTCATCACTTCACGGACCATGAGCTTGCGCAGATCTTTGCCTTGCAGAGCCAGGTTCAGGATTTGGTCTTCGTAGATGGTGCCGATGGGCAGGCTTTCTTCGAAGACGGGAATTTGCGAAA
>Ga0210384_10000726_pt1 | contig 49007 bp, 39 predicted proteins | sample IncBWH2MmetaG_FD_160574 | JGI IMG/M metagenome (GOLD analysis project Ga0210384, IMG submission 160574) | Forest soil microbial communities from Barre Woods Harvard Forest LTER site, Petersham, Massachusetts, United States - Inc-BW-H-2-M | ecosystem: Environmental > Terrestrial > Soil >... | reverse complement strand
GGAGAAAACGATTGGATTGTTGAGAGCGCCGGCGGCAATGCGGCTGCCCGACTGGGAGTCCACGCCGGTAAGGCTGAGAAAAGCAGTCGGCAAAAGGGCGGAGCGAGTTTCGCGGACGTACTGCTGGGCTTGCAGGGCGCGCAGTTTGCCGATGGTGATCTGCGGATTGTTGCGGAGCGCGATGGCTTCCGCTTCTTCGCGACTCAAGGATTTGCCGGCCGAGCCAGACGTACTGGAAGCCTGGGTGGTGGAAGCCTGCGCGGCGGGATTTGCAGTGGCACCGGCCGTCTGGGCGGCGGCCCGCTGCGGCAGCGCCGGAACCAACCAGCACAACCCGGCAAGAATCAGCGACCCGATTCTGTGGCTCACGATGCGGCCTCCTCCGTAGTGGCTTGCTTGCGTCCGTGAACGATCAGGTAGACGGCGGGAACCAGAAAGACCGTCACGACTACCGAGACTCCCAAACCTCCGATGATGGCGCGGGCCAGCGGGGCGTATTGTTCGCTGCCCGCTTCGATGCCTAGCGCCAGTGGAATCATTCCAAGGAGAGTTGCCAGCGAGGTCATCAGAATCGGACGCAGGCGCACCTTGCAAGCCTCCACGACAGCTTCGCGAAGCGTCATCCCTCGCCCGTGCAGAATTCCCGAAAACTCCACGATCAAAATACTGTTGGAAACCACAATCCCAGTCATCATGATGACGCCCATCAGCGACATGATGTTAAGCGTCGAATGCGTGACCAGAAGAATGAGAACCACGCCCGCTAGCCCGGGTGGAATTGCGGTCAGAATGATGAATGGGTCGACGAAGGAGCGGAATTGGGCCATCAGAATCAGATAAACCAGCACAATGGAGAGCAACAAGCCGACGGCAAAACGATTGAAGGATTCGCGCATGCCGACCACCGCGCCGCGCACGGTGATGCGCACATTTTTCGGGGTTTTGAGATTTTTGAGGACCTGGTTGACTTCCTTGTTGATGGCGCCGAGGTCTTCGCCCACGGGCATCACATAAACGTCCATCACGCGGCGTATCTGGTAGTGATCGACTTCCGTAGGCGTATTGATGGGTGTGATGGTGGCCACCGACTGCAACGGGGTGTACGCGGTGGAGGCATTCGCGCGCAAGGGTATGTTCTTGAAGTCGGACATGGTCATCGAGCCGATTTGTTTGTTGAAATACTGGACCGTGAGCATGTAGTTGTTGCCGCTCTTGGGATCGATCCAATAGCTGGGAGCGATCACGCCGTCGGAGGTCAGGGCGGTAATCACGTTGTTCACGACGTCCTTGGGACTCAACCCCAGCTGGCTGGCTTGTTCGCGGCCGATATTCAGTTCCAGCCCGGGATAGTCGATGTCTTGCGGGACCAACACGTCGCTCACGTTCTTGGAGGTTTTGAGCCGCGAGGCAATGCTTTGGGCGATGCCGTGAGCTTCGTTCATGTCGTTGTCGCTGACTTGAATGTCGAGCGGAGCGGGCAAGCCTTGATTCACGACCGAGTCCACCAATCCACCCGCTTGAAAATAAATATTTAGCTGCGGCAAATCCGCGGCGAGCCTGCGGCGCAGGCGTTCCATGTACTCATAACTTCCGATCTTGTGGTCCTCTTTGAGGTTTACCTGCACGAAGGCAGTGTGCATGGCGGAATTGCTGGTGTAGATGGCGGAGAGATCGGGGGTGATACCGATATTCGAGACCACCATGTCGAAATCCTGGGGCGACACGACCTGATGGATGACCTCCTCGACCTCGGCGATGTAGTTGTCGGTGACTTCCAGACGCGTTCCGGTGGGAGCTTTGATATTGATGACGAACTGGCCGGGATCGGTTCGCGGAAAGTAGGATGTTCCGAGGAAAGGAAAGAGACCCAACAGGAGAATGGCGACCCCTGCCAGAATAATGGCGACGCTACGTTTCGGCCGATCAAGGGCTTTTTCTACCGCCTTTTCGTAGTACAGCAGGACTTTCAGGAAGAAGGCGTTGAATTTTTGCACTACGCGGGCAAAGAACGTCGTTCGAGCGCTCTCGCCGTGGGCCTGGTCGTGCTTGATCTTGATGAATTGAGCGCAATACAAAGGCACCACGGTCATGGCGAAAATGTACGAGGCGAAGATGGAGAGCACAACGCCCAAAGCGAGGTCGATGAAGAGGTACCGGCTGACGCCGTAAAAAAACGTCACTGGAAAGAACACAATAGACGTAGTGGAGGTGGCGGCCAGCACCGCCAGCGCGACTTCCATTCCGCCTTTTTCGGCTGCCTCGCGAGGCGGTGCGCCGTTTTCCATGAAACGAAAGATGTTTTCGAGGACCACGACGGAGTCATCGATCAGGCGCGAAAAAGCCAGCGCCAGCCCGCCGAGGAGCATGGTGTTGATGGAGCCCCCCATGCCGTTCATGACCAGAAAACACATCAGGGCCGAAAGAGGAATCGACAGCAAAACCGCGAAGGTGGCCCGTGGGCTGCCGAGGAACAGCAGAATCATGAGGGCGGTGAGAAAGAGACCGATGCCGCCCTCTTTCAGCAGGTTCTTGATGGCGATCTTGACGAAAACCGATTGATCGAAAACGACAGCGGTTCTTAGAACCTCGGGTATGTCCACCAGGCGTTTGGTGGCCTCTTTAATGCCATTCACGATGGAGATGGTGTTGCTGTTTCCACCTTGTTTGAGGATGGGGATGTAAACGGAGTGCTGCCCGTCAATGCGAACGATGTTGGTTTGGATGGCGCCGGCGTCTTCGGCGTTGCCGACGTCGGCAACCAGGACCGAACCCAGACCCACGGTTTTCAACGGTATGCGATTAATTTCTTCCGCATTCGGCACCTGGCTATTGGCGTAGATGTTGTAATCGCGATTGCCGATGCGCACGTCGCCCGCGGGGAGAATCAGGTTGGAATCATTTACGGCGGCGACCACATCCATCAAGCTCAATTGGTGCGCTTCCAGCTTTACGGGATCGACGAAGACCTGGATCTGGCGATAGGTTCCGCCAAAAGGCTGCGGTACCGATGCGCCCTGAACGTTCGCGATCTGATTGCGCACCTGAAACTGGGCCAGGTCCTTGAGTTGCGTTTCGTTCAGGCCCTGGCCCTTCAGCGTGACCAGGCACACCGGCAGGCTGGACGCGTCGAACTTCAAGACCACCGGGGGCAAGGTGCCGGATGGCAGACGCCGCAAGTCCGCCATGGCCAGGGTGGCGATATTGCTGAGCGCCGCATTCGCGTCGGTGCCGGGCTTGAAATAGATCTTGATCAGGCTGACGCCGGTAAGCGAGCGCGACTCGATGTGATCGATATTGCTGCCGAGCGTGAAGAACCGCTCGAAGGTGTTGGTGATGTCCGCTTCGATCTGCTGCGGCGGCATGCCGGAGTAAAACGTCGCGACCACTACCACGGGAATGTTGATCTGGGGGAAAAGATCCACCGGCATTTGCACCACAGTGGTGACGCCCACGACCGCCACCACCAGGCAAAGCATGATGATGAAATAGGGATAGGCGAGAGCGAACTTCGGCATCAGCGGCCTCCCGGTGCGCCCGCGGAGCCCGCCTTGCTCTCTTTGGGAACGACTTTTTGTCCGGGTCGAAACTCGCCCAGATTGCCGACGATCACCCGCTCGCCTTCGGTGAGGCCGGAGAGGACCTCGACTCGGGTGCTGCTCTCCTGCCCGAGCTTGACGGGGCGCTCTTCCACGATATTGTCCGGACTGACCACCAGAACATTGGTCAGCTCGCCGCTTCGTGCCACCGCTTCCAGGGGAACGGTAAGCGCATTCCTTCTTTCGTCGTGGGAGAGGTGCGCCTCTACATACATACCGGGAAGCAGTTGGTTCCTGCGGTTCTCGAAATCAATTTCGGTTTCCATGGTGCGAGTCTGTTCGTTCAGCGTGTCCGCAAAGCGTGAAACTTTCCCTTCAAAATCCTGGTTCAACGCCTGCACGTGGACCTTTACCACCTCGCCGAGATGAATCTGCGCCGCGACGGACTCGGGAATCGGCAGCACGAGTCTGAGGACCGAGGTCTGGGCCACGCGAACCACCGGAATGGCCTGGGTGCTGGAGGAGGTGCCGGCGGCCACCAACGATCCGGTATCGGCGTAACGGTTGGTGATCACTCCGTCGAAGGGCGCGCTGATTCTTGTATAAGCGGAAAGCGCGGCGTACTGCTTTTGGTTGGCTTGGGCCACTTCCAGTTGTTGCTTGGCCGCCGAGAGCTCGGCCTCGGCGCTGGCCACCTGGGCTTCGTCGCTCAGATCCTTGGCCTGCGAGTCATCTACTTCCTGCTGGGCGACAAGCCCCGCCTGAGAGTCCGCAGCCTGTTTGAGCCGGGTGTACGCGGAATGCGCGGCGGAGTAGGTGGACTTGGCGCGCTGCAAGTCGCCCTGGGCGCGCCGGATCTGTTCTTGCGCGGCGCCGACGGCCGCTTCTGCACTGGCGAGTTGCGCCGCGAGCTCCGGAACTTCCAAGACCGCGAGAGTCTGGCCTTGCTTCACGCGATCGCCTACGTCGACATAGATCACGCGAATGTAGCCGGCCACCTTCGCGTGCACTTCGACGTCCTGAAAGGCCTTGAACGCGCCGGAGACGCTGAGCATTTCGCCCAGGTCGCGGCGCTCGACACGTGCTATGGCGGCGGCCGGAGCGTCGCCGGAGTTCACCGTGTGCCGGCCCGGGTCGTCCGCTTCGGTTGGTGTGCGACTCAGCAATCGCCACACGAGGAAGCCGGCAGCGAGGAGCACGACACCGGCTATCAGGATTTTCTTCTTGTTCATTGAGCTTTGTCCTGGGCAGAGTGCCTTGCCAGGCATTTCCGTGCGCCGGCTTCAGACACCCGCAGAATATTCCACCTGGTCTAAATACGAACCTGCCGCCGCTATTTCCGGCCGCAGAACTATCTCGAGGGTTAGCGCTGGTTAAGAAACCGGCGGAGGCCGGAACCAAAGGCTGTTGCAAACAACCTGCGGCACTGGACGGAATGTATCGCCAGGCAGATCGAGCAGGAGTGGACGTGCCGCTGAAGCCTGAATCCATACGCGGGCAACGGCAGCTTGCAAAGCGGGGATCAGGGATCTTGCCGGTTCCACGGTGCAGGTCTGCAGCTCAGATCCCGCTACCGTGGCGCGATAGCTCAAGGGATGCTGAATATTTGCGATCGGGGAGGCCCCGTAAATCGTGAGGAAAGGATTGTAAAGGAACAGCGCGACAAGGATCAGACAAAGCACTACACGCCAGTGCCATGCGCACAACGGTAGCCGCAAATGGGGGTTTTGACGCATCCTCACGCACCTACCACCATAGATAAGACGCTGCACGGCGGTCAAGAGGTTACTCGGACTGCCGTGTTTTCGCGATCCGAGAAGGGGGGAGAAGGGGACTGGTGCCAGGGGTGCACCAGTCCCCGGGGTAGGACTAGAGTGAAGATCAAGCGCGCTGAGGATCGCACGCCGGGGTCACATCCGAATGACGGCCATGTGAATTCTCGGTGACCTTCGCCGCGCCGGTCTCCACGTCTGGCATCAACTCCGGACGAACGGCCAACCCGCGTCCATGGCGCACATCCAGGCCGCGAACCCAGAAAATGATGTCCTCGGCGATATTCGTGGCGTGGTCGGCGATGCGCTCCAGGTGGCGGGTGGCCAGGACGAACTGCAGGCCGGGGCCGACCAGAGCGGTCTCCTGGGTCATGCTCTGCAACAGTCTTTCGAAAATGCGGTCGCGGTATTGATCCACCACGTCGTCGCTTTCCAGGACTTGCGTGGCCATCTCTACGTTGCGAAAAATCAGTGCACCCAGGCTTTTGCTCACCATGCTGCGTACCGCCGTGGCCATGGGCGCCAGTTCTTCCGGGAGTTCCGCGTGGGGCATTTCGCGCAAAGAGATCACCCGCTCGGCCAGGTTCACGGCAATGTCGCCAATGCGTTCGAGGTCATTATTGATCTTCAGCGCGGCCACGATCAGGCGCATCTCGTCGTCGGAGAACGAACCGCGGCGCAGCAGGCGGATGGCGTGCTCGTCGATGACAATTTCCATTTCGTTGATGCGCGGCTCGAGTAAGAATACTTCGCCGGGAAGCCCGGAGGTCGCCGCGCTATCGAGGGCAACGAGAGAATCCAGCGCCCGGTTCATGGCGCCTTCTACCGTGCGCGCCATGGAAACCAGATAATTCACCAGCGTGTCGTAGAGCACGGTCTCGGTCAGTCCTGAAGGACTCGCCATGGGGTTTTCCCTCCGCGCGGAGGCGCGAAACATCACACCCCCACTCGTAAGCCGAATCATCCCCATCAACCGTTACGACACCATCAAAACGATGTAAATATATGGAAACAGATGAGCTTAAAGAGGTTGTGCGCGCCCTCCGGCGCTGCGGCCGCCGCTACCCGCCCCGCCCTGGGTCAGGCGCAAGGCGTTGCGCTCGGGGTCGAAAATCGGGATCGAGAAGTGAAACTGCGAGCCCTGCCCTACTTCGCTGTCCACCCAGATGCGCCCGCCGTGCACTTCCACGAGATGCTTGGCGATGGCCAGGCCGAGTCCGGTGCCGCCGGCTTCCCGGGACCGCGCGGCGTCCACCCGGTAGAAGCGTTCGAAGATGCGCGACTGGTCGGCCTTGGGAATGCCGATACCCGTGTCCGATACCGTAAAGATCACATCGGCATCGCGGGCCTGCGCGCTGAGAATGATCTGGCCCTCCGCAAGCGTGTACTGTGTCGCGTTGTCCAGCAGATTTTGCAGGATCTCCGCGAGCCGCCGGCGGTCGCCAGCGATATCCGGCAAAGTGTCCGGAAGCTTGACGGAAACAGAAATGTCTTTGTCGGCGGCCCGGCGCTGGGCGGTCTCAAGGCAGCTATCGATGACCTCGGTCACCCGTACTCGGCGAATCTCGAGCTCCAGGCGATCGGCATCCATTTTCGAAAGCTTGAGCAAGTCCTCGGTGAGCCGCGCCAAGCGGCGGGAATGCTCCAGGATAATTCCCAGGAAGCGCTCGCGGTTTTGCGGATCGTCGATCGCGCCGGCCAACAGCGTTTCCGCGAATCCCTGAATGGCCGTCAGCGGGGTCCGGAATTCATGCGAGACATTGGCCACAAAATCGCGCCGTACCCGCTCCAACCTTCGGAGTTCGGTGATGTCGTGGAGCACCACGACCGCGCCGGAAGTATCGCCGGCGCGCACTGCCGCCACGGTGGCCGCGAAAAAATGCTGCCGCAGCGTACCCGTCATGATTTCCGATTCGACCCGTGGCTCTCCGCGGAGCACTTGCCGGACGGCCTCGATCATCTCCGTCTGGCGCACCACCTCGACCAGGGCGCTGCCCGACCGCGTCGGCACGTCCAAGCCCAGAATGTCAGCGAAGCTCTGGTTCGCGAAGACCAGCCGCTCCGCTCCGTTTACCACCGCAACGCCTTCCACCATGCTGCCCAGAATCGCCGACGACAGGTTGCGCTCTTCCGTCAGTGTGCGGATGGTTCGATCCATGCGCGCGGCGGTTTGATTGAGCGAGGCCCCCAGCGCTTCCAGTGCGTCTCCAGAACCGTCTGCAGGCAATGGCCGGAAATCCCCTTCGGCTACGCGGCGCGAAAACTCCTTCAAACGCTCCACGCGCTCGGAGAAGGCCAGTGACACCAGCAACGACGCCAACCCGGCCACCAGCAAAATGATGAAGGACGCGAGCCACAAGCTGCGGCGAAACGAACCAAGGGCCTGATCCGTTGCTTCCAAAGGAATGGCGAAGCGCAGCACAACAGGAGGTCCCGAAGCCGTGGTTTGCCTCACGGCGTAGTAGAAAAGGTCGCGGTTCAAGGTGACGCTGCGGCGCACCGAACGGCCTTCACCCTTCGCAAGAGCCTCTTGAATCTCCGGGCGCCCGGCGTGGTTCTCCATGGTCTGCGGATCGGACTGCGAGTCCGCCAGCACTTGCCCACCCGAAGTAACAACCGTGACGCGCACGCCGCCGGAACCCACTTGCGCGGCCCACGAGCGCAGGGCGGCGAGTTCTTCGGGAGTTGTGGGAGGGAGATGCGGCAGCTGCTGCGGCCGGGCCTGCACGAATCGTGCGATGGCGCTCAGTTGCCCAAATGACGCGCGTTCGTTGTCGCTGTGCAGCGCGCGCTCGGCGAAGAAGTCCACGGCAACGAGCACGCTCAGCAGCAGCGCAAAAAAGGTCAGCGCGAGTTTCCAGAAAAGGTTACGCCGCACGAGTTTCGAACAGGTACCCCGCGCCGCGTACGGTCTTCAGATGGATGGGATTTTCCGGATCGCTTTCGATCTTTTCGCGCAGGCGGCGGACGTATACGTCCACGCTGCGCGGAGTGACGAAGCGATCGGTGCCCCAGACGGCATCGAGAAGCTGATCCCGCGTGAAGACCCGATTCGGGCGCGAAGCAAGGTAGTAGAGCAGCCGGAATTCGAGCGTGCTGAGCGGAACGGGCTTCCCCAGATGGCTTACGCGGTAGGACGCCGGATCGATCGCCAGCTTGCCGACCTCGATGGTGCGAGGCGAGTCGGCGGGCGGCTCCGCACGGCGGAGCAGCGCCTTGACGCGCGCGAGCAACTCGCGAGGGCTGAAGGGCTTGGTCACGTAGTCGTCCGCGCCCATCTCCAGGCCCACCACGCGATCGGCTTCTTCGCCGCGCGCGGTCAGCATCAGGATGGGCAAACGATTGAGTGAGTCGTCCCTGCGAATTTCCCGGCAAATGTCCAGGCCGGAAAGCTTCGGCAGCATCAGATCGAGGAGCAAAAGATCGGGAGGCGTCTTCTTGAGCGTATTCAGGCCGCTGCTGCCGTCGAACGCAGCGTTGACCTGAAATCCTTCGTTGGCCAGGTTGTAGCGAACCAACTCGACGATATCCTTGTCGTCTTCAATAATCAGGACTCGTTTCATGTGGGTAGCGCGATCCGTTCGCCGGCTTGACCGCAGTGTACCGTACACCGGTGAAATCCGGTAGGGATGCGAGGGGTCGTGAGTGCCGGCACCTGAGCGTAGTGTTGCCAAGGACTGTAGTGTGGAGGGCCTTGGTGACCCTCGAATGACGCTAATATGAATGGCGTGTTAAAGGATGCCGCAAGCTTTTCTGCCGGGCCTGAGGCCAGAACCACGGGCAACTAGCTTCCGGAGGCCCCCGCCGCTGTCGTGGTAAACGCCAAGCTGAGTAGCGTCTTCTGCTCCAACTCGTGCGCCTTGGACGAACCCGTCGCTGGACTCGCACTCGCCGAACGCTTCACCGAACGCACCCTCAAGCCTTTGTCTTGCGCCAGCCGCTGCAGCCTCGGTAACACGTAGAAGTGCGCCCCCATGTTGCTTGGTTCTTCTTGAACCCAAATAATCTCGCGCGCGTTGGGATGTGCTTCGATGGCCGCACTGATTTCTGTTCGCGGCAGCGGGTACAGCTGATCGAGAAAGAAAATCGCCGTGCTGGTATCCTTGCGGCGCTTGCGTTCCGCGCGCAGCTCGTGGCCGACTTTTCCGCTGGCGATCAGGATGCGCTTCGCGTCTTGAATCTCGCTGTCCGGCACCAGCGGCAAAAAGCGCGGCTGCGTCAACGCTTCGATGTCCGAACTGGCATCGGGATGCCGCAGCATGCTCTTCGGTGTGAACACGATCAGCGGCTTGCGCCACTTGCGCCGCGCCTGCCGCCGCAGCATGTGGAAATACTGCGCGGCGTTCGAAGGCTGGCAAATCTGCAGATTGTCTTCGGCGGCCAGCTGGAGAAAGCGCTCGATGCGGGCGCTGGAATGTTCCGGGCCCTGGCCTTCGTATCCGTGCGGGAGCAGCAGCACCAGCCCGGTCGGCAAATTCCACTTGTCCTCGCTGGCGCTGAGGAACTGATCGATGATCACCTGCGCGCCGTTGACGAAGTCTCCGAATTGCGCCTCCCACAGCACCAGCGCCTCCGGATAGTCGCGGCTAAAGCCGTATTCGAATCCCACGCAAGCCGCTTCGGAAAGCGGCGAATTGTAGATCTCGCAGAAGGCCTGCTGCCGCGACAAATGCGACAGCGTCAGATAGTTGTGCTCGGTTTCGGTGTCGATCAGCACCGCGTGGCGCTGATTGAACGTGCCGCGCTGCGAATCCTGCCCGGTCAGCCGGATGGGCGTGCCTTCGAGTACCAGCGACGCGAATGCCAGCGCTTCCGCAAAGCCGTAGTCGATGGCTCGCTTGCCGTGGCCCATCTCCGTGCGCTGCTCCAGCAGCTTCGCCAGCTTCGGGTGCAGATGAAAACCGTTCGGCACGCGCACCAGCCCGTCGGTCAGCTCCGCCAGCTTTTCGCGCGACAACCCGGTGTCCACCTCGTAAGCCGGATCGTACTTGCCGTGAATGTAAGGCGACCAGTAGCTGGGCAGCGTGCGCAGGTGCGGCATCTTCTTTAGCGCCCGCGCCTTGGTCTGCTCCTCCTCATATTCTTTGCGAATGCCCTCGACTACCAGCGTGGCATCCGTTCCCGTCCGCTCGGCATAAATCTTCCACAGCGGCGGATGATTCTTGATGCGCTCGTAGGTCAGCGGCTGGGTGATCGTGGGATCGTCCACTTCGCTGTGCCCGTGCCGCCGGTAGCCAATAATGTCCACCACCACGTCGCTGCCAAAGGTAGCGCGATATTCCGCGGCCAGCCGTCCGACGCGCACCACCGCGTCGGGATCCTCGGCATTCACATGGAACACCGGGACGCTCTGCCGCTTGGCAATGTCCGAAGCGAACCGCGCCGAATGCTCCTGCACCGGGGCCGTGGTAAAGCCAATCAAATTGTTGACCACGATGTGCACCGTGCCGCCCACGGTGTACCCCTTCAAATCCGCCAGGTTCAGCGTCTCCGCCCAAATCCCCTGCCCCGCAAACGCCGCGTCGCCGTGCATCACAATCGGCCACACCTTATTGAGCGAAGCCTGCGTGCGATCGATGATCGGCCCGTCGGCTCCGTAGCGAGTTTGCTTCGCGCGCGCCCGGCCCATCGCCACCGGATCCACCGCTTCCAAGTGGCTGGGATTCGAAACCAGGTGAATGCCGATCTCTTTGCCAGTTGTCGTGACGTACGTGCCCGTCGCCCCGACGTGATACTTCACGTCTCCCGCGCCCAGCACGCTCCGCGGATCGACGTCCTCAAATCCCGAAACCACTTCATGCGGCGTCTTGCACGCCGCGTGCACCATCACATTCAAGCGCCCGCGATGGCTCATAGCCATCACCGATTCGACCGCCCCATGCTCGCCGGCCACGTCGAGAATCGCATCCAGCAGCGGGATCAGCGCGGTCACGCCTTCCAGCGAAAACCGCTTGGTGCCCAGATACCGCGCCTGCAAAACCTGCTCGAAGAGGTCCGCGCGAACCAACCGCTCCAGAATCTTCCCCTGATCGACCTCCGCCGCCGCCCCTTCGATCCGTTCGGCAATCCACCGCCGCCGCTCCGGTTCCGGCAGATGCATAAATTCCGCGCCAATCGTCCCGCAATAAATCTGTCGCGCCGCTTCCGCGATCTCACCTGTCAATTCCAGGTCCGGATGCTTAAGCGGCCCAAACAATCCCAGCGGATCGAGACTCGCCTCGCAATAACCCCACCGCCGGAACGCGTCAAACACACGCTCCCGCTCTTCCCCAATCGCAGCAGCCTTCTTCGCCGCCTTCGCCCGCTTCGCAGGCCGCTCCACTTCCAAGATCGTCCGGTGTGCCATAGGTTTTCGCCAACAAAGCTCTATTTTGCCACAGAATCGAAAACTCAATCGTCCGCCCACGACTCCTTGTCCCCGAGCGCGCGATCCTCGTAGTGGGAAGATGGCTCGCCGGGGTGAAGCCCGGCACCTACACAGGAGCCACTGAACTAGCTGGAGACTGGCTCGGCCAGGGCTTCTTCTTGGGCGTCGACGCGGCGATGGAAGAAGCCGCGAGCGGCTAGGAGTTCGGCGTTGAGTAGGGCGGCACCGGCGGCGCCGCGGACCAGATTGTGCGAGAGCAGGGTCAGTTTTACGTCGAGCAGCGGACATTCGCGGATACGGCCGACCACCGCGGCCATGCCGTCGCCTGCGTTCACGTCGCGGCGGGGTTGCGGGCGATCCTGCGCGTCGAGGACGACAACCGGATGGCGCAGGGCGGAAGGCAAAGACGCCAGCTCCGGGCTGACCTCGAAGGCACGCAGGGCTTCGCGGACTTCGCCGAGCGACGCGATTTTCTTGAGGCTGAGGCTGACGCATTCCAGGTGGCCGTCGAGCACCGCCACGCGATTGCAATGCGCGCTGAGGCCCAAGCCTGCATCCACGAAACGCCTGCCATCCCATTTGCCCAGAAGCTTTTGTGGCTCGGCTTCCATTTTTTCTTCTTCACCGCTGATGAACGGAACGACGTTGCCGTGAATGTCCATGGAGGCGACGCCGGGATAGCCCGCTCCGGAAACGGCTTGCAGGGTCACCACGAAGATTTTTTCCAGACCGAAGGCATCTGCGAGGGGCTTCAGCACCAGGACGAGGCCAGCCGTGGAACAGTTTGGATTGGTGACGATGAAGCCGCTGTCGTAGCCGCGATTTTTCTGTTGCAGCGGAATGGCGTCAAGATGCGCGGCGTTTACCTCCGGAATGAGCAGCGGAACGTCAGGATCCATGCGGTGATTCCGGGAGTTGCTGACCACCGGATATCCGGCGCGAGCGAAGTCTTCCTCGGCTTCCCCGGCCACGGAAGAGTCGAGCGCGGAGAAGACGAAATCGCAATCGAGCGAGGGATCGAGGCCTTTTACGACCAGGCCGCGGGCCGCGGTGGGAATAGGCGCGTCGAGATGCCAGCGGACTGCCTCGGCGTAGGACTTGCCGGACGAACGTTCCGAGGCGGCGACTTCAGTGAGCTCAAACCACGGATGACCGGCGAGGAGCTTGACGAGACGCTGGCCGACGATTCCCGTGGCGCCGAGCACGCCGGCTCGCCACTTCTTGGAGACGGAATTTGCGGAGGCGTCGCCGTTGCCTGGCGCCGGCATTCGCCCGTCGCCACTGTGTTGTGGGTGGCCGCTCATGCCGCACCTCCCTGGCTCGAAGAACAATTCAAAGCGCGTGGCGCGGCGATGCGGGTGCCACGGACGTGCGGCTTAAAGGTGTTGCGAACCCAAACGGTCATATTGGTCTCGGCCGCAAGGGGCAGCACATGCGGGTGGAGCACTTTAGCACCACTGGCGGCGAGCGCGTGAGCTTCGTCGTAGCTGAGATCGTGCAGCAGCTTGGCTTCGGCCGACTCGTTGGGGTTCGCGGTGTAGATGCCGTCCACGTCGGTCCAGATGACCAGTTCGTCGGCGTCCACGACGTGGGCGATGATGGCTCCGGAAAAATCGGAGCTGTTGCGGCCCATGGTGGTGATGCGGCCGTCGGGCGTAGCGCCGATGAAACCGGTCACGACGGGAACGATGGCTTCTTCGAGAAGCGGAACGAGAACATAGCGGCCGCGCTGCTTGCTCTGTTCCAGGTGCGGCTTGGCGTCGCGGAAGGTTTCGCAGGTCAGGACGAAGTCGGAGGAGGATACGGGGACCGCGGGAACGCCGGATTGCTCTAGCGCGGCGGCGAAGAGGCGGGCGCTGAAGCGTTCGCCGAAGGACGCGAGGCGATCGAAGAGCTCGGCGTCGGCGGTGACGTGGCCGTGGGCCGGAACTTCGTGGAGCAGGTCGCAGCCGAGGGAGTCCAGCTCGCGGGCGACGCGATCGTGATCGGCGGAGTCCAGAGCCAGTTCACCGAGAACATCGTGATGAAGACGGAGGAGCGCCTGGGCTTCGGCACGGGCGCGCACGTTCTGGCGGTCCGCCAGGAATTGCGCGATGGCGAGCAGGCGATCGGTGACGCCCTTCATGGCCGAGACGACCACGACGACTTGCGACGCTTCGGCGACGGGCCGGACCAAGCCGGCGGCGTGCAGCATGCGCCCAGCACCCAGCAAGGAGGTGCCGCCGAACTTAAAGGCGACGACCGCTTCGCGATTGCCGAGGTTTTCGACGGCCCCGCCGAGTGGCAGGGCAAAGCCGCGTTCTGGGACTACATCTTCTTGCGCGTGTTCGGAACTCATGGGTGCCGCTCCCTTGTTTGGTTACCGCGGGAGCGATTCTGGAGGGGGCTTGAAAGAAGAAACCCACCGCCAAGTTTCGCTCTGGCGGTGGGTTGGAAACTTTTCTTAGCTTGCTAGTTTCTCCACTCGCCGAAAGCGGTGCGGGACGTAGTCGTAGTCGAGGTAGTCGACATGGACGACGTCGCGGTGGTAATTCGCTTAGCGGCGGTGAGAATCATCATACCGAAACGAAATGTAGCATGAGCTCTGGGAGCTGGGCAAGGCCAAAAATACGGATCTCACGGGCGCCGTGTGCGCGTGGTTACGATGTGGCGGAAGTTAGCGAACCGTTGTTACCCCCCCTCCCCCGTTTTTCGTAAGTGTTGATTCTAAATAAGCTTAAGTCCTTCGTTTTGGGAAGTGCGGATTCTAAACCGAGTTACCCCTCGAAGATCGAGGCAAACGGGTGCATTTTGACGGAAATGCTGATTCTAAAGGGGTTAGCGTCAGAACCGGACGCATAACCTCTTACAGCCTTATAGCCGCTCCAGCAGTCTGTTGAGCACATCCTCGTCGGGGAGCCATGGCGGGGTATATCTATACTGCCACGTATCCTTAATATAACCGAGACCCAGCCCGCGCGCAAGGGAATCCTAGATGGTTTTAGTACTACCACTTAAACAACTGAAAATGAATAGCTTAACGGCGCAACTTTTCCCGAACAGGCGGGTTTGATCCGGCAAGGGTTGCTGGGCGCGAAGGCGCCTCCGGGGTAATTCAAGTACGAAAGGAACTGACTCATGAAACCCATGAAGTGGCTGAATGCATTGTCGGTGCTGGCGCTGGTGGCCCTGGCTTCCGGCTGTGGTGGCGGGAGCTCGAGTTCAACGACAACGTCAACGCCGCAAAGCGGAAGCGTATTCGTTAACGGTACGGACGCGCCGTTGCCGAGCGTGCTGTCCTTCCAAGTAGACATCACCGGCATGACAGTGTCGGACGGAACCAACCCTCCGGTTTCGGTTTTGAACGGGACGCAGACCGTAGACTTCGCGCGGCTGAACGGACTGCACACGCTGCTCGACCTGAACACTATTCCCATGGGCACGTACACGACCGTGAATGTGACCTTGGCGAATCCCCAGATCGGCTATCTAAACGTAACCAATCCGCAGACCACTCCTCCGACACGGCCGACAATCACGACCTTGAACGGAACGACAACGCCGGCGGTGACGCTGACGCAATCCAGCGTGACCATTCCTCTCAGCAGCCCGTTGACGGTGAACGCTGGCGACATCATCGGTCTCTCGTTTGACTTCGATCTACGGCAGTCGATTCAAGTCGACCAGAACGGGCAGTTCACCGGTGTCGTCAACCCGACGCTGGATTTGAAGGCCATCACGCCAAGTGACTCGGACGCCTATATCGATGAATTCGACGTGGGCGTGGTGAGCACGGGGACCAGTTCGTTCATGATTCAGGGGCCGCACGGACATCAGTTCACGGTGAATGTGAACGATCAGACCGAGTGGGAGAATGGCGAGGGCCTGAGCAACCTGACGAGCACGTCGATCGTGGAGATCTCCGGCACGCTGGACAGGACTTCGGGCGCGATTCTGGCGGACACGGTGGCGATCCTCTCGCAGGACAGCTTCTTCGCGGGCGGATTGATCACCTTCGTGGACCCGGCGACGGGTACGGCGAACGACTTCGATCTGTACGCGCGGAACGTGCTGCCTTCCGGGACGGGATTCCAGTCCGGGCAGATCTCGACGATCAACCTCACCGGGAACGAGAAGTACTTCGTTTATTGGTGGCACAACAAGTTCACCAACCTGTTTTTCAACTCCAGCCTGTTGGTGGCGGGACAACACGTGAGCGTCGGCGGTCCGTTCAGCAACGGAGCGGTGACGGTGAAACGCGTGGTGTTGCGGCACGAAGGGCACAACGGCGCGTGGGTGGTGGGCAGCACGAACGTCGGAGCGAGCACGTTCCAGTTCAATTCGCTGGGGCTGGCCGGCGTGTTGTTCAACGGACCGGTGACGGTGTATTGCACGCCGTTTACGGAGTTCCGTGGCGGGCTGACGGGGATTGGCGACTTGACCGGCAGCGCGGCGATTCCGCTGCGCGTTGTTGGTCTGGTGCTGAAGGACCCGATCAGTGGGCAGCCGGTGTTTGTGGCACGGCGCGTGGAGAAGCTGGCTAACTAAGAACGGCCACGCTCTGTATCCCTGTAGAAGTACCCGCACGGCGGCCACTTCAATTCGGAGTGGCCGCCTTTCCTATGTTAAGGATGACCGCCGCTATAAGACCTTTGCAAGCTTGAGCAGTACGCGATCTCCGTAGTCAGGGTCCTTCATGGAGAATTCTCCTTTGTGCAGAACAGAATTGAAATTCAGGAAGACATCGGCGGTATCGTCTTTGTTGCCAAGAAAGACCTTCATGCAGGTCCAGTTTCCTCTGGGTTGGGTGAAAAAACCACCATCTCGAGCGTGACTTTGGCGCGTGCCCAGGACCACCGCTGTAAATGGCAGTTCTGCTACGCGTTCCGATTTGGACGGCACATTCTTCGCTTTAAGGGTCTTCTGGAGATTTCGGAGAAGAACGGAAGCATCCGAACCTGGAACCGCTAAAAGCCTGCCGGACGTGAACGCCACGGGAGGTTCCCCTGACGGTGCCGCTGCTGTCAGCTCAAAGTCGAAGCGAGCGATTTTTCCCTCGGCCTCGTACCTTGCATGAAATCGCATCGTGTTGTCGCGCTGGGCTTCCGCCTGGAGATCAAACGAGAGCCAGCCTTCACCAACGTCCGGCACAAGGGGTTCCGTAGGTTCCTCTAGCCGGAGCCTACCCAGGCACCCGCCGCAAAGGAGGAGCAAGACGGCGAATAGTGGCAGCGAGTAAGTCTTCACAGATTGGTTCCTCAGGTTTCGGATGCCATTAAATCTTCAAACAGGAGGCTGGAGCAGGTTAGGCCGGACTCGGCTTTTTGGAGTTCGGAGATGTCGAGGAGAGTGACCTGGAAGCCTCGGGATTCGAGGCGGGCGCGGGTGAGCGGAAACGAGGCGGGAAAGATTACCGTATCGCCGAGGGCGAGGGCGTTGGCGGCGTGAGGTTCTTCCGGGGCGACGTCGATCCAGTCGTAGCCGGCAAACGGCTTGGCGTCAAACCAGGCGCGGTTGGCGAGCAGGGTGTTTTGGCCCAGGTATGTTACGGCGGATTTCAAGTGCAGGCAGCCCGTGACGGGCACGGAAATAACTTCATATCTGTGCGGAGCTAGGATCGCGGCGAGTTGGCGAATGCCTTCGGCATTGGTGCGGCTGGAGAGGCCCACGAAGAGTTTGCGATCGATGCGAAGGACGTCGCCGCCTTCCAACGTGCCGGGAGGCGTGACGTATTCGATTCTGCGGAATTTAGAAAGCGCCTCGGCTAGCGAGGCCGCTTCCGGGCGGCGCGACTGCGTGCCGAGCGGAAGAATCACGGCGAGCTCGTCGAGAACTATGGCGGGGTCTTCGACAAACATGGAATCGGGAAGATTTGGTTCACCAGGGAGCGAGATGATGCGGGCGCCGAGCTTTTCGAGGAGCTGCTCGTAGGCGCGATGCTGCTCGCGGGCCTTGGAGAGATCGATGAGTTGCCGCGCGACGAAGGTCAGCTCGCAACTCACGATGGCGGGGCTGACGGCGCGAGTAATGGCGGTGAGCATATTCGGGTGGGAAGTTTACACGAGAACACCTTCACGCATTGAAGGAGCGTTTGGGAGGAGATAGACTTTGCGCGCGAAGTACACAAGGAGCGGGACACATGAAGGCGTGGGGCAAAGTGTGCGCGGCTGGCGTGGCGATTTCATTTTTGTTGGGCAGCTATAAAGCGATAAGCGCAAACCGTTTCGATCAAAAAGCCGCTTCCGCGGTCGACGAGGTTTTCGACGATTTGGCGAAGCCCGGTTCGCCGGGATGCGCGCTCGGCGTGTACCGCGACGGCCAGATGATTTATGCCAAGGGATACGGCTTCGCGAACCTGGAAGAGAACGTCGCCATCACGCCACAAGCCGTCTTCGATATTGGATCGACATCAAAACAATTCACGGCGACGAGTATTTTATTGCTCGAGAAGCAGGGCAAGCTATCCCTGAATGACGACATACGAAAGTACGTTCCCGAGCTGCCGGATTACGGGCACAAGATCACGATTTTGCACCTGCTGAATCACACCAGCGGGCTGCGCGACTATCTTACCTTGATGGAACTGGCAGGAACCAACACCGACAGCGTGACCACCGACGAAGATGCGCTGGCGCTGATCGCGCGGCAGAAGGCGCTGAATTTCGCGCCGGGAAGCGACTACCTGTACAGCAACACGGGGTTTTTCCTGCTGTCAGTGATCGTGAAGCGGGCGAGCGGCAAGACGCTGCGAGAATTCGCGGCGGAAAATATCTTCGAGCCGCTGGGGATGACCCACACGCAGTATCGCGACGACCACACGGCGCTGCTTGCGAACCGGGCGCTGGCGTATGAGCCCAAAGAGAAGAAAGAGGGATACACGCTGGATGTTTCTTATTTCGAACAGACCGGCGATGGCGCGGTGCACACGTCGGTGGAGGATTTGTTGAAGTGGGATGAGAATTTTTACAGCGGACAGATCGGCGGAAGGGAATTTCTTGCCGAGATTCAGGAGCAGGGCAAGCTGAACGGCGGCAAGGTTCTGGACTACGCGAAGGGCCTGGTCATTACGAATTATCGCGGGCTGCGTAGAGTAAGCCATGGAGGCTCGTGGGGCGGGTACCGCGCGCAATTGATGCGATTTCCGGAGCAGCACTTTTCGGTGGCCTGCCTGTGCAACGTGGGGAACGCCGATCCTTCGAAACGCGCTGTCGAAGTGGCCGACATCTATCTTGCTGGCGTGATGAAACCTAAGGATGCAAAGAAGAACGCGGAAGAAGAGGAGGAAAAGGAACCGAAGGAGCAGGCGAGAGTTGCATTGACGACAGAACAGCTTCACGCCTATACAGGAGATTACCGCAGTGAAGAGCTAGGCGTGGCTTACCGGCTGGGGATCAAGGACGCAAATTTGAAATTGCTCGCGATGCTGGATCCTTCCGGGTTGCCGCGAGCCAATAATTTCTCAACGAGCGAGTGGCGACCGACGGGCACGGATAAATTCAAGGTCGGAGGCGCCTCCTTGGCAGTCACCTTCCAGCGGGACGCGAAGGGTGCGCCGGCGGGATTTATTCTGGACGCGGGGCGTACGACAGGGATGACCTTCCGGCGGGAAGCAGTCCCAGCAAAATAAGAGAACTAGGCGACGGGAATCCCCGGTCTGGCGAGAAGCGCCGCGGAGTCAGCCCGACGCGTGGCGGCCGCAGCGTCCTGACAGAAACGATAGGCGGAGTAGGTCATCTCCAGGGCGGTGTCCCAAGAGGCCGCGAGGATATTCTGACGCGCCGCAGTGCCCATCTTGAACAAGCGTTCTGGACGCGCTACCAGCTCCAGAACCTTTTGGATGAACTCGCCGTCATTTTCCGCCACGACGCCTGTTACGTCCGGCACGACGAGATGTTGCGGTCCGCCTTCGGAAGTAACTATGGCGGGGACGCCGGAGGCGGCCGCTTCCTGGATCACGTTGCCGAAGGTATCCGTGCGCGAGGGGAAAACGAAGAGGTCCATGTTGGCGTAGGCCTCCGCGAGCAAGTGATCGCGAAGAACGCCGGTGAAGACGCCGCGCTGCAGGTTGCGCTCCAGCCAAGAGCGCTCGTTTCCGTCGCCCACGACAACGATTGAAAATTTTCCGTGACCTGCGGCCAGCAGCGCGCGTTCGATGTCCACCAGGAAGCGCACGCGTTTTTCGGGCGTCACGCGGCCGACATAGCCGATGCGGAGGACGCCGTCATGCACGGTGCGGTGCCGGGGATGGAAGAGTTCGCAATCCACACCACGAGGCATGAGGAACGCGGGCCTTCCCGTGGAATGCTCCAGCCAGCGGACTTGGCCCGGAGTCGGCGCCAGCGTGACGCGAGCGATGCGGTAAAAACGCAAGATGGGCCGCAGAGCGGTGCGCTCGGCCCAATCGGTCAGGCGTTCGGAATGGCGAGCAGGAAGGAAAGAGAGCAGCTTGTGCAAGCGGCGGGCGGCGAACTGGTGCAGGTTGGTGTGCCAGGAAGCCACCAGCGGGATGCGCAGGGTGTGCGCGAGATAAGCGCCGAGCTGGCCGAATTCGCCGGGGCTGGTGACGTGGATGACGTCGGGACGGAATTCCGCGAGAGCGCGGCGGACTTCTTCGATGTGCCGCCAGAGGAAAAGGTCGTAGCGCAGGTCGCGCTCGATGCCGAAGCTGGCCCAACTGCGAGGCAATTCCAGGCGAGTGACGCTGCCGTCTGCGAAGCGAGCGAGACGCGGGCCGCCTAAGACCGTGAGCAGAGGACGTGCGCGCCTTTTGGCAAAGTCGACGAGGTGGCGCGCGGTGAGAGCCACCCCGTTGATCTCGTGGAAGGTCTCGCAAAAGAGAGCAACGCGCGGCTGAGCGGTCACAGGGCGCCGTCCTGGTTGTCGAGAAAACCGAGGCGCATCGCCGACCGAACTTGCGGGCTGACGAGGAACCCCATGACCCAACGGAACTTGTCAATGACGCGCTGAAATCGCGTGCCCATGAAATCGGAGAGCGGGCGCGGCGAGCCGTCGGCGCCGGGGATGAAGACGCGAGTCATCCAGTGGCGGCGGCCAAATTCACCAGGGGCATCGCTGAGCGCGTGCCAGGCGCCTTGCAGCAGACGGTGGCGGAGCGGGTCGAAATATTGCGGCATGAGGACGATGTGGCTGCGGCGCTCGCAGCGAATCTCGTCTACAAAATCGGCGAAGGTGGCGGCGGCGGTGAGATTTAGGACGGCGTTGGGTTCGCAACCGTGGCGATCGCCGCCGGAGACCACGGGCAGATCGCAGGTTTCGCTTAGTTTCAAGACTTGCTGGTTTTCGGCGCGAGAACGGAGGCCGTTGACCTCCAGCGCGTGCAGAAGGTGGCCGTATTTTTGCAAGAAGATGGCTAGAGAATCGCGATGTTGCTCAGGACCGACACTCTCGGCGTCCCAGTAGGGATGATTCAAGACGAGCAGCACGGAGGGTTCGGCGTTGAGTTCGTGGAGCAACTGGCGCAAGCGTTCGGCGCGCGGATGGGCCGTGAAGCGGGCCAACTCCTCCATCCAGGCGTGAGCCCGGGCGATAGGAAGATTGTGCACGCCGAAGTGGAAAACGGTCTGCTCGTAGGGAACGCTCCATTCGACGGAAACCGGGACGTGCGAAGTGCGTTCCAGCATCCGCAGATGCAGGCCGGCCTCAATATTGTCGTGGTCGGAAAGCGAGACCAGCGCACGCAGGCCGAGGAGTTGCTCGACCTGTTTCTGCTCCAGGTCCAGAGCTTCGCGCGGGGAAAGTGGCGGGGTCCAGTACATCTGGCGAAAATCGACAATGCGGCCGCCGTAAAGGTGCAGGCGCCCCACTTCCCGCTCGATAATGTAAGACGCGACCGGAATCTTGGCGATGTATCCCGGGAGGCGACCCAGATACTCGCGCGAGTGCATGGTGTGGCTGTGAAGAGATACGCCCGAGCGAAAGCTCTCGGCAAAGCGCCGGGATCGATCGAACTTCAGGACGTGAGTTGAGCCAGTCTCCATGGCGCGCTCCGTGTAACGTTTGTTGCACGCTAAAGGAGTGCGTGTTACCGGTGGATGACGCTGGCGTCAAAGATTCGTTCTGCTCCTAATTCATAGGGCACAGAGCGAGCCTCATCGCGGCCTCAAACGAACAGACCGGCCTCGGAGGCGTGCGCCTCTGCAACGGACGTAGGTGTCGCGGACTCGCTGCCGAAGCCTTCCTGGACGGCGCGTTCGTGCAACTGGTCGTAGAGTTGGAAATAGTTTGCAGTAATGTGCGTCCAAGAGAATTCTTCGGCCGTCTTGCGAGCCTTTTCGGTTTTCCGGCGGTGAAGCCAGTGTTGAGAATAGATGCTTGCAACGGCTTCTGCGAAGGCGGCGGGAGTGTTCTCGACCAACCACGCATTTTCCCGGTTGGCGTAGGTGAGGATGCCGCCGGAAGCGGGAGCAACCAGCGGCAGGCCCGCCGCCATGGCCTCCAGCGGAGCGATGCCAAAGGGTTCACGAGGATTGGGATGAAGGAAGACGTCGGCGGCATGATACAGCGTAGGAAGCTCTTCGCGGCGGCAGTGGCCGAGCAACAAGCTTCGCCCTGGCGCGGACCGTTCGAGTGCGTTGCGCAGCTCGCCGGCGAACGGCCCGTCACCCGCGACGATGAGGCGATAGTCTAAGCCTGCAGGCACGGCCAGTTTTGCCAGAACCGGCGGCAAGACCAGGAGATTCTTTTCTTTCGACAATCGGCCGGCATACAGCAGCAGCACGGTCTTTTCGCCGCCTCCGACTCGGCGCAGGAGTTCTTGACGCAAGATGCTTCTCTCCGGAATTTTGCCGAAAGCTTCAAAATCCACGCCCATGGGGCAAACGTTGAGGCGGCCCCGCAAGCGCTCGGGAAGAAGGCGGCGAACTTCCGCGGCGATGTAATCCGAGGCAGCGATGTGGAAGTCGAACCGTGGAACGTAGCACGAACGCATGTAGCGCTCGCAGATGCGCCGGGCCACGGCTCCGGCGCTGATGTAGGTGGCCATGTTGTCGTCCAGGCGCTCGCAGGTGAGACCCACAATCACCGGCACCGGCACGCCGGGAATCCATTTGCGGCGCAGAACTCCCGATAGATAGAGGAGCCAGAATTTGTCGCAGACTTCGACGAGATCGGGACGCTCGGCGGCCAGGATGCGTCGGAGCGGGCTGTCGTAGGGCCAGGCGTAAGCGTGCGGCAGCATCCAGCGATAGCGCGAATCGAGGACGGGCACCCGCGGCGCGGCCACGTAGTAGATGCGGCCGAATTCGCCGGCTTCTTCGACGGCCGTTTCGGCGCCGGGCACCACGATGCGCACGAAACGGCGATGGCGGTTGGCCGCGTCGAGCAGCGCGTTGTAGAACGTTCGAATGCCGCCCGAGGCAGGATGGTAGGAGTTGGTGATGTGCAGAGTCTTAATGGTCATCGGGTCGGCTGGAAGTGGAATTTCGCGATGATCTGCGAATCAGGTAGCGCGGGAACCAGGTGACGAAATCGACCGCGAGGCGCGGCAGTCGCAGCAAGTCCATTCCCAACGAGCCGCGGCCGGAGCCGACAATGAGGGCGCCTCGGCGCATGACGTAGAAGTTAAACAAAGTGGAGAAGGCCGTAAGGATCATCGAGGCGATGATGCTGGGCAGGAGTTTTTGGGTTCCGCGCATCCAGTGAACCAGCAATTCGATAGAATGATTGGCCAGCGGCAGGAGCACCATGACGGTGAGGGCGGCTTCCCAGGCAGGCTCGGCCTCGCGAAAGGCCTCGGTGAGCGCGCCGTAAAAGCCGGAGGTCACGCCGCGAAAAACCAATTCCGTCTGCATGGCCGTAAGCGCCGCGGGCAGGCCTGCGGAGAGGTTAGTGGCGAAAAACAGGGAGGCTCGTAAGATCGAGCTGAGCACTGCGGATTTCCAATTCCATCGGTGGAAAAGATATTTTACGGGCTCGCGCAGCACGAGGAGCAATGCGTGCCTGACGGTGGGGTGATCGGATGCGGGGAGATCTCGGATGGAACGCGCGGCAGCTGGCGCGCATGGCTGGGATGCGGATGGTAGCACGATCCAGTTTACGGCAGGGAGTCGCAATGAGTTGTTACGACAACGTTCTCTTTTTTTCAATTTTGCGTAACAGACTGTCGATTAAACTGGCAGACATAGTGACCAAATCGTTCCGCACAACGATCCCCGAAAGAGTTCTTCTCCCGTGAGCCGCGCGCATCGCTACCGGACCATTCTCGCGCTGGTTTGCGTTGCGATCCCGCTGTCGGCCAGAACCACCGCGGTGGATCGCGCTCCGATCGTGGAGGCGCTGGGCTGGGTGCGCAACGCGCCTCGGGACATCGTCGAGTTTGACTACGTGATGAGCGCGCGGTTGCGGCTGCTGTTTTTCTGGGCCGGGAAGGACGACGTGGGCGGCGGCTACGTACGCAGAGGAGTTTCCAAGGACGATCCGCGGCAGGAAGTCTTTCAGGTGCTGTTCGGCTCCGATCCTGCCAGGGCTCCGCGCTCGATCAACCGATGGGGCGCGGGCACGGAAATCGTGTGGCACAAGGAACCGGTCACGAATGCGGCGAAGCGCGATGACGTGGTGGCCAGCGCTTTCTTCGGATTCATGAAATCGTCCACCGGAAAATCCATGTCGGAGATGCAGCAGGAGCTCAAGAAAGAAAAAGACCGGGGAGAACACCTCTTCACCGGGATTCTGAGCCGCGTGGAGGCGGGGCGCGCCATTTCCCTGGTGGTGCCGCTAGCGTCCAATGAAGATTACAACTTGCACCAATACGGCGAAGCGGAGCCGGTGATGCTCGAGAAACTGAGCTCCTCGGAGCGTCCTGCGCGCACTCTAGAGAACGCCGCCGCATGCCCGAGGGCCGGCGAGTTTCTGGGCAGCGTTTCGCAATTGATGGATGCGGCGCTGGAGAAGCCCAGCCTGCCGGCGTCGCTGTGTTACGTGTACGACGCACAGGTGAATACGCTGACGCTGGAACGCATCGAGCCGGTACGAAAGCTAAATGTAAAAGTAAATTCGGCGAAAGGCGGAACGCTGACCGAGCAGACGTACGACGAACTTCTCGAGGGCGACTTTGTCTCCGCGAACCAAGCGACGGGAAGGCGCGTCTATTTCACGATCTCGATAGGAACGCAAGGCGCCCTGCGAGGCGTGCCGGTGCAAATCCGCTATCAGCCCAATTGGTGGTTTCAGGTGGTGCTGAATTTGCTCCCGAAAACGGCGTCGCCAGAGCCGCCAGCAGAGAAGGTTCGATAACCGCCAAACGTTACGGCCAGAAAGCGCCCGGAACCGGCGCAAAATGAGAAATCCACAGCCGCGTGATGCCCGCACCAAGAAGCATTCCGGCCAGGATCAGCCCGATCACGCCGAGGGTAATCCAGATGTCGGACGCTGGTACGCTCAGACTTTTCCTATTCGCTGGAGGCACCTCACTCGCAGCGCTGGGGGGCGCCGCTGCAACGATCATAGGAGCGTCCGCAAACTCCGACGGCACGATCAGGCAGTAGCCCTTCCGGGGAATGGTTTCGATGTATAGCGGTTTGTCCGAAGAATCGCCAAGAGCCTGGCGCAGCTTATTCACTGTGGTGTTTACGTTGGCGTCGTAATTGACGTGGGTGTCCGCAGGCCATAGGCGTAGCCGGAGTTCTTCGCGGGTGACCACCTCGCCTTGCTTTTCGATAAGCGCCAGCAAAACTTGATAAACCTTGCCCTGAAGCTTAAGCCGGGAACCGTTCTTGGTAACTTCCTGGCGCTGCTGATCCACCTGAAACGGCCCAAAGCGGATATAGCGCGAAGTCAATTGGAGCGTGCGACTGGTTCCGGTAGTCATTTCCGGTTCCAGTGTCGAACTGAGGTCTGGTCCCATACACCCCACCCTTAACCTGGATAGACGCGTGAAGCGAGTAATTGTTTTCTTTAGATACGAAATTTTCCTGGGAAAGTTTCTGTCTCTTGGAGGCGAGCAGGGAATCTACGGAACTCCGGAGAATCTAGAAAAAACTGTATGGGTCGAGAAGTCGCGCCAATAGTTCGGAGTCAAATAGCTGATCGCTAAGCAACTCAATATAGGCTAGTTAGGCAAAAGTGACGGCCAAGAGACAATTCATTCAAGGAGCTCTTTCCTCTGGAATCCGCCGTGCTCCTATTGCGCGATTCGCCCGGTGTGAATGCCGTCCTTCAGATCGAATGTGGCGCCGACCGTGCCAACCACGCAGTTGTGCCGGCTGAGGCCGAGGCGTTGCCGTAGCCGGTAAACACTCTCGATGCCGGTGCAATGCGCTCCAAGAATTTGCGCAATCTGAAATTCTTTCAGTTTGTCCGCGGTCCAATTCAGTTGTTCATCTTTAGCGTTGTACAGATGAAATCCGCCGATGGCAGCGTCCACGGGCGCCGGCCGGATGAACTTTCGCGCATATTCCAGAGTATTGATGACCCCAGCGTGACCGCAGCCCGCCAGCAGCACTAGTCCCTGGGAAGTGTTGAACACCAGCGATTGATCTTCGGGGAGATCGTCCTCCGTCCATTTCCCGTCTTTCTCGACTTCTATGCCAGCCGGATAATTCTTTTCAGGGTAAGTGCGCGGCACTGGGCCTGTCAGCCACACACCCGCCAGAATCTCTTCGGGTTTTTCGTGCACGATGAATTTTCCGCCGGTAGCTTCGTAGTCGTTCTTCATGGCGATCATCGGATTTCGGTCACGGCCTCGCCGTTCCAGGAAAATACCTTGGCCAACATGCACCCGGGAAAGAGCGGCGGGATTGCTTTTGGATAATTCGCGGCGCAGGGTCATCAGTCCGGTGGTGTGGTCGTCATGAAAGTGACTGAGGATGACGTCCTCTACGCTGGTGAGGTCAACCTTCAGTTCCTTGGCGTTTTCGAGAACGGTCTTGGGCCGCGCGCCGGTGTCGAACAGAATTTTCTTACCATCGGCTTCCACCAGCGCCGCGAAACCCCATTCGCCGATACCCTCATCGGCCAGCATCGTAGAGAGGATGGTCACCTTCAGCGAGTGCAACTCGGCGGGAGCGCCGCTGGAGGTGGAGGGCGACGCTGACTGAGCAAGGGCACCCGTGCCGAGAGCCAAACTGATTGCGACGGCTACCACAGCGAGGCGGAACCGGCCCATAAGCAATCTCCATCCGGTAAAAGCAGCCATGCTTCGACTCCGCGCAACCTAGCATACAACCATGCTGGCCGCAATTCGCCGCATCTGTTAAACTGTTCTTTGCTCGACCGCACCTGAGAATAAGAGGAGATTCGTCCGGGCTGCTGGTTGTATCAGCAGCTATTTTTGTCTCTATAGGACCTGGCCGCGCAGCGGCCCGCAAACGGTAACACTATGAGCCACAATATTCGCAATATCGCCATCATCGCGCACGTGGACCACGGTAAAACTACCCTGGTCGACGCCATGCTGCGGCAAAGCGGAATTTTTCGCGCCAACGAGGCGCTCGTCGAACGGGTAATGGACTCCAACGATCTGGAGCGCGAGCGCGGCATCACCATTCTGGCCAAGAACACCGCGCTATTTTTCCACGACATCAAGATCAACATTGTGGACACCCCGGGCCACAGCGACTTTGGCGGAGAAGTGGAACGCGCGCTGCGCATGGTCGATGGCGTCGTCGTGCTGGTGGACGCCAGCGAGGGCCCGCTGCCGCAGACCCGCTACGTTTTGCAGAAAGCCCTGGCGGCCAAGCTGCCTCCGGTCATCGTGCTGAACAAGATCGACCGCGTCGATGCGCGGGCCAAAGAAGTCCTCGACGAGATCTACGACCTGTTCATCGATTTGGACGCGACCGAAGACCAACTCGATTTTCCCGTGGTGTATACCAACGCCCGCGACGGCGTGGCGCACCGCGTGCCAGGCGATGATTCCAAGGATCTACTGCCGCTGTTCGAGACCATCGTCAAGTCCATCCCCCCACCGCCAGGCGATCCAGAAGGCATCCTGCAAATTCAAGTGATGAACCTGGATTACAGCGATTTTCTAGGCCGCATCGCCATCGGCCGGGTCTTCAACGGAACGCTGCGCCGTGGCGCGGACGTGGGCATCAGCAAGCTGGATGGAAAATTGGCTCCGACGCGCATCACCAAGCTGTACACGTTTCGCGGCCTGGAGCGCGACGAGGCCGAGAGCGTCGCCGCAGGCGACCTGGTCGCCATCGCCGGCGTCGAAGGCATTCAGATTGGCGAGAGCATCGTAGATCTGGCCTCGCCGCTGCCTCTCGAACCTTTGCTGATCGACGAACCGACGCTGGCCATGATTTTCACCGTGAACAGCAGTCCGCTCTCCGGCAGGGAGGGCAGCTACCTCACCTCGCGCGACCTGCGCGACCGCTTGCAGAAAGAGCTGCTCACCAACGTCTCCATCCGCGTGGAAGACACGGAAACCCCCGAATCCTTCCGCGTTCTGGGCCGCGGCGAACTGCAGCTCGCGATCTTGATCGAGACCATGCGCCGCGAGGGCTTCGAATTGATGGTCGGCAAGCCCGAAATCGTGGTCCGCACCGAAAAAGGACGCAAGCTCGAGCCGCTGGAGCGTCTGGTCATCGACGTGCCCGAAAGTTTCATCGGCATCATCCTGGAAACCACAGGCAGCCGGCGCGGCGAAATGTTGAAGATGAGCAATCACAATTCCGGCCGCGTGCGCATGGACTTCAAAATCCCTTCGCGCGGGCTGATCGGCTTGCGCAGCCAGCTGCTGACCGACACGCGCGGCACCGCGCTGATTCACTCGATCTTTGAAGGCTGGATGGACTATGCCGGCGAGATGGCGCTGCGCCCCACAGGCGCGCTGGTAGCGGACCGCCCCGGCCCGTCGACGGCGTTCGCGCTGTGGAATATCCAGGAGCGCGGCGAGCTTTTCATCGGCCCGGCCATCGAAGTCTACGAAGGAATGATCATCGGCGAAAATTCCCGCGAGCAGGACATGGACGTCAACGTCACCAAGGAAAAGAAGCAGACCAACATGCGCTCGTCCAGCGCCGACGAAGCCATCCGCCTGATTCCGCACCGCGAGCTGAGCCTCGAGCAAGCCATCGAATTCATCGCCGACGACGAGTTCGTCGAAATCACCCCGAAATCGATTCGCCTGCGCAAAAAAGTCCTGCCAGCCAACCGGCGCCCGCGCCGCTGGCAGGAAATTCGCGCCAGCCACGAAACCGCGCGCTAATTCTTTAAAACAATTCTTTTCTTAACAAATCCCGCTGGGTTTCGGCGCGGTGCCGGATTCTTGCGTGGGAGATGTCTGCATGCTCGGCACTGTATACGGTATCGTGCCCGCCAAAGTCGCAACACATTGCTGGATCAGCTGCGCAGCCGCGGGAAGCGGAGACGGCAAAGTGGGAATCGACTGGTTAGGCGCTTTGAAGTTCAGGGCGCTAGTCAGATCGCCGACAGTCGAGCGGCGCCACGCGCTCAAGTTGGGAACTTCAGCGCCAAATCGGGTCTCCAGAAAACGTAGTATCGAGGTGTGATCGAAAAGGTCCGAAGACACAAATCCGCCGCGGCTGAACGGAGAGATGATCAGCATGGGCACGCGAAAACCGAGCCCGATCGGTCCGGAGATGGCGGGACTTCCGGCTGCCGTGGGATCCGGCACCGCGGGCGCCGTGAGGTATTCGCCAGGCGTACCGGGAGGCGCCGTGACCGGGGGAACATGATCGAAGAAGCCGCCATTTTCGTCGTAGGTCGCAAAAACGACAGTCTTCGCCCACGCCGCTGGATTGCTCATCAAGGCGGCCAGCATCGCCGACAGCGTAATCTCCCCAAAAACGGAGGGGGCTGGCGGGTGGTCGGAATCAACCTCCGAAGCCAGTACCCAAGATACCTGCGGCAAATTGCCTAACGCCGCATCGCTTAGAAAATCAACCGGAAACTGCGGCCCGAACGCGTTTTGATGCAGCGGCGAGGATGGGTCCTGAAAGTTCTTGAAATACGATAGCACGTTGTCGGAGAACAGGCCGTTCAAGATATTTTGGTCCGGCGAACTGTAAACCTTCCAGGAAATACCCCGCGCCTGAAGCTGTTCCGGCATGGTGGTGTACGTCAAGCGCCCGAAAAAAGACGAACGACTCAAACCCAGCGTTTGGATGACCGGACCGCCGTTCTTTCCATCGGGGTCGATGGAAGCCGCCACCGTATAAATGCGGTTCGGATCGGACGGGCCGATCACCGGACAGAAATAGTTGTCGCAGATGGTGAAAGCGTCGGCCACCGCGTAGTAAAACGGAAGGTCCGCGCGCGTGTAGTAACCCATCGTCAGGACCGCGTCGTTGGCGTTGATAGGCAGGCGTGAAGTAACAAAGCCATCCATCGCGCCGTTGTTCCAGCTCTGATGCTGCGGCACCCAGTCATGGCTGATGTCGTGGGTGCATGCGGCATTGGTCGTAGCCGTGTCCAGATGGAACGGCAGCAAGGTGCCCATCGGGGCGTTTGCGGTGTTTGCAGGATCGGGTTGACGGAAAGCCATGCTGGGGTCGGAGAACCCACGGACGCCTCGGTAGCTCCCAAAATAATGATCGAAAGAGCGATTCTCTTGAATGAAAATGACGACGTTCTGAATGTCTGACAATTGCGAGCAAGCTGCGGGAGTAACGGGCGTGGGTGGAGAGATTAGCGAACCCCCGCCACAGCCGTGTAGACCCAAACCCGCAAGTTCCGCGGCTGCCGCGGTAGCCCCGAGCTTCAGTAATTCCCGGCGAGAAAGACCCTTGAGTATCATCACTCAGGTTGGATGCGGCCACCGGCGCTAAGGGCCGCCCGGCATCTTTGCCGGCAACTTGGCATCACAGAAGTTTAGCTTGACCACTATGTCGCGGCACGCTATAGTGTATCGCGACATATAAATCACCGCGGCAAAGCGAGACACAAACCATGGCCACGAAAACTCCTGCCCCCGAAACCAACCCGCCGCTCACTCCCGCCATGTTTCACGTTTTGCTGGCGCTGGCGGGCGACGATCTCCACGGCTACGCCATCCTGAAAGAGGTGACACAGCGGACCGGCGGCGAAGTGCAGCTGAGTACCGGCACGCTCTACGGAATCATAAAACGCTTGCTGAACGATGGCCTGATCTCCGAGCTTCGCCAGCGGCCAGCCGCGGCAGATGACGACGAACGCCGCCGCTACTATCGGCTCACCGCGAAGGGCCGCGAAGTAGCCGCAACGGAAGCCGCACGGCTGGAGAAAATGGTGGCTCTGGCGCGCTCGCGGCATCTTCTGAGGAAGATACAACCGGCATAGGCCCTGGACGCGCGCAACAAGTGCTGGAACCCATTTCTTCGCAGTAGGAGGCAGCCATGAGTGACACCACCACACGACGGACTACCCGGTTCTACCGGCTACTGTTGCGATTGCTGCCTGCGGAGTTCCGCGGCGACTACGGCCCAGAGATGGAACAAGTGTTTGCGGAGCAGCGCGCCGAGGCCGCCCGCGCGGGAGACAAGATGGGTCTCTGGCGCCTGTGGTGGGAAACGGCCAAAGGCATTTTCACCACCGCCCCGCGCGAACATCTCTCCATGCTGCGCCAGGATTCCGCCTTCGCGCTGCGCATGATGGCCAAGAACCTCGGCTTCACGATCGCGGCGATCATCGTCCTCGGCCTGGGCATCGGCGCCAATACCGCGATCTTCAGCGTCGTCAATGCCGTGCTGCTGAAGCCCCTGCCTTACGAACATGGCGAACGCCTCCTGCTCCTGCGCCAGGGGACATCGCGCGCCGGCCAACTGGGCCGCACCGTATCTGTGCCGGAGTTGTTGGACTACCGCCGACAAAACCGCAGCCTGGACGCCCTGGTCGAATACCACAACATGCAATTCATCCTGCTGGGACGCAACGAACCGGAACGCGTCGAAACCGGCGTCGTTTCCTGGAACTTCTTCGATGTCCTCGGAGTCAAGCCGCTGGCCGGTCGAATGTTCGAGCCCGATGACGAAAAGCTCGACGCGCCGCCGGTGTTGCTGCTCAGCTACGAATACTGGCTGCGCAGTTTCGGCGGCGATCCCACGGTAGTCGGCAAGACTTTTCGCATGAACGACAAGGCCCACGCGGTCATCGGCATCCTGCCGCCATTCCCGCAATATCCCGAACAAAATGACGTCTACATGCCCTCGTCCGCCTGCCCCTTCCGCTCCAACCCGCAAACCATTGCCAATCGCCAAGGGCGCATGGTCCGCATGTTCGGCCGCATGAAACCTGGCGTGAAACCCTCGCAAGCTGAGGCTGATCTCTCCACCGTGGCGGCATCCATGCAGCGAGAATTTCCAAAAGACTATCCCGAAGATTCCACCCTGAAAGTCGAGACCACGCCCTTAAAGGCGGAGCTGACCCGCAGCGCCAGACCCACCATGCTGCTGCTGTTGGCAGCGGCAGGTTTCGTCCTGCTGATCGCCTGCGCCAACGTGGCCAATCTCAATCTAGCCCGCATGGTACGGCGCGATCGCGAACTGGGAATACGCGCGGCCATGGGCGCTGGCCGCGTGCGTCTCTTCCGTCAATTGCTGACGGAAAGTTTCCTTCTTGCGTTGGGGGGCGGCGCCCTGGGTTTGTTCTTGGCCGCTGGCGGAGTGCAGTTGCTGGTGGCCTATGTGGCGCGTTTCACGCCCCGGGCCAATGAAGTGCACATGGACAGCGCGGTGCTCCTTTTCACCCTCGGCGTCGCGCTCTTCGTCACCGTGCTGACCGGAACCGCGCCCGCTCTGGTGCGCAGGGACGCCCTGGTTACCACGCTAAAGGAAGGCGGCAACCAAACCACGCCAGGCGCCGCTCGCGGAAAAATGCGCAGCGCGCTGATCGTCGCTCAAGTCGCGGTTTCCTTCCTGCTGCTCATCGGCGCGGGCCTCACTGTGCGCAGCCTGATCAATTTGCAGCGGGTCGACGCCGGCTTCCGCCCGGAAAACGTCCTGAGCGTGCAAATCAGCCTGGATTTCAGCAAAGACATGTCCAACCGCAGCATGCTGGCCTTTTCCGATTTGCTTCTCGCAAAAATTCAAGCCATGCCCCAAGTAACGTCAGCAGCCATGTCGGGAGAGTTGCCTCTCGATAAACAGCCGGCCCTCAACAATGAATTTTTGATTGAGGGCCGGCAGGGCTATGCCGTGGACGCCAAGCCCACGGCCGAGTTCAACGTCGCCACTCCCGACTACTTCCACACGCTGGGCGTCGCCATCCTCGCCGGGAGAGCGTTCGATGGGCGGGATCGCCTGGACAAACCGCTTGTGGCCATCATCACTCAGTCCCTGGCGCAACATCGCTTCCCGGGAGAAAATCCAGTGGGACGCCGTATCTCTTTCGACGGCGGCCAGACCTGGACGCAGATCGTGGGAATCGCCGGCGACGTGCGAGAGCGCACACTCGATCAAGCCCCTGCCGATCTGATATATCTCCCGTATGCGCAGTACCCGCAGATGAGCCCGAGCCTGGTGGCCAGAACCCTGGGCGATCCGATGAACATCGCCCGCGCGGTAGTCCTGCACATGTACGAAGTCGATCCCAACCAGCCCGCCGGGCGCATTCAGTCGCTGGAGCAGGTGCGCACGGATTCCATCGCGGCGCCCAGGCTCACTGCGGACCTGCTCGGACTGTTCGCCCTGCTGGCCCTGGCCATTGCCGCAGCGGGAATTGGCGGCGTTATGGCGCTGTCCGTCAGCCAGCGCACCCACGAAATCGGCGTACGCATGGCCATCGGCGCCCGGCCGGCCGAGATTGTGCTCATGATCCTTAGTCACGGGATGGGCCTGGCGGCTACGGGGGTCGTCTTGGGAGTCGTGGTAGCTTTTGCCCTGACCCATACAGTCAGGACCTTTCTTTTCGGTGTAACCCCCACCGATCCCATAACTTTCGTCGGCGTCGCTGCAGTTCTCTCCGCCGCGGCCTTCACCGCCTGCTATGTCCCAGCCCGCCGCGCGGCAAAAGTAGACCCGTTGCGCGCCTTGCGCACCGAGTGAGTCTGTTGGGTCAGTGCGCTGATTTCTCGAGCAGCTCCGCTAAGTATTGCTTCCAAACGGCAGCCGAGGTGTGGGTTCCATGTCCGCGCGTCTGGTCGCTGATCGGAATGAGCACGAACTTCGCGTTCTTGACCCTCTTGATTTCGGTCTGCGCCATGGTCAGCTCCGGCGGATTGATGAAATCATCCGCGGAATTGATGTACATCACGGGCGCTTTGATTTTTTCCAGTTGCGGCGACGGCTCATAGTTTCGCGAAGCATTCACCTGGTACAGCAAATCGTTGGCGTCCAGCTCCGCCAAGTGGTCCTTGAAATACTGGTCGAGAAACTTATCGGCGGCATCTCGCGTCGGCATATTTTTCTGCATGAGCAGCGGCGCGCTCCCCGCGATCATCAGAAAATCCAGAGCCGTCCGGAGGCTTTGCTGCGGCTCGACTGTGTAGTCGCCGCCTTTCCACTCCGGATCGTTGCGGATGGCGTCCATCACCATCTTGCGCCACAGGCGATTGCGGCCGGCGATCTGCACCGGCTGGCAGGCCAGCGGCATCAGCGCATCCATGAAATCGGGATAGGTTTCGCCCCACACAAAGGAGTGCATGCAGCCCATCGAAGTTCCCATCACCAGCCGCAAATGATTTACGCCCAGGCCTTCGCTGAGTAGGCGGTTGTGCGCGGCGACCATGTCGTCGTAGTCGTACTGCGGAAAATGCGCATGCAATCCGTCGCTGGGTTTCGAGGATTTTCCGTGTCCGATACCGTCGGGAAGAACGATGAAATAGCGCGCCGTATCGAGCAGCTGCCCAGGCCCAAACAGTTCGCCCGCAAACTGCGGCGCAAAAAATTGGTGCCCGGTGCCCCCGGTGCCATGGAGAATCAACACGGCATTGGTAACGCGGCCCTGAGCGTCACGAACCGGCTTGCCGAGCGTCGTGTAGTGCAACCGCAACTCCGGCAAGGACTCGCCGGAGTGAAACTTAAAATCGCGCAAGACGAAATCGCCCTCCGTCGAAGGCGGCAGTGTTTGCTGACTCATCGAAGGTAGGGCGAGAGAAAGAATGGCCATCAAAACGGCAGCGGAGAAACCCAGAACCGATCGCAACATCGTTCACCTCAGGGGAAAAGAATCTACCACATAGCCAGGCCGAAAAGCCTCGCAGGCTCGCAAAGAAGCGGATGCCTGCGTCCTTGTGTTCAAACCCGGCTGTGCATACACTGCGTCGCGTCATCCGATCTCTCACTTCTGGACGGTGCCATGCGCAAAGTTGTGCTCCTCTTCTTGTCCTCGTTGTTGTTGCCCTGTTTCGCCTGGTCTCAGGCGCGCCCCAAGCTTTCGCCGCAAGTGCGTGATTTCGTCCGGGAAGACGCTGCGATCATCGCGCTGGCGCACGTGCGCGTGATTGACGGCACTGGCGCCGCCGCGCGCGCGGATCAAACCCTGATTATCCAGGACGGAAAAATCACGGCCTTGGGCGACGCGGCCATCACAAAAATCCCCGACGGCGCAAAAGTCCTCGACCTCACGGGCCGCAGCATCATTCCGGGCCTGGTCGGCTTGCACGATCACCTGTACTATCCCGCGCCCGGCGGCTCGCCGCCACTTTACCCGGAGCATGCCGCAAGCTTTCCACGACTGTATTTAGCAGGAGGCGTGACCTCCATCCGCACCACCGGAAGCGTCGAAACCTACACTGATCTGGAACTCAAGCGCGCCATCGACGAAGGCAAAGTGGCTGGCCCGAAAATGCACGTCACCGGGCCCTATCTGGAAGGCCAAGGCGCCTACACCCTGCAGATGCACCAACTAAAGGACGCCGAGGACGCGCGGCGCACCGTGGAATTCTGGATCGCCGAGGGCGTGACTTCCTTTAAGGCATACATGAACATCACGCCCGAACAATTGGGCGCGGCGGTGAAGGCGGCACACGCCCACGGAATCAAAGTGACCGGGCACCTCTGCTCCATTGGCTTCCGGGAAGCGGCGGCGCTGGGAATCGATGATTTGGAACATGGCCTGTTGGTCGATACCGAGTTTCTCCCAGACAAAAAACCCGGAATCTGCCCGGACACGTCGGCCGCGGAGAAAGGACTGCTGGGCCTCGATGTGGCAGGCAGTCCCTTGCAAGACACGATCAAGGACTTGGTAGCGCATCACGTCGCGGTCACTTCAACGTTGCCGGTCTTTGAGACATTTGTGCCCAACCGTGCTCCCGTCGACGCGCGCGTGCTGGACGCCATGTTGCCGGAAACCAGGATCGATTATTTGAAGACCCGCTCCAAGATTTCCGATAGCGGAGCGGGGTCCGACTGGCCCGCACTGTTCAAAAAAGAACTGGAGTTCGAGCACGCATTTGCCAAGCAAGGCGGCCTGCTGCTGGCGGGGCTCGATCCGACCGGATACGGAGGCGTGATCGCAGGATTCGGCGACCAGCGCGAAGTGGAATTGCTGGTGGAAGCCGGATTCACCCCGCTGGAAGCCATCCACATCGCCACGTCGAACGGCGCAGAGTTTCTAGGCGAGCTGGACAAAATCGGAACGCTCGCTGCCGGCAAGGCGGCCGACATCGTGGTGATCCAAGGAGACCCGTCGGCCAAAATCAAGGACATCGAGAAAGTGGAACTCGTTTTCAAAGATGGAGTGGGCTACGACTCGGCAAAATTGATCGAATCCGCGAAAGGGCAAGTGGGTTTGCGATAAGCGGGAATAACCTCAATCTTTTCCGGTTAAAGATTGTAGGAACGAGAGGATGCCTGTTAATTGCCCGGTTGATCTGCTAAGCAAACCACTCCTAACCGGGCCGGGAATGATGTAAAGTCTACTGCCAACTTGCAGCGTGCTGGTGGTACGCGGCATCTTAACGACTGGGGTTTGCTTGGGGTTAACGCTGAACCTCTTGCCGGACGAGACAGGGGAAATCTTTGAGTACTGACCGGACAGCTGCGCTTACGCCGTCGCACCACGCAAATTCTTCGGACTGCACCATCGCCGCCACGGCCACGGCGCTCCCGCCGCACACCATCACCCGCGAGGACGTGAAGTATTACATGGGCCGGGTGTTCGACATTCCCGAGCGCAAGCTGGAAGCCATGATGAGCATCGTGGACAACGCCCAGGTGCACAATCGCCACGCGATTTTCCCGATTGAGTACACCGTGGAACCACGGGCGCTGTCGAAAACCAATCAGGAGTACATGGAACACGCCATCAAGCTGGGGCGCGAAGCCGCGGAAAAATGTCTGGAGCGCGCGGGCCTGCGGCCGGACGAAATCGATCTAATCATTACGGTCTCATGCACCGGCTTCATGATTCCCTCGCTGGATGCGCACCTCATCAATTTGATGGGCTTCCGCTCCAACGTCAGGCGCATGCCGTTTACGGAGCTGGGATGCGCGGCCGGAGCGATGGCGCTCGGGCGCGCCGCCGATTTTCTGAAAGCGGAACCCGGCGGCAACGTCCTGATCATCGCCGTCGAGCTGCCTTCGCTGACCTTCCAGCGCAAGGATATTTCCCAGGCCAACCTGATCTCGTCGATCCTATTCGGAGATGGCGCCGCAGCTGTGCTCGTCAGCGGCAGAGACGTAAAAGGGCCGAAAATCCTGGTCTCCGAAACCTACACGTTTCCGGATTCGCTAGGCGCCATGGGTTTCGACCTGCGCGATTCCGGCTTTCACATCTTGCTCGACAAGGGCGTTCCGGAAATGATCGGCGCGAAAATCCGCGGCCTGATCGATGGATTTCTCGGGCGGCACGGCAAGAAACAGGAAGACATCAAGGGCTGGATCCTCCATCCTGGCGGCGCTCGCTTGCTGGGGAACGTCGAGATCGCTCTGGGCCTCACAAAGTGCCAGACCCAGCCGTCCTGGGACATCCTCGCCAACGTGGGCAACTTATCCAGCGCCACCATCCTCTTTATCTTGCAGGAGTGGCTGGAGAAGCGTCCACTCAAACCCGGGGAGTTCGCGCTCGCGGCGGCTTTCGGACCGGGCTTCAGTGCGGAGTTTTTGTTGCTGCAATGGACCTAACCGTCATCGCGTTTCTGGCGTTGCTCGCTGCCGTGGCGGCGCTGCGGCTGCTGGAGTTGCGCATTTCGCGGCGTCACCAGCAGGAACTGGTAGCCCGCGGCGCTGCCAAAGTGGACGAGCCGAGGTTCCGTTGGATGGTCCTGCTGCACACCGCGGTTCTTCTCGGGGCAGCGTTGGAAGTCGTTCTCCTGAAGCGCCCTTTTATTCACGCGCTGGCGGCGGTCATGTTCGCGATTTTTCTGGCCGCCAATGCCGTGCGCTGGTGGGTGATCCGCACGCTGGGCGATCATTGGAACGTACAAATAATGGATTCGACGCGGCTGGGCGTGGTCACTTCAGGTCCTTTTCGCTTCGTTCGGCATCCAAACTACGCCGCGGTCTTCGCGGAAATGCTGGCATTGCCGCTTATCCACACAGCATGGATTACGGCGCTGGCCGGGTCGCTGGCGCACATGGCAGTATTGACGCAGCGGTTGTCCACGGAAGAGCGCGTGCTCTTTGCCAATCCGGACTATCGCGCGGCGATGTCGGGCAAGCCAAGATTCCTGCCCGGCCTGTTCTGATTGAGAAAGCTCTAATGCATCAGCGACCTTATATCCATGTCCTTGCGCTGTTCCTGCTGCTCGCTCCCGCGGCCAGTCGCGCCCAAAGCACCACGGACAGCCTTGGCCCGGCGTTCACCACCGACCCCGAACTCGCGGCGGCGTTTCATCTCCTCTATGCGCAGCAATTTTCACAAGCCCGTGAAAATTTTGCGAGTTGGGAATCCCATCACCCGCAAGAGCCCTTCGGCGAAGTGGCGGTGGCCGCCAGCTACCTGTTCGAAGAGCTTTACCGTCAAAACGTGCTCACCAGCGATTTTTTCCTGAACGAAGAGCGGTTTTTGCATGGCATCGAGGGTAAGCCCGACGCCGCGCGAATGAGCGATTTCCGCGCGGCACTGACACGCACCCGGACGCTGTCCAGAGAGCTGATGAAGAAAAACCCCAAGGACCCGGAGGCGCTGTTTGGCCTGACGCTGGCCGCCGGAATGGAATCCGATGCCAACGCCATTCTCGAGAAAAAGCAGCTCGACGGCCTGAAGCGCATGAAGGAAGCCAACGAATACGCGAAACAATTGCTGGCGCAACAGCCGGATACCAACGACGCCTACGTGGCCCTGGGAGCCGCCAATTACATCATTGGATCGCTAAATCCCGGCTACCGCTTTGCGCTGTGGTTTGGCGGGATTCACGGCGACAAGAAGCTGGGCATGCAGCAACTGGGCAAGACCGCGGAGAACGGCCGCTATCTGCAACCCTTCGCCAAGATTCTATTGGCGCTGGCCGCCCGCCGGGAAAAACAAAACGCGTTGGCGCAAAAGCTCCTTCTCCAGTTGAGCCAGGAATTTCCGAGCAGCCCACTCTTCGCCGCCGAATACGCGAAAGCCATGGGCCGCCCCATCCCCGCCGAGATCACCCGCTGATATGGAGTGCGGCGCTTGGGCGCCGCTTTCGCCACTTCGGCTATTACCTCCCAAGAATCCAATGGACTACAATCTCGCCCTGCCGCCCGCGAATTTGGGCGCCATTCGAAAGGCGGTGACCCGTGTTCCAGCAAGACATGTTGAAGGATCGCGCGATGTTTCTGAGCGGCGGCGGATCGGGTCTCGGCCGCTCGATGGCCCTGCATTTTGCAGCGCTCGGCGCGAAAATGTTTCTCGTTGGCCGCCGCGAAGATCCATTGCGTGAGGTCTGCGACGAAATCCGGCGCGGCGGCGGATCGGCCGCCTTCACCACCTGCGACGTGCGCGACTACGCCGCCGTGGAAGCCGCCGCGCACAAAGCCACCGCACAATTCGGCCGCATCGACACGGTCATCAACAACGCCGCGGGCAACTTCATGGCCCGCACGGAAAAACTCACGCCCAATGCTTTCAACGCGGTCATCGGCATCGTCCTGAACGGCAGCTTTAATTGCACGCAAGTGTTCGCCAAAAACTGGATCGCGGAAAAACTTGGCGGCAACGTCTTGAACATCGTCACCACCTACGCCGCAGCCAATTGCGGCTCGGCATTCGTGGTGCCGTCCGCTTGCGCGAAGGCCGGAGTGCTGGCCATGACCACCTCGCTGGCGGTGGAGTGGGCGAAATATCACATCCGCGTGAACGCCATCGCGCCGGGACCTTTTCCCACCGAAGGCGCGTGGTCGCGCTTGATGCCCTCCAAGCAATTCGAGGAACACGCCAAGGAAGCGCACCCCATGAAGCGCTTCGGCCGGCACCCGGAATTGACCAGCCTGGCGGCCTTCCTGCTGAGCGACATGGCCGAATACATCAACGGGGAATGCGTGGTGATCGACGGCGCTCAGTGGTTGCGCGGCGCCGGAGAATTCAACAATCTTCTGCTGCTTCCGGAAGCCGCGTGGGACGCCATGGAAGCCGCGCGCCCGAAAAAATCCTGACGCGGCCTACTGCGGCAGCGCCCGCTTGCGCAGCACCACGCGCAGCTTGACGATCCCGATGCTCTGGCCGTTGGATTCCGCGCGAATGGTAACTTCGCGCGGCTCCTGCTTTTTGGGATCGGCCTCCCCAAGCTCCGGCAGCGCGATGTCGACGCGCGCCGCGGCCACCTGCTTAGCCGCGAGCACAAATTTTCCCGCGCCGCCTTGCACCGTCCATCCCGCGGGCAGATCCGCGGAGAGCGTAACCTCTCGAGCTGCCGCGGTGCGATTTCGCAGCCACAGCGGCACCGCCAAAGTAGTTCCCGCCTGGAGCGCGATCTCCGGCGGCTCCGGATGCGGTAATTGGCCAAGTCCGTGAGCGCGGCGAAACTCGGCGTAATAACTCCATGGCCCGCCCAATTCGGCGGAAACTTCCGGCCGCTCCGGTTCTGGGGCTGCGGCAGGCCGCGCGAAGGGAATTGCGCCCGCTGCGATGTTCTCGAAAATGTCTCCGGTCACGCTGCCGCCGACCAGCGATTTCCCCAGAACAAAACGCTGCGCATCGGCCCAGCCATCGGCCGTCGCCATCTTTTCGATTTGGGCTTCGTCCATTTTGCTGATCGTGTCGAGATAGCCTTTGGCCTGCGTTTGGTGGGCGCGAAACGATTCCAGAGTCATGCGCCAATACGCCATTTTCGACGATTTCGCGATGTCTTTCACGGAGTACTCCGGGCCTTTGCCGCGAAATAGCTCGTCATTCTCCGCGTCGGGAAAGTAGTAGATCTTCTTCACCTGCCACGGGTGAAGGTTTTCCATGTAGATTTCGCGGCGCCCGGTGGGCCCAGCCACTTGGCTGGGAAAGACGGTGGGGTCGCCCGCGAGGTCGAAAGCTTCGGTAGCCATCACACCTGCGGCTTGATGGTCGCCGTGGTCTTCGCCAATGAACGTGCCCGGCAGTCCGGTCATGATCACGTCGGGCCGCGTCAATCGGACTAGGAGCACCAGTTGCTCCAGCGCAGCGCCATGTTCCCAATTCGCCAGAGAACGCAAGACGTTCTGGCTGGCGGTATCTTTCCCGCCGAAGAACCACACGTTGGTGATTCCCAGCGTGGCCAAAGCGCGGCGTGCTTCGATTTCACGTACCGCGCCTAGCGCCTCGGCTTGTTCCGCGCCGGCTTCGTTTCCTCCGCTGCTGCCATGCGTACCAAACGCCACCGCCACGCGCTTGCCCTCGTCCATCGCACGCGCAAGATACGCAGTGGCAGCAGCTTCGTCGTCCGGATGTGCCACCACCACAAGAATATCCGCCTTGTACCGTTCGTCCGCCTGCGGCAGCGGTTTCGCATCCTGCGCAACACCGCGGAGCGGCAGGAGCAACAAAAACACGAAGTACATCGCGAGTCGTTTCATTCGTACCCTCGGGAGGAAGGCTTAAGGATCTCAAATGGCGGTAGGGCCAAGAAAAGAGTTTACCCTGCTCGCGGCGCTCCGCGAAATTCGGCGGGCTCTGCTCGCAGCCCCTACCGCAACGATACTTTCTCAGCGCCGCATCGTATTGAGAGGAGAGGCGATATCGATGAGCTTCTCAAAGCGGGCCTGGCGCAGGCTCCTCGTAGCGAGCGCCTTGGCTTTTTCTTGGCTACCTTGGCGGGGACCCCTGCAGGCGCAGACAAACGACGCCTTGGCTTCGGCGCTGGAATCCGCGCGGCGAACGCGAGACGAATCGCAGCTTCAGTCCCTCAGGACCCAACTTGAGCAGCACCTCAGCCAGGATGCAAACGACGCGCAAACTCCATATCAACTCGCCCTGGTACAGGCGTACCTGGTCGACGTCTACGAAGCCCGCAAGGACAAAAAGTCCGCCGGCACCGCGGTTGACAAGGCTATCGAAGCTGCCCAACGCTCCTTGCAGCTCAACGAAAAATCCGCCGACGCTCACAGTCTCTTAGCCGATCTCTACGGCCGGAAAATCTCGCTGGGCAGCGCCATGTTTGCCGGCCCCAAATACGGACCTAAAATCGATCAAGAGAATCAACGTGCCATGGCCCTCGACGACAAAAATCCCCGCGTCTGGGCCAGCACCGGCCGCAAGTTTCTAATGGCTCCCAAAATGTTCGGCGGCGACGTTCCCAAGGGCATCGAGAGCTTCCAGAAGTCCCTGTCCCTCGATCCCTCGCAGGACGAAACCTGGGTCTGGCTTGCCAAGGCATACCAAAAGCAAGGCGACAAACCCAAAGCCCACGACGCCATCCAGCACGCCCTGCAGCTCAATCCTCAAAATACGTTCGCCAAAGCCATCGACCAAGCGAAGTAGGTCAATATCAATATCGATGACAATCGTGGCGGTACGATGCATGATCGATATAATATTTGACATACTAAGGATTGATCGATAGAATTGTGGTTAGGAGAATCGGCCATGGACACCGTGAAGGTCTCGCCCAAATTTCAGGTCGTTATCCCAAAAAAGATTCGCGAACAGTTAGACCTTAAACCCGGGACCGAATTGCACGCCTACGTTCTGGACGGAACCATACGCCTAAGCCCTCCTCGCTCGCTCAAGGATCTACGCGGCATGGCGAAGGGCATACGGTGGAAAGACGAAGACCGTGACCACACCGAGCGGTTCTGAACGATACATTGTCGACTCCTCGGGCTGGGTAGAGTTTCTCGGCGATGGTCCGAAGGCCGCCGGCTTTGAACCCTTTTTCGAAGATCCCGCATCCCTGGTCCTGCCAACAATTGTTGTGTATGAGGTTTTCAAGAAGCTGCTGCTGGAGCGAGGAATTTCCTTTGCGGAGCAGTTCTACGCGCGCGCGTGTGAATTACGGGACTCCACGATCGTGCTCGACACCGACTTAGCTGTTCGCGCAGCCCGGGTGAGTGTGGAAACCGGTCTGCCGATGGCCGACGCCATTATCTACGCAACAGCGCAAGAGCTTGGCGCCAAGCTGGTCACCTCGGATGCGCATTTCGCCGGACTTTCCGGCGTAACGCTGCTCTGATTCCATGTCAGTCGCGCCTTGACCCTTGTCCAACCCGTCGATAAGCTTAGAGCTTCTTTTTCCGGGTGAAATGAAGCATGGAACCGATTCACATTACATTGCCTGACGGAAAGGTCCAGGAGGTGCCGAACGGCACTACCCCCGCGGACATCGCCCGAAAAATCTCGCCCCGCCTGGCCGATGCAGCGCTGGTCGCCCGCGTCGCGGAACCCAACGACGGCGCAGGCGAGCTGATCGATCTGCGCCGGCCGCTGGACCACGACGTCAAGCTGCAAATCCTCACCGAAAAAGATCCTGACGCGCTGTTCGTCTTTCGCCATTCCGCGGCCCATCTGCTGGCCGCCGCGGTGATGGAGCTCTATCCGAACGTGAAGCTCGGCATTGGCCCGCCGATCGAGACCGGCTTCTTCTACGAATTCCTGCGCGACGATCCCTTCACACCGGACGATCTCGCCAAAATCGAAACTAAGATGCACGAACTCGCGGCCCAGGATCTGCCCAATGAGCGCAAGCTGATCCCCAAGCCGGAAGCCGTCGAGCTGTACAAAAAGACCAATCAAACCTTCAAGTGCGAGCTGGTCGAAGAAAAAGCCGAAGACCCCATGGTCTCTTTCTACACCACCGGCAAATTCATCGACTTTTGCCGCGGCCCGCACATTCCTTCCACCAAGCGCATTCACGCGTTCAAGTTGATGAGCGTTGCGGGTGCCTACTGGAAAGGCCAGGAAGGCAACCCGCAGCTTCAGCGCATCTACGCCGCGTGCTTCTTCACCCAAAAGGAACTCGACGAATATCTTCACAGGCTGGAAGAAGCCAAGCGCCGCGATCATCGCAAGCTCGGCGCCGAACTGGATCTCTTCAGCATTCAGGACGAAGCCGGCCCTGGCTTGATTTTCTGGCACCCCAAAGGCGGCTTGATCCGCACCATCATCGAAAACTGGCTGCGCGAAGAACTCCAAAAGCGCGGCTACGATCTCGTGTACACGCCGCACATCATGCGCCGCGATCTGTGGAACACCAGCGGCCACACCGGCTATTACAAAGACAGCATGTTCGGCCCGGTGGAAGTCGAAAAAACCGACTACCAGCTCAAGCCCATGAACTGCCCAGGCCACATCCTCATCTACAAATCAAAGCTCCGCAGCTACCGCGATCTTCCCGTGCGCCTCGCCGAACTCGGCACCGTCTATCGCTACGAGCGCAGCGGCGTCCTGCACGGCCTGCTGCGCGTGCGCGGCTTCACCCAGGACGACGCGCATATTTTCTGCACCGCTTCGCAGACCGAAAGCGAAATGGAAGCCTGCATGGATTTCGCCTTCGCGGTCATGAGAAATTTCGGCTTCGACAAATTCGAAGTGGAGCTCTCCGATTGGGACGCCTCGCATCCGGAGAATTACCCCGGCAGGCCCGAAGACTGGCATCGCGCCAGCGCCACTCTCGCCGGCACCATGAAGCGCATGAACATCCCCTTCAAGAAAGTCATAGGTGAAGCCGCCTTCTACGGCCCCAAGATCGACGTAAAACTCATTGACGCCATCGGCCGTCCCTGGCAGCTCACCACCGTGCAGTTCGACTTCAATCTCCCCGCGCGTTTCAACCTCGAATACGTCGGCGAAGACGGCGCCCGCCATCAACCCTTCATGGTCCATCGCGCTTTGCTCGGCTCCGTCGAGCGCTTCTTCGGCATTCTCGTTGAACACTACGCCGGAGCATTTCCGGTGTGGCTGGCCCCAGTGCAGGTTGAAATTTGCCCGGTCAGCGAAAAAGTGATCGACTACGCCAAGCACGTCACCGAAGCCCTCAAGCGCCACAACGTGCGCGTGCATCTGGACGACCGCAACGAAAAGCTACCGGCGAAAATCCGCGACGCCCAAATGCAAAAAGTCCCCTACATGCTGATCGTCGGGGGCAAAGAGGCCGAAGCCGGCACCGTCTCGGTCCGCCATCGCAGCAAAGGCGACCTCGGCCCCAAGCCCCTCTCCGATTTCGTGGACGCAATCCATCAAGAAATCGAAGCTCGCGCCATAGCCTAAATCTTCTCGGCGTTTCCTCCGCGATCTCCGCGTCGATGCGTTATCCTTACTTCGTCGCCGTGAGCTCCCAGCAATCTCTCCTGACCGAAGAGTCCTTCGCCGAAGCAGTCCGCGAACTCGCGCGACGCGACGCCCATCTCGCAGCCGTCCTGAAAAGCCACGGACAACCTCCACTCTGGGTCCGCGACCCCGGCTTCCCCACGCTCGTTTACATTATTCTCGAGCAACAGGTCTCGCTGGCCTCTGCCCGTGCGGCCTATCAACGTCTTCAGGCCGCCGCGCACCCTTTGACTCCAAAACGCTTCTTGCAGCTAACGGACACCGAACTCAAGCAGATCGGCTTCAGCCGACAAAAAACTCTGTACGCGCGTCTTCTCGCCGATTCCCTCGTTCAGGGCCATTTCGACCTAGGCCACCTGCTCGATCTTCACGATGAGGCCGCCCGCAAAATGCTCGTCGCCCTCAAAGGAATCGGTAATTGGACCGCCGACATCTATCTGCTGAGCGCACTCCGCCGCCCGGACATCTGGCCGGTAGGCGACTTGGCCCTCGCCACCGCCGTGCAAGAAGTAAAACGCCTCCGCACGCGCCCTTCACCGGAAAGACTCGAGAAAATGAGCGCTCCCTGGCGTCCCTTCCGCGCCGTGGCCGCCCGCCTCTTCTGGCACGCCTATCTTTGCAAGCGCGGCCAAAACACAGCTTCCGTCAGCTTGTAGTTTCTCCCGCGGGAGCATTACGATCTATCGCATGATGCAAACGATTTCCCGTCGCGGGTTCCTATTCGCAACCGGAGCCGCTCTGGTCGCTCCGCGCATCACATTCTCGGCAGACAAGGTGCCCACCTACCTCGATCACATCCTTCTCGGCTGCGACGACCTCGATCGCGGCATCGCGTTCGTCGAAACGCACACGGGAGTCCTTGCCAGGTTCGGCGGCGTGCACCCCGGCCGCGGCACGCGCAACGCCCTGCTGGCCCTCGGTGGCCGCCGCTATCTCGAAATCATCGCTCCCGACCCACAGCAAAGCACCCTTGTTCGCTGGCCCGAACTGAAGACAATGTCCGACCCGCGCCTTCTGACCTGGGCCGCCCATCCCGATTCGATCGACACCCTAGCCAAGCGCCTCCGAGACGCCAGGGTCGCCTTCGAAGGCCCGACCGACGGCTCCCGCAGCCGCCCCGATGGAAAAACTCTCCACTGGCAAACGCTCGACCTGAAAGATGACCGCCAAGGCCTTCTTCCGTTTTTCATTCAATGGAGTCCCGACTCCACTCACCCGTCCACCGACGCACCGCAAGGCTGCAATCTGGCCACCTTCGGCCTATTCGCTCCAGACTCGCAAGAACTCGCCAAAACCCTCCGCCTCCTGGAACTGGACGCCCCCGTCGAGTGCAGCGACAAACTTCAGCTGCGTGCCAGGATCATAGGCCCCAAAGGTCAACTCGACGTGACCTCTTGAAAGCGGCAGGCCCTCTGCTACCGCGCTTCCCGGCTGCCGCAGCAAACCCTTGTCGACGGCATGCGCACGCATGCTATACTTTGAAGCCCGTCCCAGGCTGCTTTTGAGCCGTGCGGGCGGGGTTAGTAAGCGCTTCGGGGTGAAGCGTAGTTTCTAGATTCGGGGCCATCCTCGGCGAACCGGGGCTACAGGCGCCTTTCATCAACTAGGGGGAATTCTGGCAGAACGTAATTTCCGGCAGAGCGACCGCACTCGCGTCAATGAGCGCATCCGGGCACGGGAAGTCCGGGTAATTGACGAAGAAGGCGGCCAGCTTGGCGTAATGCAACCGTTCGAGGCCGTCAAAATGGCGCGCGAACGCGGGCTCGACCTGGTGGAAATCTCGCCCACGGCGGATCCTCCGGTTTGCAAGATCACCGATTACGGCAAATTTCTTTACCAGCAGAATAAGAAAGCTCACGAGCAGCGCAAGAGCAGCCGCGGCTCGCAGCTCAAGGAAGTAAAGTTCCGGCCCAACACCGCGGAGCACGATTATCAGGTTCGCAAGAACCAGATCATCCGCTTCCTCGGCGAAGGCCACAAGGTGCGCGCCATGATTTTCCATCGCGGACGCGAAATGGCGCACCAGGAAGTAGGCCGCGCGAAAATGACGCGCCTGCTCGGCGAAATCGGCGAACACGGCCAAATCGAGACCATGCCGCGCATGGAAGGCAACGTCTTGGTCGCTCTGCTAGCCCCGAAGAAGGGCGCTCCGGTCGCCAAGCCGGTTTCGCAACCGGCCGCTCAACAAACGCAGTAGTCGGGAAGCAGTTGGCTTTTGCAAAGGGCTGGCATCAGCTCGTGTTTATGCAAGATTGCCGAAGCAGCAACTGTAGCGGCCGCCGACCGTGGCGGGCGCTTTTCGGCCTTAAGTACCTTCGTCGTTCTAGCAACGGGCCCTGAGCCCGCGTAGAGAGGATTTAGCAATGCCAAGAAACGCATCAAAGCCGAAGAAAAAACTGAAAACCCATCGCGGCGCCGCCAAACGCTTCAAGGTCACCGCGGGCGGCAAAATTCTCCGCATGCATTCCGGCAAGCGTCACCTGCTCGGCACCAAAAAGCCCGGCCGCATGCGCAAGCTGAAAAAGCTGACCCTGGTGAACAAGACCGACGTGCGCAACGTGAAGCTGATGCTTCCGTACGCCTAGGATATTCACCGATTTTCTCGGTTTCGATTTTCAACTTCAGCTCCACCGAAGTTGATTTGCAATACTACGGGGCGCAATCCTCGTAATTCGTGCCAGGCAGCGCTTCACGGGTGCCTGCCGGCCGATAGGCCGCACTCAGTCTTTTGCGAGGTAGCAAAAGATCCGCGGCATGTAGGCGCTGGGCTTCAGCCCGGCCCTGCACATCATCACCGGAGACAAACCCGTTGCCGTACGCGTGTCCTTCCAGCGCGTGCGCGCGCCCCGTTTGTCTCCCAACTGTAGCCGCGGTCTTTAGACCGCGGGTTTTCTGGACAGCGGCAAGTTTGCGCCGCGGAGCAGAAACCTCGCCTTTAAAACCAGGCGGACAAACAAAGGAGAAACCCCATGGCACGCGTAAAACGCGGCACAAAACGCCGAGCCCGGCGTAAGAAGTACCTCAGGCGAACCAAAGGCTTTTTTCTCACAAAGAGCAAGCTCTACCAATCCGCACAGGAAGCTGCCAATCGCGCCGACCGCTATGCCAAGCGCGACCGCCGCGTCAAGAAGCGCCAATACCGCCGCTTGTGGATTCAACGCGTGGGCGCAGGCGCTCGCATGAACGGCCTCACCTACGGCCAGCTCATTCACGGCCTCAAAGCCGCCGGCGTCTCCCTCGACCGCAAGGTCCTGGCCGACATCGCGGTAAAAGACGCCGCAGCCTTCGCGAGCTTAGCCGCCACCGCGAAAGCCGCCGCTCCGCCTCCAGCGAAAGCCAAGAAGTCGGCGTAGCGCTGCATCTTCACCCGTCTTGAGAGTGAGAGGTTTTTCGCGGTGGGCGAAATTTCTCACAACGGAGAGCAAGATCGTTGCGTAGGCTCCTGTAGCGGCCGCGGACCGTCGCGGGCGCCTTTGTGATCACCGGCACGGGGCGTTTGTGGGGGCGGTTTGCCGCCGAGCAAGGTCAACACGCCTTGCTACGCACTGGCATGTCGTCACGACCCTTGCGGGTGCTATTTTCTCTGCCGATCAGCGCGGATGATTCAGATGAAACTTCCTGAAGACAAAACGTCAAAAACGTTGCTTGAATTGGGCGTGAGTCTGGCCGAACAAGTGGATGCGCTGTTTGCAGAGGTTCAGTCACGCTTCGACGCCGACTCATCCAAAGACTTCGTCGAGATATTGTGGAAAGAGTTTCGGGACGAATGGCTGGGTCGCAAGTCGGGTGTACTAAGCCAAATCACTGACAACTGGCTCCGACCCGCCTCGCCGGAATTGAAACGCACCGTTGGCGCTGCCCTCAACAAAC
>Ga0210384_10000724_pt1 | contig 49137 bp, 36 predicted proteins | sample IncBWH2MmetaG_FD_160574 | JGI IMG/M metagenome (GOLD analysis project Ga0210384, IMG submission 160574) | Forest soil microbial communities from Barre Woods Harvard Forest LTER site, Petersham, Massachusetts, United States - Inc-BW-H-2-M | ecosystem: Environmental > Terrestrial > Soil >... | reverse complement strand
AGGCCCGTTGGGGGTTCTCGGTGAATAAGAAGATATTCATTTCACCGGAGCCGATGTCATGGCCATCTACTGTTGCGAAGTCCCCGATGCTCTCTCGTATAGATTCCTCAAGAGCGATCAAAAAGTCGTACTCGCCGACCGAAGAAGAAGACGGAAGCTGCAAGACGAGTAAGTATTCCATACATGATCCTCAGCGGAGGGCGTGGATGATTTCGCGGGCGGCGTTGGCGCCGGATGCTCCGGTCAAGCCGTTGCCGGGATGCGTGCCGGAGCCGCAGAGAAAGAGGCCGCGGATGGGCGTTTTGTAGCGAGCCCAATCCAGAACTGGGCGCATGGTGAAAAGCTGATCGAGCGCGAGTTCGCCATGGAAAATGTGGCCGCCAGTGAAGCCGTAAATCGTTTCGAGATCGTTCGGAGTGATGACTTGCACGTGTTCGATGAGGCCGGGGAGGTCGGGGGCGTACTGCGCGAAAGTTTTGACCACGGTATCGCCCAGGTCTTTGCGGCGGGCGTCCCAGTTTGATTCGGACTTGACGATGGTTTTGCCATCCGCGGAAGGTGCGGCGAGTTTGAACGGAGCAAATTGCACGTAGGCGGAGAGGACGTGCTTACCTTCTGGAGCGAGCGACGGATCGAGAAGCGTCGGAATGGTGACATCGAGATACGGTGAGGCAGAGAATTCCCCGTACTTGGAAGCGTCAAAAGCACGTTCGAGATAATCGATCTCGGGCCCGATGTGAATTCGACCGGAGAGAGAGTTGAGAAAGCCTTCGGCAGGGTCGAGGGCAGAGAAAGTGGGAAGACCGCCGAGGGCAAGATGAACTTTTGCGACGTTGCCTGCGGCGCGAACATTGCGAATGCGCAAGGCGAAAGTCGGATCGAGTTGAGTGGGATCGAGAAGTTTGAAAAAAGTGCGCTTGGGATCGACGCCGGAGACAACGGCTTCGACGGGGATTTCTTCGCCATCGGCAAGAACGATGCCCGTGACAGCGCCGTCTTTCACGCGAATGTGCTGAACTTCAGCGTTGGTGCGAATTTCGACGCCTGCTTTGCGGGCGGCATCGGCGAGAGCGAGGGTAAGCGAGCCAAGTCCGCCGCGGGGGAAGGCGGCTGAGCCAACGGGATGGGAGTCCGCGGCAGCGCGAAGAAGAAGGACAGCCGTGGAGCCAGCGGACCAGGGACCGAGCGCCGTGCCAAAAATGCCACGCGCAGCGATCACAGCGCGGAGAAGATCCGTTTCGAAAAATTCGGAAACGAAATCAGCGACAGCCATCGGGCCCCAGCGGAGCAGATCGAAGATGCCTTGCTTGCCAAGGCTGCGGACACTGCGACCGGCCTTAAAAAGATTCCAGAAGTCCTCAGGCGAGGGAGTGTCGATGGCGGGCGGCGTGATGGAAACGAGTTCACCAATCACGGTGAAAAGGTGATCGAGCGTCTCCGCGAATTGCGCGTACTTCGCTGCGTCCTTTTCGGAGTGGCGGGCAATCTCGGCAGCCGTTTTCGCGTGGTCGTTATAGAAGAGTAGCGATTTGCCATCAGGCGTAGGAGCGAAGACGCGGGGATCGGGTCGGAGTATCTCGCAATCGAGTTTGTGAAACTCCAGATCGCGGGCAATGTCGGCGCGAAGCGGGCCAACGGTGTGAGAAAGTGTGGAAGCGCGGAAGCCGGGATGAAATTCCTCGGTGATGGCGCCGCCACCAACCATTTCGCGGCTTTCGAGAACGAGCGGCTTGAAACCGCCCTTGGCGAGATAGAACGCGGTGATGAGAGCGTTGTGGCCGCCGCCGATGAGAGCTACGCGCTGTCCGATGGGCATGACTAGTTCTTGCTCCCGGAAGCGCGTGAAACTTTCGAACCTTTCCAGTCTTTGAGAATCACTTGGCTGGCAATGCGGCCCGGTGCGCCCATGATACCGCCGCCAGGATGCGTGGCGGACCCGCACATATAAAGATTGTCGATCGGAGTGCGGTAGTAGGCCCAGCCAGGCACGGGGCGAAGGAAAAAAAGCTGCTCGAGGGAGAGTTCACCCTGAAAGATGTTCCCTTGTGTCAGCCCGAACTCGCGTTCGAGGTCGAGCGGCGTGAGGATTTGGCGGCCGGTGATAATTTTCTTTATGTTGGGGGCATGCTCCGCGATTGCGTTGATGACGGCGTCGCCGAAGGCTTCGCGCTGCTCGTCCCAGGTGCCTTTGGCGAGTTTGTAAGGAGCGTATTGGACGAAGCAGGACATCACGTGCTTGCCAGGAGGCGCGACGCTCGGGTCGGTGAGGCTTGGAATGACGATATCAATGTACGGCTTGCGCGAAAAATTGCCGTACTTCGCGTCGTCGTAAGCCCGCTCCATATATTCGATGCTGGGAGAGATGGAAATCGCGCCTCGCAGGTGGGCGCCGGCGCCGGGCAAGCACTTGAAATCGGGAAGTCCATCTAGCGCGAGATTTACTTTGCCCGAAGAGCCGCGGTATTTGAAGCGGCGGACGCCTTCGAGGAAATCGGCGGGCAGCTCGCTGGGGTCGAGGAATTTCTCGAAGGTGAGATGTGGATCGACGCTGGACGAAACGACGTTGGCCGATATTTCTTCGCCGGATTGCAGGGCTACGCCGCGCGTGCGGCCATTTTTGACGAGGATTTTTGCGACGCCCGCCTGCGTACGAATTTCGACGCCGGCTTCGCGAGCGGCGTCGGCAATGGCGTTGGAGATGGCTCCAGTGCCGCCGCGGCTGAAACCCCAGGAGCGGAACGCGCCATCGATTTCCCCCATGTAGTGATGGAGAAGAACGTAGGCGGTGCCGGGCGAGCGAATACCCAAAAAAGTGCCGATGATCCCGGAAGCGGACATGGTGGCCTTGAGGACGTCCGTCTCAAACCACTGGTCGAGAAAATCGGCCGCGCTCATGGTCATGAGCTGCACGAGTGTGTAGCGCTCGTCGGAAGAGAGACTGCGGAATCGCTGCATGAGGAAGTGAAGCTGCTTGAGATCGCCGGGCTTCAGAGTGGTGGGGTCCGGCGGAATCATCGAGAGCAGCGGCTTCACGAAGCGGCACATCGGCGTCATCATTTTTGAAAATTCATCGTAGGCTTCGGCGTCGACGCGGGAATGGCGGCGAATTTCGCGCTGTGTGCGCGCGTGGTCATTCATGCGCCAGAGGTGATTGCCGTTGGGCATGGGCGTGAAGGTGCCGTCGAGCGGCAGGATTTCAAGACCGTGGCGCGGAAGATCCAGCTCGCGAATGATTTCGGGACGGAGAAGCGAGACCACGTAGGAACACTCAGAAAACAGGAACCCTGGAATGATTTCTTCAGTGACGGCGGCGCCGCCGAGCACGTGGCGGCGTTCCAGGGCGAGCACCTTCTTCCCTGCTTTCGCAAGGTAAGCGGCGTTCACGAGGCCGTTGTGGCCGCCGCCGATGACGATAACGTCGTAGTGCTGCGCCATGCAGAGTGACTCCGCTAAAGTTGCGCACTGAAAAGAAGATGCGATGCGACAAGAAGCTTGGACATTTTACTGATAGGCGCAATGGTGCACAAGGGCTCGCAAGGCGAGCCGTTTGCTGAAAAGGATTGAGCGAATTTTCATTTTGAAACTTTCCGTTCTGATTTGGGGTTAGAAGAAAGAAAAACGAGTGGCAACTTCAAAACGAAAGGGATGGTGTACTGAAATTATGGAGCGTAAACATAGATTCTTCAAAAAATACTCCCAAACTGCACCTGACTCGATACGTGGAGTCATCAGCGGAAGCGCAGCGCACCATCGTATCCAGGGCGGCTATTACGGTTGCAGGCGGGCCCGGCCAAGATTGATGACTTCTGCAGTCTGACGCACTATTTCGCTGCCGACGGATATGGCGGCGGAATCTCGGCGTAACCTGGGGCCGCAACCTTTAGATTAGGCAAAATTGAAGCGTTGGCATCGTTGATCGCCCATCGAATTCCGCCCGCGAGCAAATTGAGAAAAAAAGTATTCTGCCAATTCTCGGCGCGGTCGCCGATGGCGTTGTAGAACACTCTTCCGCGCCCGTTCATACGCGCCCACACAACGGGATACGGCGCACGCTTGTAAGCCAGGCCATTCATCGTCGAAGTGTCCAGCGTACAGATCACATGAAGGTCAGGAGCAAAGTCCTTCATGGAATACCATTCCTCCATCAAGCTCACGGGAGATTGCACTCCATCGAGGCCGGGAAACTTGGGATCATTGATGATGACGTTCGCAGTTTGCAGGCGCGGATCGTTCTGTTGACCATGAATGATGAATTCACCTCCAATCATCCGAATATACGGATCGGACTGTTCTCCATGCGCAATGTAACGATTGGAAAGATCGGGCGTATCGGGCGGCGAGTGGAAAGTGTCAGTTGCAGCGTGAATACCGACGAAACCCATGCCATGTTGGATGGCATCGAGAAAAGCCTGCTTGCCCTGCACAGACATAGATGGATTCTTGTCGGTGCCTTCTTGAGTGAGATCGCCGGTCGTGAAGAAGATGACCGCGGCGTATTCATGGAACTCTTTCGAGTCAAAAATGCGACCGTCTTTCGAGGCGGTAAGATCAAAATGGTTCTGCGCGGCGAAAGAGCGAATGGCGGTTTCGGCAATGCTGGGTTTCCCGTCCGTCACTTTGATGACGGCGTGCTCAAAGCCTGACGATTTCGTGAACAAGAGGACCGACTTATTCTTTGCGGCATTTGTCGGATGCGAGAGAAGAAGTCCGGCGCTGGCAGCCGCCGTGGTTCGAAGAAAATCGCGTCGAGTCGAGAGTGGGTTCATTTTTTGTCCCTAGAATTCGATGATCCAGACCTTCATCCCCAAACCAACGTGGCTGGAAGACGGCGTAGTTTACTGTGAGCGGGAGAGGCGGAGCAAGTATGCGGACACTGGAGTGAGGTCTCCGTCGGGCGCGAGTCAGGACCCACTCCCATCTAAACGCAGCCCGAGAAATGGAGCCGCAGGTTTTCTCCTCTTGTGGGATACTCTGCGCGGCGATAGAGCACGACTTTCCGTAAAATTTTTGGTGGGAGACTTCTCAAGAGAACATCCCCATGCCGGCGACAATGGACCAGACAGCTTTTGAGACGGAACACGTGCCCCGGCACAGATGGGCAATCGCCTGCCTCCTCGGCTTCGGAGTCCTCGTCAACTATTTCGATCGCGTGAATCTTTCGGTCTCAAAGGATGCGCTTAACGCGGCCTTCGGTATTTCCGCGGTAACGTTCGGCTATCTGTCGAGCGCCTACAATTGGACATACGCGGCACTTCAGCTTCCTTCCGGTTTGTTGCTGGACAAATTCGGCGTTCGCCGCGTAGGCCGCATCAGCACGATTCTCTGGGCCGTAGCTTCTTTCGGCGCGGCTGTTTCCACGGGCATCAGAGGGTTTCTCGCGGCCCGCTTGCTCCTTGGCATAGGCGAAGCGCCCACGTTCCCCGCAAATTCCAAAGCCATCGGTTACTGGTTTCCGAAACAAGAACGCAGCCTCGCAACGGCTATCTTCGACTCAATGGCAAAACTGTCTTCCGCCATTGGAGTGCCGTTGCTCGGCATCCTGCTTCTCCATTTTGGTTGGCGATGGAGTTTTGCCTCGACAGGATTCATCAGCATTGTCTATTTCATTTTGTTTTACGCGTTCTACCGGAATCCAAGCGAAGACAAGCACCTCTCGGAGGCGGAGCGCCAATTTATTGCGAAAGGCGGAGCGCAGCCTGAGGATCAGGCGAGGGCCGCGAAAGGACCGCCGCTCTGGTACTTGCTCCGACAAAGAAGAGTGTCCGGACTGGCGCTGGGCTTCTTCGGCTACAACTATACGTTCTACCTGCTGCTGACCTGGCTTCCGTCCTATTTCTTGGCAGTTCATCATGTCGATTTGCTGCACTCCGTCGTTTACACAAGCGTGCCATGGCTGTTTGCGACTCTGACGGATCTTATTGTTGGAGGATGGCTCGTCGATGAGTTGATCCAGCGCGGGTGGAACGCCGTGCGCGTCCGTCAAGCCGTTCTCATCGCGGGGACAAGTTTTGGGCTCGGCATTCTCGGCACGGCGTACGCTCAGAGCGCCGCTGGCGCGGTTTTCTGGATCAGCATTTCTATCGGAGGATTGTCCGCAGCGTCGCCGGTAGGCTGGTCAATTCCTTCGCTGATTGCTCCTAAGGAGAGTGTAGGAACTGTGGGCGGAATTTTGAATTTTAGCAATCAGCTTGCTGCCATCGCCGCGCCAATTGTCACTGGCTACGTCGTGCAGATGACGCATTCTTACGTGTGGGCCTTCGTGGCGGCGACGGCGATTCTTCTCATCAGCATCGCGGCTTATATTTTCTTACTTGCTGGAATGGAGCCCGTCCCTGAACCAGCGTGAATGCCGAGAACTTAATGGCTCTGCGCGCGGTGTTTCGCTTCTCGCATCCTCGTATGAAGGATTTCGAGGCTTCCTAAGCTACTTTTTTAAAATTGTTATCCACCGTCTTTTGCAGGCTGAACCAGTGCGCGCGTTGCGCCAGTTGAAATCCCGCCGTCCACGAGCAGCGTTTGCCCTGTTATGTAACGGCTGGATTCCGCAGCAAGGAATACAACCGCGGCGTCCAGATCTTGAGGCTGACCAGGACGTTTCAGCGGAATGCGATCGCAGAGGTATTCGACCCATTCCTTGTTCTCGTACAAAACTTTATTCTGTTCGGTGCGAAACCATCCGGGTGCAAGACAGTTCACGGTAACGCCGTGCTTGCCCCAGTCGTCAGCCAGACTCATCGTCAATTGCTTTATGCCGCCGCGGCTCGCGCCGTAGGGAGCAAGACCCGCGTAGCCTGCAACTGTGGTGACGGAGCCGATGTTGATGATACGCCCATAGCGGCGGCCAATCATCCCACGCGCGACCGCTTGGGCAACGAAAAAGCTACCTCGAAGATTAGTTTCGAGTATCAAGTTCCAATCGTCCCAGGTTACATCGAGCGCTGGCTTTCGGACATTGCAGCCGGCATTGTTGACGAGGATATCGAGATGGCCAAAGGCAGCTTCGGCTGCGGCGACCATTTTCTCGATACTATCGTGGCTGCGGACGTCGAGCTCAACGGAAAAGGTGCGGCGGCCCAGCGATTTTATTTCCGCCTCGAATGGGGCAAGGCGAATAAGATCGCGGCTCGTGAGCACAAGATCCGCCCCGGCCTTCGCCAGAGCGCGCGCCATGTATTGACCGAGCCCTCGACTGGTTCCGGTAACGAGCGCGACACGCCCGCTAAGATCGAACAGTCCATCGCTCACGAAACAGTCTCCGGCGAAAGTATGACTTTCATCAAGTTGGGTTCGCGGGCATAAAGTCTTTCAAACCAGCGCGGACCTTCCGCCAGCGGGGCCACAGCCGTGATGAAGGGCTTAACTAGAATCGCGCCGCTTGCCAGAAGTTCGATGGCGCGCGGATATTCTCCAGCGGACGCGCAAGAACCCTGCAAGCGGATTTGACGAGTGACGACCCTTTGCAAAGGCAGCATGACTTCCGGCGATATATTGCCGACCAATACGACGGTGCCGCCCTTTCGGACGCTCTCGATGCTCGCCTTCACGGTTTCGTTTCTGCCCACCGCTTCAATAGCCACATCAACGCCAGCTCCGCTGGTGAGTTGCATCACTTGCCCGACTAAATTTTTTTCTGAGGACAGCACTGTAGTCGCCCCGACCTCTTGAGCCAGTTTGAGCCGCGTACTGTCCAAATCGGTGACAAAAACGCGCGAACATCCCGCAGCACGCAACGCCTGCAGAGTGAGCAGACCGATCATTCCAGCTCCGACAACCAAGGCGGTGCTGCCCTTCGAAATCTGCGCCAAGGAAACGCCATGAAGCGCGACCGACACCGCCTCTAGCATCGCAGCTTCATGGAACGAAAGATTTTCGGGCAAGCGATAAAGGATGCGCGAAGGAACGGCAACGTATTCTGCAAAAGCTCCGGGGCGTCGAAACTCGGCGCAGGAAACTCCCAGGACTTGGCGGTTGTCGCACAGATTCACGTCTCCGCGACGGCAGTTGCTGCAGGCTCCACAGAAAATGGTCGAGTCGAACGTGACTCTGTCGCCTTCCGCAAATCCACTTACGCTCACTCCCACAGCGGCGATTGTTCCGGCGGCTTCGTGTCCCATTACAATGGGCGGGATGCGCCTGCCGGAGGAACCATCGTAGCCGTGAACGTCGCTGCCGCAGATTCCGCAAGCGGCTACTCTTACGAGCACCTCGCCGTGGCCCGGCGTCGGGTCAGGAAGATCAGCAATTTCCAGGTGCTTGTATTTCGAAAGCAAAAGAGCTTTCACGGCTCGAACGGATCCTTTTTCAAAGCGAGACACCCCGTTTCCACGGAATAAAATCGTCTTGAGCGAGCAATTCCGCTTTTGTGCGAGCTTCCCCGCTGGCAACCTGAATCACTCGTTCCAATATTCTTTCGCCCATTTGCTCGATGCTGGTCTCGCCCGTGATGATGCCGCCCGTGTCGATGTCGATGATGTCAGCCATGCGCTGCGCGAGATTCGAATTAGTCGAGATTTTTAGAACCGGCGCGATCGGATTGCCTGTGGGTGTGCCCAACCCCGTCGTAAAGAGAATCACATTCGCGCCAGCGCCTACTTGCGCTGAGACGGATTCCACATCACTCCCCGGCGTGCATTGGAGGTTTAATCCCGGCTCCGTGCAGTATTCCGGATAGTCCACAGCCGCGGTGACGGGAGAGGTGCCGCCTTTCTTCGCTGCTCCCGCGGATTTCATCGCATCCGTCAGTAATCCATCCCGGATATTGCCCGGCGAAGGATTCATTTCAAAGCTCGCGCGCACTGCCTTGGCGCGGGCTGCATAGTCTCGCATGAGGTGAGCAAAGCGGTCCGCAACTTCCTTGCGGACGCAGCGATCAATCAGTTGCTGTTCCACGCCGCAGAGCTCCGGAAACTCGGAAAGAATCCCGATGCCTCCAAGCGCCGCGACAATATCGGAGACGTGCCCGATCGCGGGATTCGCCGAGAGCCCCGAAAAACCATCGGACCCGCCGCATTGCAGGCCGAGTGTGAGCTTTGAAAGTGGAGCAGGCTGCCGCATAATTTTGTCTGCCTCAACCATGGCCAAAAAGGTTTCGCGGATGGCCTTGGTCATCATCGCCGCTTCGGAAGGGCTTTTTTGCTGCTCATAAATCAAGACGCGCTTCTTAAAATTCGGATCGCGGCGCTTGATCTCTTCGAGGAGCATGGGAACTTGCGCATGCTGGCAGCCCAGACTCAGGACCGTGGCCCCGGCGACATTTGGGTGGTGAATGTAGCCTGCCAGTAGACCGCAAAGATTCCTGGCATCCTCGTGTGTCCCGCCGCATCCGGCCTCGTGCAGTAAAAACTTAATGCCATCGATGTTCTGAAAAACTTTGGGCGAAGCGCTCGCGCGCTGCGTCTCGCCGAAAGCGGCTTTCTTCAGCTCGTCCGACCTCTCTTCGCGATAAAGCCGGGCCAGCTCCGCAACCTGGCTGCGGTAAATCTGAGGAGCCGCAAAACCCAATTCTTCCTCAAACGCCTGTTTCAAGACGGCCAGATTACGGTTTTCGCAAAAGACGAGAGGGAGGACGAGCCAGTAATTTCGCGAACCCACCTGGCCGTCATCTCTGTGATATCCGAGAAATGTTTTGTCCGCCCATGCAGAAACATTCGGAGGAGTCCAGCGGGGACCGGCCGTTTCCGTTTCGTGGAAAGTCGCGGCGGCGTGACGGATGTTACGTGTGGAAAGTAAATCGCCCCGTCGGAGACTCTCGATAGTCGTACCCACGAGCACGCCGTACATAATAATGTCGCCGCCGGCGTCTACGTCTTGTGTCAGAAACTTATGCTTAGCGGGCACGTCGGACAACAGGAGGTATTCGTCCTCCAAATAACTTAGGTTTTCGCCTTTACGCAAATCGGTCAGCGCAACAAGGACATTGTCCTTCGCGTCGAGCCTTAGAACTTTTGCCTGCGTTGCGCCGTTGCCTGACATCTGCATCCCGCCTCTTCCCCGTTTCCATCTTTTATTCTATCCGGGTGGTTTCAGACAAGCTAGCGTACGCAGGAGCTGGCGCGCCTGCCGAGCATAGACACACGCCCGGACAACAGCTTGCTGAGTCTCGAAGTTCACACCTATAATCCCATTTTGTTCTTGCGGGGTGCGCCGCACAAGAGTTCGGAGGAATCGTGCCAGTCGGAACTGCCTTTCATGAGAAAACGCTCGCCCTGTGCGAGAGCCTCAACTACCGCGAATGGTCGGGCTATTACACCGTCAGCGTGTACGAGATGCACCACGAGCACGAGTACAACGCCATCCGCAATTCCGCCGCACTGATCGATATTTCGCCGCTCTTTAAATACCGCGTCACGGGAAGCGACGCAACGCGCTTCGTGAACCGCGTCATTTCACGCGACATTAATAAGGTAGCGATCGATCAGGTGATTTACTGCTGCTGGTGCGACCCAGAAGGAAAGGTAATTGACGACGGCACCATCACGCGGCTAGGCGAAAACGAGTACCGCTGGACTGCGGCGGATCCGAGTTTGCGCTGGTTTCAGCAGAATGCTCTCGCGCTGAATGTAAACATTGAAGACATTTCCGAGCAAGTGGCGGCGCTGGCGCTGCAAGGGCCGACATCGGGAAAACTCCTGCATGCCGTGAGCGACGCCGACGTGACAAATTTGAAATATTTTCGCGTGACACGCGGGCAAATCGCAGGCGTCCCGGTGGACATATCGCGAACGGGGTACACCGGAGATCTGGGATTTGAGATTTGGATGCCCTGGAAGAACGCCGGAAAAGTGTGGGATGAACTGATCAAAAAAGGGAAAGCGTTCGACATTCATCCAGCGGGAATGATTGCGTTGGATATCGCCAGGATAGAAGCGGGATTGATTTTGATCGAAGTGGATTATACATCGAGCAAAAAAGCGCTGATCGAATCGCAAAAGTTTTCGCCGGCGGAGATTGGTCTCGGAAAACTGGTGGACTTGAAGAAAGATAATTTTGTCGGTCGGGAGGCGTTGGCCCGGGAAAAGAAGAAAGGTGGCGCCGCTCGCGCGCTGGTGGGTCTGGAGATCAATTGGAACGAGGTCGAGGCGCTTTACGACAAAATGGGAATGGCCCCACAAGTGCCGAGCGTAGCGTCGCGCGTCGCAGTGCCCGTCTATCAGGGCGGCAAACAAATCGGCAAGGCGACATCAACAACGTGGTCGCCAACGCTCAAGAAGATGATCGCGCTTGCGTGTATAAGCCGCGATAAGTCGTCTGTCGGAGCGACGGTGAATATCGAGATGACCGTCGAAACTGTTCGGCATACGGTTTCAGCAAAAGTAGTGGCACTCCCATTTTTCAATCCGGCAAGGAAGACCGCGGGGACAGTCATTTAGAGCGTTTGTGAAAACTAACTGACACTCATCTCAGCATGACGAACGCACAGGAACCGCGTCCGATAATTTCGCAGGTCACTATGCTCAGTTTAATGAGCTTTGGCGAAGTTCTCTTCCTTGATTAAGAGTTCGTCTAGCGTGTTTCTGTCTAACAGTTTGCCGCGCAGGATAACGGCGCGAATTTTCTGCGTGTTGTGAATGTCGTCGAGTGGGTTGCAGTCGAGAAGCAGAAGATCGGCGATTTTGCCTTGCTCGACGGTGCCTTGCGTTTGCAGCTTGCCTAAAAATTCCGCAGGGAGTTTCGTTGCAGCTTGCAGCGCCTGCATGGGCGTCAGTCCTGCTTGAACCAAAAGGGCCAATTCTTCATGCAGGCTGGAACCTGGGAAAATAAATGGAGCAGTAGTGTCCGTGCCAGCCATGACGGGAACTCCCGCCGTGCTCATTTTGCCGACGAGATGAAGCGATGCTTGCATGAGGCTGGAACGCAGAGAGAATTCCAGCGGCGTGGCGCCTTTGTCACGATCCTTCGCTCCCTTTTGCCAATTCGCCAGAACCTGCAGGGGAATGTACTTTCGGCGAGGATCCCGCGAAGGATCCGTCTCGGGCGTAGGGAAAGCGTCGTTACGGAGCAGGATCAACGTGGGAACCTGCCAGGTCCGGTTCTGTATGAATTTTGCGATCAGCGCTGCCGCCTGTTCGTTCGAATAGCTCTCCAACAACTCCCTCTGCCACGAAAGTTCGCGGTCCCGGGATTGCACCTTAGTCCCCTTCTTGGGGGCGGCAGCAAACTGTTTTCGAATGAGAAGCGGCTCTTCATTCGAACAAGCGCGAAGCACCCCGGTGAGATGCTCAATGCTTTTCTGTCCGGCATCGGAAGCTTCGCCAGCGGTAATGCGATCGGGAACGTGTCCAACGAAAGTGACGTGTTCGCCGCGGCAGACTTTCGCGATGGCGAAATACGCGTCGCGGCTGAGATTGGATTGCACTTTGATAAAATCGGCGCCGCGCGAAATCAGAGAGTGAACATCATCGGCGGCTTCAGCGGAATTCGTGACCACCAGTGAAGGCTGGAAAAACGGCGGATTTCCATCGAGATACGGACCCGCAAAGAATATGCGAGGAGCCGGCAACTGGCCGCGCTCGATTTCATGACGCAGCTTGAGCAGGGATTCAAGGTCGCCGCCCATGTCACGCACTGTCGTGATCCCATTCGCGAGAAGGAGCGGAAGAATAAATTCGCGGCTGCCGGTGGGCTCGGACGCGCCGGTGAGATGCGCGTGCATATCGACGAGGCCGGGGATGAGAAATTTGCCTGTCGCATCAAAGGTCCTTGTTTTACGCGGAATGAAGACGGAATTTGAAGGACCGATGGCAGCGATTTGCTCATCGGCAAGAAAAACAGTCATGTCAGGCTGGGGAGCGGCGCCGGTAGCGTCGATGAGCGTGACGTGCGTGATGGCGAGAGATGGTGGCGGAGTGGAAGAACGGGAACAAGACAAGAGAGCTACGGAAAGCAACAAAGTCATGCGCCCAAGAAAGTTGCGGAAAAAAAGTGTGCGCACTGATTCTGTGGCGCTGATGGCGCTCGGGAGATTTGGCTGGAGCCTCATTGCGCGAGGCGATTATATTTCTTAAGAACCTCGCGCAGTTTGTCGTGCGGCAACGCAATGACCTTGTGATTTTCGATGCCGATCATGGTTTCGGCAGCGACCATGGCATTGATCACAGCTTCTTCAGTGGCCTGCACGGTCGAGGCGAAAACTTTTTCAATCAGATCGTTGGGAAGCATCTTGAGTTCGACCACGTGATCCGCGCCGTCCGCACCGGGGTTTGCCGCCGAGAAGGCGATGAAAATATCGCCGGAACCGTTACCGGAAATACTGCCGTTGCGGCCCACGCCGAGAGACACGCGACGCGCCAAGCGCTTCAGTTGGTGTGAGATAAGCGGCGCATCGGTTGCGACGACGACGATTATCGATCCGCGATCCAGGTCGTCGAAAGAAGCAGAGCTGTAAGCAGCCTCTTCAGGAATTTCCTTTCCGACAGGGACTCCAGCGATGCGGAGATTCGGCCGGACGCCGTAATTGCACTGGACAAGAACACCGACAGTATAGCTCGTACCCTTGATCTCGAACCTGCGCGAAGATGTTCCAATGCCGCCTTTGAATTCATTGCAAATCATTCCCGTACCGCCGCCGACGTTCCCTTCCTCGACGGGGCCGCCGTGCGCCGAGTCAATCGCATGAAAAGCGTCTTCGGGCTTGACGTGAAAACCGTTAATGTCGTTCAGCCAGCCATCCCAAGTTTCCGCGACCACAGGAAGCGACCACCAATAGCCGGTGGGATCGGGCTGTCCGTGATTGACGCGCCACTGAATGACCGCGTCGCGAACCACACCGACGCTGTGCGTGTTAGTAATCATCACTGGTCCTTCGAGAAAGCCTGATTCTTCAACCCAAGTCGTGCCGGTCATTTCGCCGTTGCCGTTGAGCGACCACCAACCGGCGAAAACGGGATTGGACATCGTATCTTTCCCGCGAGGAAGAATTGCGGTGACACCTGTGCGCACCGGCCCCTTGCCAACTTGGAGTTTTCCTTCACCGGAGATGAGCGTCGTGTGGCCGACAGTAACGCCGGAAACGTCGGTGATAGCGTTGAGCGGACCGGGAGTCCCATCAAATGGAACGCCGAGGTCGCGTGCGCGGGGCTTGGCGGCAGACTCTTCCTGAGCCGGAACGAATGAGGCAGTTAGGAAGCCCGCGCAGAGCAGCAGTGCAAGGTTGCAAGAGAGACGGCGCATTGTGACTCAGCTCCTCCGGAAAATACACGAACAGACTACGCTAGAAATAAGAAAAACGGCGACACGTTAATCAGGAAACGCTTTCGCGAGAGCTGAAGCCAGCGCCGCGGCGACGAGCGCCGATTCCTCGGGCGTGATGATAAAAGGCGGCGCAAGAAGAATGTGATCACCTCGCGTCCCGTCAACGCAGCCCTGCGTTGGGTAGGTCAGAACGCCTTCTTCCATCGCGGCCGAACGGATTTTCTCGGCAATGGCTGGCGATGGATCGAAAGGCGTGCGCGTAAGCTTCTCGCGGACGAATTCGATACCGACGAGCAGACCAAGCCCGCGGATATCGCCAACGTGACGATGGGAAAGTAGCGGAGCAAGAGCGGTGCAAAGCGACAGAGCCGCGGGAGCGACGCGTGCGTAGAGATTGTGCGACTCGATGTAATCCAGTACGGCGTTGCCGGCAGCGGTTGCAACCGGATGGGCCTGGTAAGTAAATCCGTGCTTGAAGGTTCCGGTGCCGTTTTCAATAGCTTCAACAACATTCGGCGCAACGAGAACGGCGCCGAGCGGAGCGTAGCCGCTCGCAATTCCCTTCCCAGTAAGAATAATGTCCGGCTCGATGCCCCAGTGTTGCACGGCGAAAGGCTTGCCGGTGCGGCCCATGCCGGTCATAACTTCATCCGCGATGAGAAGGATCTCGCGCTTACGGCAAATCTCGGCGATGCGTGCAACGTAGCCTTCCGGCGGCACCACAGCGCCAAGAGTTGCGCCAACAACTGGTTCGAGAATAAAAGCGGCGGCGGAGTCTGCGTCGTTTTCCGCAAGGAGAGAATCCAGATCATCGGCACAGGCGAGATGACATTGAGGAAACGTTTTTTCGAATGGACAGTGATAGCAAAAGCAGGGAGCGATGTGGCCCCACTCTGCTAGCAATGGCCGATATGGCGCGCGGCGGGCAACGTTGCCGCTGACGGTCATGGCGCCCAGCGTGCTGCCATGATAACTCTGGCGGCGCGAAAGGATGCGGTAACGTGCAGCCCGCCCCTTTTCCAGATGGTATTGGCGGACGAGCTTGATAGCCGTTTCCGAGGCTTCGGACCCTCCCGAAGTGAAGTAAACCCGGCCACCCTTTCGAAAATTCGGCGGAGCTAGCGCGAGGAGGCGGGCGGCGAGTTTTTCTGCAGGCGGGGAATGAAATTGCGAAGTGTGTGCAAACGCGAGTTTCGAGGACTGCTCGGCCATGGCGCGGCCAATTTCGGGAACGCCGTGGCCAATGTTGATGACGGCGGCTTGGCCTGCCGCATCGAGAAATTTGCCTCCATCCGCCGAAAAAAGCCAGCATCCTTCCCCACGGACGGCGACGGGAAACGCCTGGTGAAAACTGCGCGGAAAAAGAGCGGCGTCTATTGACATGCGGGCTCGCTGAGCGATTGTAGCAGACTCGCGCGGTCTCTTTGGTTGCGTGCGCCGGCCGTGAATTGACGCCAGGTGAATTGCCAAGCGTGCTTGCCCGCCCAAAAATTATGCTACGCTGGCCAAGCTTTGGGGAGACCTGATTGATGCTCATGCGCATTCCTTGCTGGATTCTGCTGACGACTGCTTCATTTATTTTTTCCGTAGTTCCGGCGCAAGCCCAAGATGCGCGGAAGCCCGTGCGGCTCAGCGTGGATTTGCGGGAGGCGACGAAACACATTTTCCATGCGAAGGTGAATTTCCCGGTATCCGCAGGCCCGCTCACACTCGTGTATCCAAGATGGATTCCCGGAGAACATGCTCCCATAGGGCCGATTGTCAACCTAACTGGCCTGTTCTTTCGTGTGAGCGGCAAAGAAATTGAATGGCGGCGCGATGAAGTGGACATGTTCGCTTTTCATTGCCAAGTCCCCGCGGGAACAAGCGAACTCGAAGTCTCGCTGGATTACGTCTCTCCAGTTGGGCCCAGCTCGGGACGAGAAAACCCTTCTGCGACCGCACAACTTGCACTTTTGAACTGGTACACCGTCCTCCTCTATCCGCAGGGGGCGAAGAGCGACGATCTGACTTACACAGCCAGTTTGCAGATTCCAGCAGGATGGAAATTTGGAACGGCGCTACCGGTGGCAAGCACGACCGGCGCAGCGATTGATTTTCAACCGGCGAGCTTGACGACCTTAGTCGATTCGCCCGTGCTGATGGGTGCTCACATGCGCGCAATCGATTTGTCTCCCGGACAAAAGCCCGAGCACCACATTCACATTGCCGCGGAAACCGAAGCGGGGCTGGAAGTCACGCCGGAAACCATCCAGGCGTGGCGGCAGTTGGTTGCGGAAACGGGAGCGCTCTTCGGAGCGCGGCACTACCGGCATTACGATTTCTTGCTGACGGAAAGCGATAACGTGGAAACGGACGGCGTCGAGCATCATGAATCGAGCGACAACCGAGTGCCAAGCCGCACCTTTCAAGACCCAAACATTTCGGATGCGATTACGGATCTTTTACCGCACGAATTCACGCATTCATGGAACGGAAAATATCGAAGGCCAGCGGGGCTAGCAACCCCGAATTATCAGGAGCCGATGAAAGGTGGCTTGCTCTGGGTGTACGAAGGAATGACGCAATATTACGGAACGGTGCTCTCGGCACGTATAGGAAGCTGGTCGTCGGAACGTTTGCACGAAAATCTCGCGTGGGTCGCGGCATATCTGGATCAACGAAAGGGACGATGGTGGCGCGACTTGGAGGATACAGCGATTGCCGCTCAACTGCTGTACGGATCGCCCGAACAATACCGGACATGGCGGCGCGATACGGATTACTACGATGAGGGCACGCTGATCTGGCTGGAGGCGGACACCATCATCCGGCAGGAAACGAAAGGGAAAAAATCGCTGGATGATTTTTGCAGGAAATTCGAGGGCGGAGAGAATACCGGGCCGAAAATCCTGCCTTATACCTTTGACGATGTCGTCGCTGCCTTGCAAGAAATCGCTCCTTACGATTGGCGTTCTTTTTTTACGCAGCGAGTGAATTCGCACGGACCCGGCGCGCCACTCGGCGGCCTGGAAAATAGCGGATGGAAACTGGTGTATACCGAAACGCCGAACGAAAGCCGCGAATCCGGCGAAACCGCCATGCATCTGACGGATGTACAGTTTTCGCTCGGATTTGTGGTGCGCGACACGGGAGGCGAGAACGGCGACGAGGTGATCGACGTGATTCCTGGTTCCGCTGCGGCGCAGGCGGGAATCGCGCCAGGAATGAAACTGGTTGCGGTGAATGGCCGGAGGTGGAGTCCGGACGACCTCCACGCGGCTATCCGGCAAACAAAAAGCGGGAAGGCGCCGATTGAGTTGCTCATTGAGAATGAAGATTTTTTTCAGACATACGCGGTTAATTATCACGGCGGCGAGCGGTATCCCCATCTGGAACGAATCAGCGGCAAGCCTGATCTTCTCGGCGAAATTGCAAAAATGAAGGCGCCTCCCGTGGCTGCGGCAAAAGATTGAGCGTGCAGGCGACAGGCTTGGCGCAAGCCTCCGGTGGCCTGGTTCGCACCATCGGGCGCTGGAGCCTGGCTGCGTTGATGCTCAACACGATGATTGGCGCGAGCATTTTCGGCCTCCCTTCCATCATCGCTGGCTACCTCGGGAAACTGAGCCCCGCAGGATACTTGATCGCCTTTGCCGGCGTGGCCGTGATTGCCGCCTGTTTGGCGGAGGTTTCCTCGTATTTTCAGGAAGCCGGTGGACCTTATCTGTATACGAGGGTCGCGTTCGGACGATTCGCGGCAATTCAAATCGGCTGGCTGACGTGGCTATCGCGGATCACGGCATGCTCCGGCGTGGCAAATTTATTTATCACCTATTTGAGTTCGTTTTTTCCAGTAGTGACTCGGGGATGGATACGTGGAACGATTCTCACGGTGCTCATTGGTTTTTTGGCCGCTGTGAATTACCGCGGTGTGAGCGGCGGAAATGCATTGAGCAATTTCTTTACGATCACGAAGGTGTTGCTCCTGACACTTTTTATTACGGGCGGATTCATGGCCCTCGCCTTTCATCCGAGCGTGCGCGTGACTCCGGCCGCGGTTCCTCTAACGACGGCGAATTGCTTCCAGGCCATCCTGCTGATGGTTTACGCGTATGGAGGATTCGAGGCCGCGCTCTTCGCCTCGGGCGAGGCCAGCGATCCGCGGAAGGATGCGCCCATTGCGCTTTTGATCGCCATGCTGACGGCGACTTTACTCTACATTTGCGTGCAAGTCGTCGTGATTTTCACGCTGGCAAATCCAGGCGCCACGACAAAGCCGGCGGTGGACTCCGCGCGCCAATTTCTTGGTCCGGTCGGAGTAACTCTGGTCGCCGTAGGCACATTGATTTCCGTTTATGGGTACTTAAGCGCGAACATGTTGCACACGCCGCGCGTCACGTTTGCCATGGGAGAACGCGGAGACTTCCCTTCTTTTTTTGCGGCCATTCATCCCCGCTTCCGGACGCCGCATTTGTCGATCGTTGTTTTTGCATTGATGCTTTTGTTGTTTTCGATCGGCGGAAACTTCCGGTGGAACGCATCGCTCTCCGCAATCTCGCGACTCTTCATGTATGGAGCAGTCGTAGCCGCTCTGCCAGTTTTGAGAAGAAAGTTTCCCAAGGGAAGCAAGTTTCGCCTTCCTGCGGGCCTGTTTTTTACGGTGCTTGGGCTTGCGTTCGTAGCCGTCCTTTTGGCGCAAATGGGTCGTACCGAACTTATCGTGATGTCCATCACATTCGTCATCGCACTGCTGAACTGGCTTTGGGCGCGAGGCCACAAGCTTGGAATCGTGCACGAATCGTGACATCATCCGAAGTCATACACAGGAAAATGCAACTCGCCGTACTCCATCAGGAGGAAATGCAATGAAACTTGCCTTTTTGCGGTGCAGTTTGTTCATTGTGATGCTGCTTGCTAGCCAGACTCGCACGCTGGCGCAAGGACCGGCGAAGCACGCCATCACGTTCGACGACATGATCCAAATGCATCGAGTGGGAGAAGCGCAAGTATCGCCCGACGGCAAATGGGTGGCGTACACCGTCTCGACCCCGGATCTCGATGCGAATCGCGGCGTGAGCAACATCTGGATTATGCCAACGGCGGGCGGAACATCGCTGCAACTCACGCAGAGCGGGCACGATTCGTCGCCGGTTTGGTCGCCGAACGGAAAGATGCTCGCCTTTTTGTCATCGCGAAGCGGAGATTCGCAAGTCTATCTGCTTTCGATGGATGGCGGCGAAGCGAAGCCGTTGACGCATCTTTCGACGGGCGCGGACATCGTGAAATGGTCACCGGACGGAAAGACGATTGCGTTTACATCGGGAGTTTATCCGGACTGCAAAGACGATGCGTGCAACAGCGCGCGGGACGCCGAAAAAGAAAAAGACAAAGTGAAGGCACACGTCGCGGAGCATCTTCTTTACCGGCATTGGACGCATTGGAACGAAGGCAAGCGCAGTCATTTGTTTGTGGTCCCAGCGGATAGCAGCGGAAATCCGCGCGATTTGACGGCGGGAGCGAACTACGACGTGCCCCCGGATGAACGCGGCAGCTCCAGCGATTTGAGTTTTTCGCCAGACTCGAAGGAGATTTGTTTTACAGCGGTGACCGATCCCGTGGAGGCAATCAGCACGAACGGAGACTTGTTCGTAGTTCCGGTGGCAGGCGGCGATGTGAAACAAATCACGACACAACCGGGATTCGATGGCGGGCCGGCATATTCGCCGGATGGGAAGTACATCGCGTATCACGCGCAACTTACGCCGGAGTACGAGTCTGACCGTTGGCGCGTCATGTTGTATGACCGGGCAAAAGGGAAGATCGAAAACCTATCGGAAGGTTTCGACCGCAGCGCCAACGAGCTGACTTGGTCAGCCGACAGCAAAACGATTTATTTCACTGCAGAAGACGAAACGCTGCAGCCGATTTACGCGATGGCTCCGCACCTGGGAGACACTCCAAAGAAACTAATTGCAAACAGCTTCAATCTGGGAATCTCGTTGAGCAGCGATAGCAAAACTCTGGTGTTCGAGCGCACGAGCCTGACGATGCCTGCCGAGATTTATGCCGCATCCAGCGATGGAAGCGGCGTGCGGCAGCTTACGCATCAGAACGATGCCATTCTTGCTTCGCTGAAAATGAACGAGCCCGAAACGTTCTGGTTTGAGGGTGCCGGCGGTACGCGCGTGCAAGCCATGCTGATCAGGCCGCCGAATTTCGACGCGACCGAGAAATACCCTTTGCTGGTGCTGCTGCACGGCGGGCCGCAGACCATGTGGTCGAACGCGTGGGGCTACCGATGGAACGCGCAAGTATTTTCCGCGGCCGGGTACGTGACGCTGATGATCAATCGGCGCGGCTCGACGGGTTACGGCCAGAAATTCACGGACGAGATCACCAACGACTGGGGCGGCAAGGCTTACGTGGACGTGATGAACGGCGTGGACTTCGTTCTGAAAAAATACTCGTACACGGATGGGTCTCGCATGGCCGCTGCCGGCGGATCCTACGGCGGCTACATGGCGGACTGGATTGCCACGCATACGGGACGCTTTAAGGCGATCATCAGCCACGCTGGCATTTACGACAAAGACTCGATGTACGCAACGGAAGAGCTGTGGTTTGAAGAACACGACATGCAAGGGACGCCGTGGACAAATCCAGAGAGTTACCGCAAGTGGGCGCCGCTGACATACGCGGCCGATCTGGGAAAATTCAAGACGCCGACACTGGTGATTGCGGGCGAACGGGATTATCGAGTTCCATACACGCAGTCGCTGGAATTCTTCAACACATTGCAGAGGCAAGGCGTGCCTTCAAAGCTGGTTGTATTTCCAGATGAGGGCCATTGGATTCTGAAGCCACAAAACAGCCGGTTTTGGTACAAAACGTTCCTGGATTGGCTCGCAACGTATTTGAAATAGCCGGCGAATCAAACAGCGAACAATCGTTGCAGCGCACGGCGCGCAAACCGGAAGAGATGAAAGAGTAGGAACACGGAAAGCGCAACGAGTGCCACGACGATGACAGTCGTCGCCAGGGGATGCGCCGTGGCCATCCACGTCAGCCAGACCGCCAAAACATCTTCGCCGAAACTCAAAGCCCAATTGCTAAGTGGTTCCGGTGTGGTGTTAACAGCGGCACGCGCACTGGCCTTCGTTCCATGTGAGGTTAGCGCAACTCCGCCGGCGAGAAGCGCGGCAGCCCATCGCCACTCCGCAGGTGCGGCGCCTGCCGCGCCATATGCCAGCAACGCCGCAGCGGGCGGGCGAATGAAAGTGTGTATCATGTCCCAGACAGTATCGACGTACGGGATTTTGTCCGCAAAGAATTCCACAAAATAAAGAACGACAGCAATCGTAAGAACTGCAGGATGCGCAAGCGCGTGAAGCGAAGGCGGAAGGTGGATGACTCCGAAACGATCCAAAAGCCCGAGCGTCGCGACGGTCGCGTAAAGATTCAAGCCTGAGGAAAATCCGGCGCCAAGAGCGATCCCTAGTGTCTCGATGGGATTCATTCCGCCCATCATAGCAAAGCAAGACAGTGCTAGTGGACAGTAACTTCTGCTCCTACTCGCGCGACGTTTCGTTTGACCATTTGGCATGGGACAGCGATGCTGTCCTCAAGACGGTCGTCCATGTTTGGCCTAAGCCACCTTTTCTACCCGTGGGGATTCATCCTGCAAGTCCTCGCGATCGTGCACTTCGTGCGGCGCCGGCCGGAGAATTATTGGTTCTTCGTTATTTTCTTCGGCGGATTTCTCGGTGCGGGCGTGTACATTGTCGCGGAAGTTCTGCCCGATCTCGGTCTTCTGCGCGGCGTCTTTCAGGGGTTTGGCCGGAGATCGCGCATTCAAATCGTCGAAACACAAATCCTGGACAATCCTTCCGCTGCAAACTACGAAGAGCTCGGGGAGCTATATAAAGACCAGAAGCAATTTGCCAAAGCGCGCGAAGCGTTTACGAACGCGATCGCGGCGCGCAGCGATTCCGTGTACACCTTTTACTATCGCGCCCAGGCTTCTCTAGGGATGGGAGATTTCGCCGCTGCGATTTCCGATCTGGAGCGAGTCGTCGCCAGCGATCGAAAGTTCGATTACTACAGGGCTGCCGGACTCCTGGCCGATGCTTATGCGCAAACCGGCCAATTGGAGAGCGCCGATCAACTCTATGTCGATGTGGCGCAATTCTCGACAACAACCGAAACGCTCTACAATTATGCATATTTTCTGAAGCTCGCAGGCCACCGCGAGGAAGCCCGCGAATGGGCGCAAAAGCTCCTCGCCAAGAAGCGGACTCTCCCACGCTACATGCAGCGCTATGAACGGCCCTGGTTCCGCAAAGGCAAAGCGCTGTTGAAGGAACTTGCTGCCGCGTAGGGGCCGGGTCTCGTCCTGAGGGATTCCCACTCTTGGGTCTGCCGCTCATCCGCCGCCCAATTGTGAAGCAGCGCCTTTGGTTTCGCTCCAAAAAAGCGTGCTGAGAGGCCGTACCTGTTTTAGAATCAGAATAAGCATCGCGCCCGTAGCTCAGTTGGATAGAGCGTCTGCCTTCTAAGCAGAGGGTCGCCAGTTCGAGTCTGGCCGGGCGCGCCACTCCGCCGCAGACAGCTGAAGACCTCAAAACGTGCTTGGCCGCAGGTTAAGCGATCCTTGCTGGCCTATCTTGAACGGAGCAGTTTCCGTCATAAACAAAGACGCCAGCAAAACCAAAATTGCTCCTGCGCTGGCAATCCAAAGCGGTGCCCCGAGGCCGTAACGGTTTGCGGCCGCGCCAGCCAGCGCCGGAGCTATCGCCCCGCCCAATAGTTTCTCCGACAAGTGTCGCGAGCCCAATAGCAGTGGCGGCAAATTTGGCGGGAACGCTTTCCGTTGGAACAAGCACCAGTGGCGCGATGCCTTGCCAGCCGTTGACGAGAAATCCGGCGCCCGCCATGAGCCATGGATGCGCAATTAGGATCGGCACCTGGTAAGTCAGCGGTGCCATTGCCGAAATTAGCGCCACAAAAATCAATGTAGGCCTCGAGAATTCGCGCGCGCACGCGCTCCTCGACGTGCTGCCTGCTCCGCGCCTCCAGCACAACGGATTCGATTCCTTGCAAATGCAAAAGGTCGGAGAGCAAGAGTCCGGCAGGCCCAGCCCCGACAATTCCAACTTGAGTTCTCACGCTGCGTTGCCGTCAATGCCGAAGATCTTTATGAAAATATTTACGACTGGTGCTCGGAGATTACATCCATCGCGATATGGAACGCCGAATTTGCCGCAGGCAAACCGCAGTAGACCGCGCTCTGCAACAACACTTCCTGAATCTGTTCGCGCGTTACGCCGACGTTCAATGCCGCCCGCAAATGCATTCGCAGTTCATCGGGACGATTCAGCGCAACCATCATGGCCAGCGTAAGCATGCTCCGCGTTTCTTTCGGCAGACCGAGCCTGCTCCAGATTTCGCCCCACGCGTAACGCGTGATGAAATCCTGAAACGCGTCCGTGAATTCATTCCGGTTTTTCAGCGTTGCATCAACATGCGCGTCTCCCAACACGACGCGGCGCGTCTTCATCCCTTGCTCATAGCGCTGGCGTTCATCCATTTGAATCCCTCCTCGAACCTCAAGAAACGCAGGCCCTCGGCTCTAAAGCGATCGCCACCTTCGATCGTCGCTCTATCTCGAAAAATCGCCGCGCCAAGCTGCCCGTATTATCCTGATCCCGGACCTTCAACAATACACAAAAAGCGAGCGCCCAAAAGCGGCGACGCGCGATAATCGGAAGCTTTCGCGCCGTCCGCCCCGCGAACGGCGCAAGCAATCGCGATGGCCGATCGCATTCAACATATGAACACAGTCAAGATGTTATGACTTCGCTGGCAGCAGCATGGAAGCCAACGAACGTGGAAGTTTTGCATGAGTGACAACGGACAGAGCGCTCCGCGCTCAATTGTGTTTTTGCTCGAATCCTTACCGTGAGCGGCTAGCCCGTTTCCGCGTAGATGCTCTCCGAGGCTGCGTTCGAGCCAACCTCCAAGACCTGCTGAGTAGATCTCGCAGCGCATCGGCATGCACCCGCGAAAGGTGAACCAGAACCCACGGATACTTCAGATAATGATCGGTGATGTAGTAGGTCTCCGGCTCCGCGGCCATCATCTCCTCGCGCTCCTCGAAGGTAGTGCCCACAACGAGCGATTCCCCATCCTCTTTAAGACGCGCGATTAGCTTGCCGTCGACTTTAAACGCCGGCGTCCCGTACGATGTGCCTTCTTCTACGTTCTGGAGCGCTAAGGCGAACTTGCGGACATCTTTAAACGTCAGCGCCATTTCGCCCTCCTTCCCAGTCCGACCCTGCGTGACGAAATCAGCCTCGAAGAAAAGTTAGAGAATCCGCCAAATGCAGCTCAGTATAAACGGATTCGACCGCTGGATCAGTGACGCTGTTTCATGCACGAAACTTGGCCGCCCCACGGTCTACTTCCCTTAGCCTGCAGCGTATCGCCCTATCGGCTTCCAGCCCGAGTTGCAAATTCGTAAAAATCGGTAGCAAGCACCGCGAAAGCCCGAAATTTGCCGGAGTGGGGGCTTCGGAACATCCGCTTGACAGAAGTACCATATTTCTGCAAACATGGAAATATGATCACCACTCATCCCAAGAAATCCATCGACCAGGTGGTCAAGTTCGCCGACATGTTCTCAGCGATGGGGACGGAAGCACGCCTTCGCATCATGCAGTTGCTGCTTTCGGCCCATCCGGACGGTCTTGTCGTCGGCGAAATTCAGCAGGAACTGGATATTCCCAACTCCACTCTGTCTCATCATCTTGAAAAGCTCAAAGCCGAAAACCTCGTACTTGTTCGGCGCGAAAGTACATTCCTCCACTATACGGCGAACACCGAAGCCCTTCAGGAGCTATTGCAGTTCTTGTACGCCGAGTGTTGCACTCGCAACAAAGCACTCAAGCCAGAATCAATCGTTACATGTTGTAAATAGGAGGGCCAATGAGCGACCCGGATCTAAAAGATGTGGTGAGGGAAAAGTACGCAGAAGCAGCTCTCCGGGTGACCAAAGGTGGCAGTTCTTGCTGTGGAAGCAGTCCAGCAACAGCGAGCGGTTGTTGTGATCCAATCACGTCCAACCTTTACGACTCGTCGCAAGCAGGCCAGATTCCCGAAGAAGCTCTCCTCGCATCGTTGGGTTGCGGGAACCCGACTGCACTGGCCCAACTGAATCCTGGCGACATTGTGCTTGATCTCGGCTCCGGCGGCGGCATCGATGTTTTGTTGTCCGCCAAACGCGTCGGCTCAACGGGAAAAGCCTACGGTCTCGATATGACCGACGAGATGCTTTCCTTGGCCAACGAGAATAAGCGCAAATCGGGGATTGCCAACGTCGAATTCTTGAAGGGGGAAATTGAGCGAGTTCCGTTGCCCGACAATTCTGTCGATGTCGTCATTTCCAACTGCGTCATAAATCTCTCCGCGGACAAAGATCGCGTTTTACGGGAAGCCTTCCGGGTCCTTAAGCCGGGAGGACGCTTTGCCGTCTCGGATGTCGTGACGCGTGGGGAGATGCTCCCCGAGATTCGCAAGAACGTGCTTTTGTGGGTCGGTTGTGTTGCCGGAGCGCTTGAAGAGACCGATTACCGCAGCAAATTGGCGTCGGTTGGATTCGAACAAATTGAGCTCGAGCCCACTAGGATATATCGAATCGAAGATGCTCGCGAGTTCCTATCGGGCCAGAACATTGATGTCGATGCGATTGCACCGCAGGTGGACGGCAAGTTCATGAGCGCTTTCGTCCGCGCCGTGAAGCCCCAGAAAACTGAGCCTTGCTGCGTGCCAACCTGCTGCAGTTGAGCACACCCCGATGCAAGTACGTTACAACATTTTGTTTCTGTGCACCGGAAACTCCGCCCGCTCCATCATGGCTGAGGCCATCATGAACCATAAGGGAAGGCCTACCTTCTCTGCTTACAGTGCCGGCAGTCATCCGTCTGGCACGGTTCGGCCAGAAGCGCTGAAACAACTCAAAGTCGCCCATATTCCGGCAGATGGTCTCAGGAGCAAGAGTTGGGACGATTTCGCCATGCCTGCCGCTCCTAAATTCGATTTTGTTTTTACCGTCTGCGACAATGCCGCGAACGAAAGTTGCCCGCTCTGGCCAGGCCAGCCGCTGACGGCCCACTGGGGTGTTCCGGATCCGGCTGCGGCGCAAGGAACCATAGAACAGATTGACAGAGCCTTCCGTGACGCGTTCTTCCTTCTCGATCGAAGAATTAACCTGTTCCTGTCCCTCCCCTTTCCCGGTCTCGACCGGCTCGCCATCAAGAAGGAAATCGACAAGATCGGCCACCAATGAGATTTCGCCTGCCTACCCGCCTGGTATGTCCTGTGGTGAGATTTGAAGGAACAATCTTCGGGTGATACGACTGTGATGAAAATGCCTGCTGTCATCCGTGGCAGCGAAGCCAAGTTTCGCGAGGTATAAAAGGCAACGCCGCACAGCAGCACGCGAAAAGCTGGTCTTCGCGCTGATTTGAGAAACGGTGAGTTCACGCTGGCGTGCGAAAATGCATGAATCACTGCCAAGCCCCTCGCAAGCGACGTCATGAAATTGGGATCGCCGCTATATCCGTCAATCTGTGCCGACATGGTAAGCGGCAGCCCAACGGATGCGTTCGAATCAGGTTTGCCCGGAAGCATTTGCTGCGAGGCAAATCTGCTCGTAGCTTCCTGTTTCGAGAGTGAGCCGCTTGAAGGTTGATTCTTCGAATCAGTTCGGTTCGACATGTGTTGTTTCAAAACCAAACCGCTTTGAACTTGCTGTTTCGGAGCAGGCTTGCCTGAGACTTGGCGTTTCGAAGCGGGTCCGCTTGGAACTTCTTGCCGGGCGCAGTGGAATTGTCACTAGGGGGTTCTTGGATGAAAAAGATTCCGGGATATCGGCGCTATGTCCCCGGCACGCAGCCGCCTCATTTGCATCCTCCCTATGTTTCTTCGATTAAGCGTGCTCCGCTGCAGCCTCTTGTCGCGCTTCCTCATACACTTTCTGAGATTACGGGGCCCCTGTTCGAACGAGATATTGCTGATGTGAAGGCTTGCGATCTGACGCGGCAACACTCCGGCGAGCCACTGGGCGAACGAATTATCGTGAGTGGACGCGTGCTTGATGAAAATTCAAGACCTGTCCCGCACACGCTCGTGGAAATTTGGCAAGCGAATGCCGCAGGAAGGTACCTCCACAACATTGATCAGCATCATGCTCCGCTCGATCCGAACTTCACTGGTAGCGGGCATGCCGTGACGGATTCGGAAGGGCGCTATCGTTTCGTGACGATTCGGCCGGGCGAATATCCTTGGGGAAATCACCACAATGCCTGGCGCCCGGCGCACATTCATTTTTCGTTGTTCGGTCCGGCGTTTGCTACGCGGCTTGTGACGCAAATGTATTTCCAAGGCGACCCCCTGATTCCCTTCGACCCAATCTTCAACTGTACGGAAGATGAAAAAGCGAGGAACCGGCTCATTTCGCAGTTCGATTGGGAGACGACGATTCCGTCGCAAGCGCTAGGCTATCGTTTCGACATCGTTCTGAGCGGGCGCGAGAGCACTCCCATGGAGACTCATGCGCACGGAGAAAAATTATGAGCCTTCAGACCACAACCTGGCAGACCGTTGGACCATTTTTCAGGATTGGTTTCTCCTGGCTTTATCGGGACAATTTGACGGAGCCTGGCGTTTCCGGTGAACGCTTGGAAATTGCGGGCCGCATCCTCGACGGGGATGGCAAACCAGTGCCCGACGCGATCGTTGAAATCTGGCAAGCGAATTCGCACGGCAAATATGCTCATCCGGATGATCCACAGGAAAAACCGGGCGAATTGGGCTTTACCGGCTACGGGCGCGTTCCTACGGATGACGCGGGAAGCTTCCACTTTACGACGATCAAGCCAGGGCGCGTTCCTGGGCCGGATGGAAAACTGCAAGCGCCGCATCTCGCGGTTTCGGTTTTTACGCGTGGGCTGCTTCGGCGGCTTGTCACTCGAATTTACTTTCCCGAGGAACCGAGCAACGCAGAAGATTTTGCTTTGAAACTCGTTGAGCCTGGCCGTCGCGAGACGCTAATTGCGAAGAGAATCGAGGGACGGACCGGAGAGCTTGAGTGGAACGTCAAGCTGCAAGGTGAAGGAGAGACAGTTTTCTTTGATATTTGATCGGATAGGGATTCTCCAGGTTTAGACTCCGATGTGCCCGGAATGATTTGCAGGGTTGATGACGTCGGAAAACGCGGACGGCGGCACCTCAATCGTCTTGCCGCCAATATAAGGGGTCGAAAACATACTGCCTCTTTTCTGTCGCGCGAGAGGATGGACGGGTAACGCTGAAATGAAACTCAGACATGTACGGCATTCATTCTCGAAATAGTCTCGAGCGCTACGATTTTTCTCCCCGCTCTCCGGAAGTCAAGCGCGGCCTCAAATGGCTGGAGAACGCACCAGAAGCGCTCATTCGTGACGCAGGGCATCCAGCGGGTCCACACGAGTGGCACGTCGTGCCGGAATGACCATGGCCGCGAGAGCGACGGCCGTTAGTCCGATCGAAACCGCACTAAAGATCAGAGGATCTGTCGGGCTGACTTCAAAGAGCAGGCTCTTCAGCAGGCGCGTCAATCCGAGAGCACCTGCAATTCCGGCGATCAGGCCAGCAGCTACTGGAATCACTCCCTGCCCCAAGACCAGCGCGAGCACGTCGGCGGACCGCGCGCCAAGAGCGACTCGAATTCCGAATTCGCGCCGCCGCTGATGGATTAGGTAGGCCATCACGCCATAGATGCCGATGGCCGCGAGGAGGCCTGCCAGCAAGGCGAACACGGCCATCAGCTGGATTGAAAATCGCTGGCGGACGAGCGAATCGGCCAGGATCTGATCCATGCTCGAGAGATCGACCGGCAAACTGGAATCGAGCGTGGTAACTTCGCGCCGCACCGCTGAGACCAAAGCGAGAGGGTCATACACCGTCTTCATTACGATGGCCAGCGAGCCGAATGGAACTTGTGGCCCGAAATAGTAGATTCGGGGCTCGGGCGGGGCCGACGGGCTGAAAGATTTCGTCGCGGCAACCACGCCGACGACTGTGAATGTGCCTCCTGCCAGCGGGACCTTGATCTGTTCACCAAGCGGATCGACGTTCGGAAATAATTCCTTGGCGACTAGCTCATCGATGACCGCCGCTCCAGGTGAGCCCTGCTCGTCAGAAGGAGCGACATCGCGGCCACGCAAGAGCGGGATTCCGAGAGTTGCGAAGAACCCGGGCGAAGCTCGAGTTTGCCAAATGATTCGCTGGGGTTCGTTTGGATTTCTGGGATGGCCTGCGATCTCGACGCCACCGCTTCCCGGGCCGCCACTGTATGGGAGGAAATCGACCGTTGCGGCAGAGCGCACGCCCGGAATCGAGCGGACGCGTTCGAGCAGCGATCGTCCGAAGGCGGCCCTTTGCGCGGGCTCCTTGTACTGCGCGACCGGTAAGGAGACGAACGCGGTCAGAACATTTTCTGACTGAAAACCGGGGCTGGTGTGCTGCAAGCGAACAAAGCTCCTCACCAGTAGGCCGGCGCCGATCAACAGAACCAGAGAAATGCAGACTTCGAACGCGACCATCGACTCTCGCAAAAGCTTACGTCCGCCAGCCGATCCCCTTGCGCCCTCTTTCAGCGTTTCGACAATATCGACTCGCGAGGTCTCCAGAGCGGGCGCGAGGCCAAACAGCGTGCTCGCGACAATTGATACGGATACGGAAAACCCCATGACCCACGCGTTGAGGGAAGGGGAAGCTCCGCGAATCAAACCAACGGGACCGAACTGTGCGTAAAGATGAAGTCCATAGAGCGCGAGAAGAGCCCCGGCAGCGCCGGCAACGGAGCCAAGCAGCAGAGTTTCCGTCAACAACTGCCGTATCACGCGGCCGCGCGACGCGCCCACCGCCGAACGAATGCCGATCTCCTTGCGGCGCGCCATCGCACGGGCCAGCAGAAGATTCGAAACGTTAGCGCAGGCTATCAACATCAGCGCACTCACCGCCGCGAATAGCATGAGCAATGGCGACTTCAAATCGCCTGCCTGCTTTTCCGCGAGCGGCTTCAGGTCAATGGAAAATCCGCGATCCATGGCGGCCTGGTTCGGATACTGTTCGACGATGCCGGCGCCGATGCGGCGAAATTCATCGCGCGCTATTTGGATGGTTTCGCCGGCCTTGAGCCGCCCGATTACGTCAATGTTATGCGGACCTCGTGTGCCCGGCGCAGTTTCCGAAGGACTGAAGGCGAGGGGCATCCATAAATTGGCGGCAACACGATAGTCGAGAATCGGCCGAATCACGCCAGCAATGCGGTAGCTTTCGCGATTGATCTGAATGTTCTTCCCGACAATCGATCGATCGCGGCCGTAGCGGCGCGTCCACAATCCTTCAGAGAGGATGACGACGTGATCCCTGCCGGGCTGATCGTCATCGGCGGTGAAGAGGCCACCGAGAATCGGGACGACACCGAGCATGGGAAATGCGCTGGAAGTGAGCCGCAGTGCCGGGACATCCTCTGGCTGCCCGTCACCGGTCAAAGTCGCCACGGCACCCGTCACTGCCGCGATCTGGCTGAAGCATTTATCTTGGCGGCGGAATTCCGTGTAGTCCGCAGCCGTTGGTGCGATGCCGTGCAACGAATAGCGAGGCAGAGTCTCCTGAACAATGAGGAGCCGATCGGGATCAGGATAAGGCAGGGGATGCAAGAGCACCGCATCGATAGCGGAAAAAATCGCGGTGCTCGCACCGATCGCCAAAGCGAGTGTCAGGATCGCGACGAGGCTGAAGCCGGGGCTTCTCAAAAGCTGGCGGAGAGCGAAGCGAAGATCTTGCAGCATGATTTAGCGCCTCCTCCTTCGTTTTCCTTCTGAAAGCCGAATCAGCCCCAGACGCGACGGGCGGTGTCTACAACCAGTTTCAGTTTGGCCCATTCGCGGTCTTCGGTGATGAGGTTTCCTTCCGCAGTGGAAGCGAAGCCGCACTGCGGGCTGAGGGCAAGGTTTTCCATGGGAACGTAGCGGGAGGCTTCTTCGATGCGATTGGCGAGATCGGCAGGATCTTCCATGCGGGGGAGCTTGGAGCTGATGAGTCCGAGAACAACTGTTTTGGCCTTCGGGACGAAGCGCAGCGGTTCGAACGTGCCGGAGCGATCGTCATCATATTCGAGAAGAAAGCGGTCCACGTCGAGAGTGCCGAACAATTTTTCGGCTATGGCGTCGTAACCGCCTTCGGCGTACCAATGGCTGCGATTGTTTCCGCGGCAGAGGTGAATGGCAAGCGTCACGCCCGGTCGGCGAGCGGCGCGGAAACAGGCATTGTCGGCTTTGATGGCTTCGTCGAGCGCGGCGTCGGGATCTAGGCCGATTTCAGTGCGAATCCACTCGCGCCATTTGGGATCCATGTAGTAGCTGTAGCGCGGCGCGTCTATCTGAATGTATTTCACGCCGTCACCGGAGAGCGCCGCAAGATCGGTCTTCATAATTTCGACCACGGCCCATAAAAGTTCAGAGTGGTTTTTGTAAATAGGATCGGTTACGCCGCGCTTGAAGGAAATTGCGGGAAACTGAGTTGCGCTCGGGAGGGTCATTTTTATGTCGCCGGGGCTGTGCGCTTTCAAGAATGGCAACTCGTGGCCAGTGAGCGGCCGAACCTGGCGCAGCTTCTTTGTGACGATTCCGGCGATGCTGCTTACGGGAGCCTCTCCTTTATCGCCAGCGTTCCAGTTTCTGGCCACGGCGTCGCCGAAATCGAAGCCTTCGACGGCATCCGTGAAGTCGCTCATGAAGTTTCTACGGCGCAACTCGCCATCGGTAAAAATCTCGAAGCCTAGATCTTTCTGTTTGGCGAGCACGCGCAGGATGTTCTGATCTTCGATGGCGCGAAGTTTCTCGGCGCTACCGGCGTGGCTTCTGGCCGCGAGCAAGTCGGGTGGTCTCAGAAGACTGCCTATCTGGTCAGCGCGAAGGGGGTTCGCCATGATGGTTTGGACCTCTCTCCCAAGCTGGAGCCGGCCAGCGGCTCCATGACGGTGCCGAAGTTGGCCGGGCCGCGGCTGAGCGTTTTGGAAAGCCTCGCCGCGAAATCTAGAAGCAAAGGGATCTTTTTGGCGAGATCCGGGCCAACTAATCTCAGCGTGGGCCCAGCCATGCCGAGAGCCGCAATGACGCGACCCCCTTTGTAAAGAACCGGAGCGGCAATACCGCTCAATCCCTTTTCCAATTCTTCGTGGTCGGTAGCATAGCCCTGACGACGAGTGAGGTCGAGAGCAACCTTGAGTTTCCTGAGACTTGGGATCGTGAGCGGCGTGTATAACTTCATGCCATTGCGGAAGAGGATGTTGTAGGCCTCACGTTCAGGGAGCCACGCGAGGATGGCTTTGGCTTGCGCAGTGCAGTGCGCAGGAAAGCGTTCGCCGATGAGTGTGCGGACAGTGATGATGGAAGTGGGGGAATCGACGCGGTCGAGACAGATGATACCGCCGGCGCCGGGAACGGCGAGGCTGACGCTTTCGTTGGAGCGCCGGGCGAGTTCGAGGAGAAAGGGGCGTGCTTCAAACTGCAGGGAGCGCGCGTGGAGAGCGCGGCTGCCGAGTTCGTGAAATTTGATGCCGAGACGATATTTTTCGTTTAGAGGGTTCCGCTCGATGAGATGGAATTTCTGCATGGCGGCGAGGAGACGATGGACGGTGGACTTGTTGAGGGCGAGGCCGGAAGAGAGCTGAGCGAGGCTGATTTCGGGGCCTTGCTCTCCCAGGCGAATGAGGATGCGCATGGCCTTTTGCAGCGATTTGCTGGAGCCCGGAGAGCGATGCGATGTGGCGCGCGGCGACATGGCGTTCGGATAGGTAGTCACAATGTGAAACTACATTTTGCAATATAAAACAATAGAATTTCGGAGGAAGCAAGGCGATTCTTAGGGAGACACGGCTGAAAATTGATCGCGGAGCGGTTTTTAGTGACTGGCCGGTGGGGAGGACGCAGGGAGGGATTGGTTGGCGCGAAAGATCACGTAGGCGCGGATGGCTTCGACATTTTCCTTCGAGAGTTCTTTCGAATAAGAAACCATTCCATAGGCTTTAAGCGAACCACCGAGAACCACATCGTTCCATGCTGAGTTCTCTAGGGTGCCGGAATAGCGCAGGTCCGGAAGGACACCACCGCTTACGGCGACATCTCCATGGCAAGTGGAGCAGTAATTCTGGAAGAGCCCTTCGCCCTTTTGCACTGTTGCGGCGCTGGCCGTCGGTGGGGGCGGCTTCAATTGAGGTTGCGTTATTTGTGGGAGCGGCGGCAAGCTCGCGTTGCCGCCCAATTTAAATGCGAGCACACGGCTAATATTCTGGGGCCTGCCCACTTTCAGCGCGATTTCTCCCGTGGCGAGAGGGAATGCGCCACCCCAACCAACTACGACGGCGACGTACTGTTCTTTACCGACTGTGTAGGTGATGGGAGCTGCAACAACGCCGCTTTGCGCCTCGGCGGACCACAATTTCTTACCCTTATCGGCTTGATACGCTTCCATATTTCCTTGCGCTGTGCCTTCAAAGAGAAGATTCCCGGCGGTCGATAGAATTCCGCCGTTAACCGGGCTGGTGCGATCGATTCGCCAGACTTCTTTTTGTTGGATGGGATCCCATGCGGACAAATGCCCTTTGATGCTATCGAGAACGGCTTTCTTCACATCCGGTTTTTGTGGCATGCCCGCGGCTGCGAAGTCGATGGCAGTGTTGTACGCCAGATTTCTTGCCTCAAAATGTTCTTCCGACTTGTAGAGGAACCCGGCCTCCTCCACAGGAATGTAGACCAATCCCGTTTGCGGGCTGTAAGACATGGAGTGCCAGGTGTGACCGCCGAGCGGACCGGGAGTAAGCGGCGCGCCTTTGCCAGTGGCTTCGTATCGCGCGCTGATGCTTTCGATTGGACGGCCGGTCGCCGGATCGATCCCCGTCGCCCAGGTGACCGTGGTATACGGCTTTTCGGAAATGACTTGTCCCGTAGCGCGATCGAGCACGTAAAAGAATCCGTCCTTTGGAGCTTGAAAGAGAACTTTTCGCGGAGCGCCTTCAAGGGTGACGTCGGCGAGGATGATCGGGGCGGCCGCATCGTAGTCCCATGCATCGCCCGGAACTTCCTGGTAGTGCCAAACGTACTCGCCGGTATCGGGCTTCAGCGCCACGATCGAACTTGTGAACAAATTGTCTTTCCCCTGCGGGCTGCGCGCTCGGCGGTTCCACGGGGTTCCGTTGCCCGTTCCGATGAAGAGCAAATCGAGCTCGGGGTCGTAAACGATGGAGTCCCAAACAGTGCCGCCGCCACCGAGCTTCCACCATTCGCCGCTCCAGGTATTCGCGGCTTTCTCAAGGACCGGGCTTTCGAAGGGTTTCGAGGGATCACCGGGAACGGTGTAGAAGCGCCACGCGAGCTTGCCCGTCTCAGCGTAGTATGCGGAGACGTAGCCGCGCACGTCCATTTCCGCGCCGCCGTTGCCGATCAGCACTTTGCCTTTGACGACCCGCGGAGCGCCGGTGATGGTGTAGCGATACTTGGGATCGATGGTGAGAGTTTCCCAGACGGGCTTTCCTGAGGCAGCGTCGAGTGCGATGAGGCGGCCGTCGAGTGCGCCGATGAAAACTTTTCCGCGCCAAACTGCAACGCCACGATTGACGACGTCGCAGCAAGCGTTGACAGCCCACTCTGGCGGCACCTTCGGATCGTAGGACCAGAGTTTCTCGCCTGTCGCCGCGTTCACCGCGAAGACTTTGCTCCACGCCGTTGAGAAGTACATCACTCCGTCGACGGCGATAGGGGTTGCTTCCTGTCCGCGCCGCACGTCCAGATCCACATACCAGGCGAGCCCGAGCTGGCCGACGTTTTGATCGTTGATTTGTTTCAACGGACTAAAGCGTTGCTCGTTGTAGGTCCGTCCGTAACTCATCCAGTTCCCTGGTTCCTGATCCGCGTGCAGCAACCGTGATTCGTCCACGTTGGCCGGAGATAGCGCCACTCCGGCCTGTCCGCCGCTTGTCTTATTCGAGTGGCATCCCGCGATATTCAGAAACGTTACGCCGAGCGTGAGACAACGAAGCATTTTTCGCTGCATGAAAACTCCTGGCGACGTCCGGTTGACGAAATGCTACGGCATCTGAGCCTTTGACATAGTTCGAACCTGTCGGTGTATTCTGTGGCTACCTATATATACTTCGCGTTCGCACTTTCCAAGAAAAACGAGTTGCTCGCTTGAGGCGCTTCTCTCAGGGGGCTTGCTCCTCCGAAGAGTCTGTAATAGTTTTGAAGCCGCCTCGCCGATAATGCAGAGGGACACAATCCATGAATACGAGAAGCGCGAGAAAGGATCGAAGCGGGAGATAAGCGGAAATGAAGACGAAAGTGGTGAAATTCCAGGAATTTGGCGGGCGGGAAGTTCTGCGATTCGAATCGCTGGAGGTCGGAGAGCCGGGCGCTGGAGAGGTGCGTGTGAGCATCGAAGCAATCGGCCTCAACCGCGCTGGCTCGCCCACATCGTGGACGGTAAGATGTGGATGCTGTTTCTTGGGCAAATGCGCGAAGGAATCGGCTGTGCCGACGCCGGTATTGACGGCCAAGGCAAACGCACCGCCACGATGCGCCATCGGAACTTCCAGCGAGGGGTCGACGCCCACCACAGTGAGTTCCTTTGTTCGAACGCCAAGCTGCCGGGCCGCGCAGCGCAATGCTTCGAGCGATGGTTTGCCTATGACGTGAATGCGCGCACCGGTGAGGTCTTTAATCATCGCGGAGATCGCGCGGGAAGTGCCGAGTGCCTTTCCTGGAGCGATAGCAAAATAGAGCGACTGCGAACAACTGTATACCTTCGCGCCGTTCCAGGCGACGTGGCACGCCGCTTCGAGCGCGCTCATGGTGAACTCGCGGAACCAGCCAACCAGCACCGCGTCCGCATCAGGCTTTACCTCCCCGGCACATCGGCAAGTTGGGAAGGCAGAGTAAAACTACGGGCTTTTGCCGTCAGCGCCCTTTGGTTTTCTCCACAGTACGAGCTTCGGCTTTTTCGCCGACGCTAACCTGGTCGGTGACGAGCGAATAATCATTCTGGGTCTTCGCGTAATTCACGAAAAAATCGAGCGAATCGGGATTGGCCATGGCGTTGCGGTTGGCGGCTTGCTCCACGCATTGCCACAGGGCGTCGTAACTGCTGAAGTGCAAATCACGCTCGCGCGCCAGCCACTCAGCGAACCGAGTCAGGTTTGCGTCTTCCACTTGCGCAGCACTCGGCGTCCACAGCAGTTCGCCTTCGCGGAGGGCAGGCCCCTCCGTTTCGGTATTTGCCACGCGGTTTGTAATTCGGTCAGTCATGCTTCATCCGATTGTGCCGTCCTGCGACAGGCTATTCACCTTCGCCCCTTGCGTCAAGCGAGCCAGGCGGAGGAACATTTTTGCGCCCATGTTCCCCTCATAGCGCCGAATTGGAATGCTCGTAACGCCAGCGAAGCGCCAAGCGTCTGACTCAGGGTGATATGCTGCTCCGCGCAGATAATTGCCTTGCAGGATACATGCAGAAAATAGATTCACTAACTCGACGCGCGTTCCTAGAGAAAATCTCTGTCCTGACGGCTGGTGTCCTTGCGACAGCTGACGCCGGGGGTGCCCCGCCAAATACCGATCTCGAACCGCACATTATTTTCTCCACCCACCCTCGCGAGCGCATCTCCATCGCGTCGTATCCGTTTCGCGCTTACATCCTGAGCCCGGACAATCGCGATCGCGATACCACCCTTCCTGGAATGAATCTTCTCGAATTCCCGGCCCACGTCGTCGCAAAATTCAACATTCACAACATTGAGCCGCACAGCCGCCATTTCACATCCTTGCAGCCAGACTATCTCGATGATTTCCGGCAGATTTTGCTGAAGACAAAAGTGCGCGTCGTAAATATCGCCGTCAGCACGGTAAACAGTTTCTATGACCCCGACGGCTCCGCCCGGGATAAGGCCGTCACCTTTGCGAAAAAATGGGTGGATGTCGCTTCGCGTATCGGCTCTCCCGGAATACGCACGCACATAGCCGCCGCGAGAAATTCTTCCCCGAATGTTGAGCTCACCTCGGGAAGCCTGCGCGAAGTAACCGAATATGCCGCGGACAAGAATATTGTCGTCACGCTTGAGAACGACGATTTGGTGAGTGAGGACGCGTTCTTCCTCGTCAAGGTGATCGAGTCCGTCAACAATCCCTACCTTCGCGCCCTGCCCGATTTTGCAAATTCCATGCTGAGCGGCGACGCCGATTTCAATTACCGCGCCCTGCAAGCGATGTTTCAGCATGCCTACAATATTTGCCATGTGAAAGACGGCGAGACAAATGATGACGACAAGCAATTCAACGTGGATTTAAAGAAATCGTTCGATATTCTGAAGGCCAGCGACTTTCGCGGCTATTGTTCGATGGAGTTCGACGCCCCCGGCGATCCCTATGCTCCAACTGCGAAGCTGATCGAACAGACCATCAAATATCTCTCTTGATTGCGCTTAGCCCCCTGAATCATTCCCGCCCGCACCCGTTTCACTCAAATCGCTGGCGCCCGATCGCTAAAGGTTTCGCTAGTCGCATCCCAATACTGCTTCTTGCCAGTCCAGTAAGACTCCGTTGCCATCATGTTCGCAACCGAGTGCGCGAATCCATCCCGCACGGTGCAATGCGGCTGTTGCCGCGAACGCATACATTCAAACCAATTCGCCATGTGCTCCAGTGTTCTGTCATCGATGCCCAGCGGCGGAAGCTTCGTTTCACCTGGCGGCAGGATATATTTCGCCGGCCGTTTCTTGTCGATGTTCGCATCATCTTCGTGATTGCCCTTCTCGTCGACCAGTTGATAGCGCGGGCTTCCTTCACCGCCGATATTCGTAAGCGTAGCTTTCTTTCCCATGTAGCGCGTAGAAGAAGGAGCGTCGTTTCCAAAGCTCGTCGCATAGCTCACGAGAAAACCCTTCGGGTATTCGAACAGGGCCTGAAACGTGTCCGCGTTCTCCCTTCCATCGTGCCAGGCAAAAATCCCGCCGTGTGCCATCGCCGAGCGGGGGAAGCTGTCCTTCATAAACCAGTGCACGAGATCGATCGCGTGGCTCATCCACTGGTCCGGGATCCCGCCGGAAAACTCTTTGTACAAACGAAACTCGCAATACACTTTTGGATCGAATGGCCTGTACGGCTTCGTCAGTAGCCATTTGCGCCAATCGGTATCCCCTTCGCGGATCAGTTTTGTTTCCTCGCGTCCACGCCATCGCGGCCCGTGGTAATTCCAAACGATTTCGATTTTGCTCACATCACCAAGTACGCCCGTCTGCACCAGATCGTGCGCAGCGATTTGATACGGCTCGCTGCGATGCTGCGTCCCGACCTGCACGATCCGGTCGCTCTTTAATACAATGTCGCGCGCCGCTTTTACTTCCGCCAACACATTACCCATCGGCTTTTCAACGTAAGCGTCCTTACCTGCCTCGACCGCCATTTTGAGAATCAGCGAGTGTGCATGTTCCGGCGTGGAGATAATCACTCCGTCCACATCTTTCAGCACAAGCACATCCTCTAAATACTGAAACGATCGGGGCGCTCGGCCGTAATATTTCGCGTTTGTCGCCGCAGCCTTCTCCCGATTCAGCTTCCATAGATCGCAGACCACAGTTATTTCTGCGTTTTGGCTCGTCTTCAGCTGCGCCGCAATCCAGGCCAAATCACTTCCACGGCTTCCCGTTCCAATATGGGCCAGCGAAATGCGATCGTTAGCGCCCGCGATCCTCTCGTACGAAAGCGCAGTGCTCGGCAGCGCCGCGCCTCCGGCAATTAACGCCGCAGATTTGCCTAGAAATTTTCTGCGATCGATTGTTTCTTCCATGTCGCTCATTTTCGGTCTCCTGCCACGTCCGTCTCCTCAATCCCAAGAAAATTTCGGCGCAGGCATTGTGTGTGCGACTCCACGGCTTGTCAATCACACCGCGAGGCGGTCGATATTCTCCTCGGCGACGCGTTGACAAGCCCAGGCTAGTGGTCTTAAATGTCCTCCGTGAACGTTAACGAAGCCTGCTAGCGTGCTGCATTGCATTGTTTCCCAAAGTAATCCCGTCCCTAACTCAGAGGGTGTCGGAAATTGCATCTCGGGTACGTCTCGCGCAATTCTGGCTTTAGAAGGAGGCTGTATTCCAAACCTCGGCATCGATGTCGGAACCAGTGGAACCCGTGCCGTAATCCTCGATGATCACGGGGCGATCCTCGCCTCGGGCACGGAAGAGCACGCAAATTTCGCCAGTCCGCAACCTGGTTGGGCGGAACAAGACCCACGCGACTGGTGGCGCGCCGCCGCGCTAGCCGTTCGCAAGGCCCTGCAAGCTTCAGGCCTCTCCGCTGAATCCATCGCCGCCGTGGGATTTTCCGGCCAGATGCACGGCGCCGTTCTACTTGACGAAAACAACGAGGTCATTCGTCCAGCCTTGATTTGGTGCGACCAGCGCACCGAAGCGCAATCCAAAGAACTTGAGCGTACCATTGGCCTCGACCGCCTCATCCAGTTGACTTGCAATCCCCCCCTGACGAATTTCACGCTCACCAAGCTTCTCTGGGTCCGCGAGCACGAACCAAAGAACTGGGAACGCGTCCACAAAATCATGCTGCCGAAAGACTACGTGCGCCTGCGCCTGGCGGGCGAATCCGCCATTGACGTCGCGGACGCTTCCGGAACATTGATGCTCGACGTCGCGCACCGCACGTGGTCGAGCGAAGTTCTAAGCAAGACAGGTATTGACGTGAAGCTGCTACCGAAGCTTTACGAATCGCAGGATATCTGCGGAAAGCTTTCGCAAGCCGGGGCAGACGCAACCGGTCTCCGCCTTGGAACTCCGGTGGTAGCAGGCGCCGGAGATCAAGCTGCTGGAGCAGTTGGCATGGGCATCACGCGCGCCGGAGTGGTCAGCGCCACTATCGGAACCTCCGGCGTAGTTTTTGCCGCCACGGATCGCCCTTCGCTGGATCCCAAAGGCCGTTTGCACACTTTCTGTCATGCCATCCCCGGCCGTTGGCACGTTATGGGTGTGACCCAATCCGCCGGACTTTCTCTGCGTTGGTTCCGCGATCGCTTTGGCGCTGGACCCGATGACGGCCGCGATCCCTATGAGCGCTTGTCCGCCGAAGCCGCAACAGCTTCAGCCGGTTCGGAAGGCGCATTCTGGGCGCCTTACCTGATGGGTGAACGCACTCCGCATCTCGATCCATTCGCCCGCGCCGCATTTGTCGGATTATCCGCCTCTCACACCCGCGCCCATCTGATTCGCGCGGTACTGGAAGGCGTTGCATACAGCTTGAAGGATTCGTTCACGATCTTTGACGAGATTCAGGTTCCCGTCGAACGCATCCGCCTCGGCGGTGGAGGCGCTCGCTCGCAGCTCTGGCAGCAAATCCAAGCAGACGTTTACGCACACGAAGTCGAAATCTTGAAAGCGGAAGAAGGCGCAGCCTACGGAGCGGCGATTCTCGCTGGCGTGGGTGCAGGATGCTGGAAGAGTGTCGATGAAGCGTGCGACGCCACGGTGCGTGTCGCAAAGCGCGTTAGCGCGAACAAAGAGGACAGCACCGCCATGCAGCGCGGCTATCAAACCTACCGCCGGATCTATCCGGCGTTATACTCCATCTTCGCGGAAAATGAATCTAGATTGGCTGACTGAGCAGCGGATTCAAACAATCTCAACTCTCAGCCGAAACAACCGCGGTACCCATCCATCCTCAAGCTTTTTTCTGCCCCGGCTTGAAGTGGTAGGAGTACCACGCTCCAATCATCGTCATCAGCGCGCCCCACCAGACGCTCGCGTGCAGGTTATACAACACGACTTGCTCCGCCGGAGGATGCCAAATCTCGTAAATGCCCGCGCCAAGGATTAGCACTCCATTCACCAGCAACGATATCCCGATAAAAAACCAAATGGAAACCATGCTCTAAACCTCCAGCTACAAGAACTACCAGAATATGATGTTCAGAATTAAGAAGACGAGAGCAACCACTCCGGCCCAGAAAACCGGCTTCTGATAAACGGGAATATCTCCGACGGACGGAACTGTGGTCAACCCGTAAACCAGGCCGGTCAATTCCGCATCAGTTTTTGGTTTGGTTGCCAAACTCACCACAACGGTGACGATCACGCATACGAGAAAAGACCACAGCGCCTGAAACATATCCTGTGCCAGAGCCTTAGCGTGCGGCGAGAGCGCCACATAACGTAGCGCCGATGGATCTGCTTTCACCCAAGCCCACATGCCGATGGAAGATAAAGTGCCGCAAAGCAAACCCAAGAAACCGCCCGGGCCTGTCGCTCGCTTCCAAAGCATTCCGAGAATCACAGTACCGAACAGCGGGGCGATGAAGAAACTGAACAGCGCCTGTACATAATCCATGATGCTGGCGAACTGCATCACCAGGTACGCGGTGCCGACGCTAATCAACACTCCGATCACGGTTGTCCACCGGCCCATATTGACGTAATGGTGGTCCGTGCCCTTGCTATTGATCAGCGGCCGGTAGATGTCATACGTCCAAACGGTGGTGAACGCGCTCACATTTCCCGCCATGCCAGACATGAAACCTGCGATCAGCGCAGTAATCCCGAGGCCAAGCAAGCCAGGTCCGCAGTAGCGCGCCAGCATTAACGGAAGCACGTCGTTGTAGCTGTGCATTCCAGTGGCGGCGGCCACGGATTCCGGCACGAGTTTCATCGGAAGCACGGCCAAGCCAAGAAGCCCCGGCAAAATGACGATGAGCGGAACAAACATCTTGAATCCCGCTCCGATGATGGGGGCCATCTCCGCGCTGCGAATATCCTTCGCAGCGAGGATGCGTTGCACGACAAGAAAATCCGTCGTCCAGTAGCCCATGGAGATGACCGCAGCCAACCCGAACACAATGCCAATCCAGTTGATGCCCATCGGGTTGTCCGTGAAGGAACCCAATCCGGACCACAAATGGACGTATTGATCGGAAGCTCTCTGGGCAATTTGTAGTTTCAGATTGCTCCAGCCGCCCGCTTCATAAAGGCCAAGAATGGGAATCAGCAGCGCCCCGGCCCAAATCAAAAAGAACTGCAGCACTTCGTTAAAAATGGCCGACCGTAAGCCGCCCAACGTCACATAAACCGCCACCGTCAGCGAAGACACCCAAATGCTGAAGTTGATGTCCCATCCCAAGACAATTTGCATGACCTTAGCCATGGCGAACATATTTACGCCGCTCATCAGTACGGTCATGAATGCGAACGAAACCGCAGATACTGCACGCGCCGGTTCTCCAAAGCGCAATTTCAAATAACCCGGAACGGAGTGGGTCTTTGAAATGTAGTAGAACGGCATCATCACCAGCGCGAGGAACAGCATCGCCGGAATAGCGCCTATCCAGTACCAATGTGTCGCCAGAATGCCGTACTGATACGCCGAACCTGCCCAGCCCATCAGTTCCAGAGCGCCAAGATTGGCGGAGAGAAAACTAAGTCCAGCCACCCAAGCGGTCATTTCCCGACCGGCCATGAAAAAATCTTCGCCAGTGTTCGCGCGCCCGCGCAGGTAGAAGCCGATGGCCAGCACCAGCGCGAAATAAAAAACAACGATGACGACGTCAACAGCCGAAAGATGAACGAGGCGAGCGGGAACGATAAGCGCGTAAGGAATAGTCATAGAGTGCCGAATCGCTTCTCCTCTGCGAGCGTCTTACAACTCCAGACAACCATAAATGTCCCGGCTATCAACAATTCAACTCCTGCGAATCGTCACTTTGCCGAGAACTTGTAAATCGTTTCCGAGTGAAATTTTGTCCCAGGCTTCAACTCCGTCGACGGGAAATTAGGCCGGTTCGGCGAATCCGGAAAGTGCTGCGTCTCCAGACAAATGGCCCCGTATTTCTCGTACCCGACTCCGCCTTTGCCCTTAATGCTTCCGTTCAGACCAATCGACGAATAGAACTGCACTCCCGGCTCCGTCGTCAAAACTTCCATCTCTCTCCCCGACTCGGGATCCGTGACCCTCGCAGCCACCCGCAGTGTCCCGGCCTTCCCATTCAACACGTAATTGTGGTCGTATCCACCGATTTCCTTAATCTCTGCGATACGCGCACCAATCTCCGTCGGTTTCAGGAAATCCAGCGGTGTGCCCACCACGCTCGCGGGTTCGCCCGTAGGAATCAGCGTCGAATCCACCGGCGTGTACTTGTCCGCGTTTATATAAAGGATGTATTTGAGGATGGTGCCCGTATCCGTGCCCGACAAATTGAAATAACTGTGGTTCGTTATATTCAAAACCGTGTCTTTGTCTGTCTCGGCGGAGTATTGCAGTTTCAACTCATCCGTGTTCGTCAGCGTGTACGTCACGCTTACGTTCAGGTTTCCGGGGTAGTTCTCTTCACCATCTTTGCTCGAATACCTGAAACGAACCGCCGCTCCGTCTTTATCCTTTAACTCCTCGGCTTTCCACACCCTCCGGTTAAACCCAACCTGTCCGCCGTGCAAGCTATTTGGCCCGTTGTTAAGAAACAGTTGATACTCTTTTCCGTCCAGCGTGAATTTGCCTTTCGCGATCCGGTTCCCATACCGCCCGATCATCCCGCCAAAATACGGATGCTGCCCCAGGTATCCCTCCAGGTTGTCGAAACCCAGAACAACATCACCCATTTTGCCGTTCTTGTCCGGAACGTGGAGTTCCGTCAGCGTAGCGCCGTAGGTGATAACCTTTGCCGAAGCCCCCCGCGAGTTATACAGCGTGAAGGACTCAACCACCGTCCCGTCAGGCATCTTGCCAAACTCCGCCTTCTCGACATGCGCACTCTTTTTGGCAGCTGTCTGCGCCTCTACCCCGAGCGATGACGACGCAAACTCCGGACCCAACGCCATTAGAAACGCCAGCATGCAGACTCTCCCCCTGAGCACCATTCCGCTCCTCCTCTACCCTCGACCTGCTTAGGATCCATCGATTCTTCCCCACGCCTTGTATCACAAAAATTCATCAATCGCGAATCTTCTCCTTATTTTTCTTAGACTTGCCGAACCCGGCCTGCCCGGCCCTCTTATCCCCGCCGTTTGCGAAGGCCATTGACAACCCCGGAGTCACGGTGCCAATGTTCCCCCGGACATTCGCCCCAAATTAGCGTTATCGTACACGGAGTTCCATGAATTTCATGCGACCAATTTCTTTTTTGCATGCTTACAAGTACATCGGGCTCCTTTCCATCCTTATATTCATGACGGTAGCCTCCCCGCTTAAGGCCCAGTGGGTGCCCCTCAATCCTGTCACCTCGGCCAACCCGCAGCCCGATGGCGTCGTGCTCGCTCTCCAAACGGGTTTCCTTCGATTCCAGGTTTGCTCGGATTCCATCGTCCACGTCATCTACTCCATCCAGCGCGACGTCCGTCAGCACCCCGACTTTCTCGTCACGAAAAAAACCTGGCCCAAAGCCGACTTCGCCGTGCATTCCGACGATCCCAAACTCATCACTTTGACCACCTCTCGCTTGAAAATCGAAATCGCCCGCGCCGACAGCTCGATCATCTTCTACGACTCCGCCGGTCACAAACTCACGCAGGAAAACACCCGCACACTCACGCCGACGGAGGTCAACGGTGAAAAAACCTACCACTCCGAACGATTCGTCAACATGTGGGACACGCAAGAAGCCTTTTACGGTCTCGGCCAGCATCAAGCCGGTGTCTGGAACTACCGCGGTGAATCCGTCGACCTCTCTCAGGACAACACAAACATCTCCATTCCGTTTCTTCTTTCAAGCAACGGCTACGGCATTTTCTGGAACAACGGCTCCCGAGGCCGATTCAACAATCGTTTCGTCCACGCCTTTTACTTGAGCTCGGAAGTTTCCGATTCGATGGACTATTACTTTTTTTATGGCCCCGATTTCGACCGCCTTATCGCGGATTACCGCGAACTCACCGGCGCCGCTCCCCTCTTCGGCAAATGGGCCTACGGCTACTGGCAATGCAAGAATCGCTACGACTCGCAGCAAGAGCTTCTCGCCATCGCGCAAAAATATCGCGACCTCCACATCCCTCTCGATAACATCGTCCAGGACTGGTTCTGGTGGAACACCATGGGAGAGCCCGTCTTCAACAAGAACTATCCCGACCCCAAAGGCCTGATCGACGCGCTCCACAAAATCAACGTCCACCTAATGATTTCCGTCTGGCCCTATTTCCGACCCGGCTCGCCCGTCTACGACGATATGGACAAGCGCGGTTTCTTCATCGACAAAACCGTCGCGCCAAGTTTCCATCCCGTCGCGCAGGCTCTCTACGATCCGTTCAATCCAGAAGCCCGCAAATACTATTGGAACCTCATGAATAACGCGCTTTTTAAAATCGGCGCCGACGCCTGGTGGCTCGACACCACGGAAGCCGAAACCGAAGGCCGCGAAACAAATATTCTCGCCACCAACAAGATTGACCACGGCAAAAATGGCGCGCGTTTCGCCAACGAATTTCCGCTCATGACCACGACCGCCGTCTACGAGGGCCAGCGCGCAGCCTCCGACAAAAAACGTGTCTTCATTCTGTCGCGCTCTGCATACGCAGGATCTCAACGCAACGCCGCTGCCGTCTGGTCCGGCGATGTCGATCCCAACTGGGAAACCTTCCGCCGCCAAATTCCCGCCGGCCTGAACTACTCCGTATCCGGCCTCCCATACTGGACCACCGACATCGGCGGTTTCGTCTCCGCAAATCCCGACGATCCCGCTTACCGCGAGCTGTATGTCCGCTGGTTTCAGTTCGGCACGTTCTGCCCCATCTTTCGCGCCCACGGCACGCGCACAACAAATCAAAATGAAATTTGGTCCTACGGCCCAGACGCGCAGAAAACTCTCACCGCCTACGACAACCTCCGCTATCGCTTGATGCCTTACATCTATTCGCTAGCCTGGAAAACCACCAGCGAGGGCTACACCATCATGCGCCCGCTCGTCATGGATTTCCGCGAAGACGTCCGCGCGCAAAATATCGGCGACCAATTTCTTTTTGGCCCAGCGATTCTCGTAAATCCCGTTACCGAGTCCGGCGCGGCCACTCGCCGACTTTATCTCCCCAATGCCAAGTGGTATGACTTTTGGACCGGAGCCGCTATCCAGGGCGGCCGCACACTCGACGCGCCGTCTCCCATCGACCGCATGCCGCTCTACGTGCGCGCCGGCTCCATTCTGCCGCTCGGCCCCGATCTCCAATACGCCGCCGAAAAATCCGCCGATCCTATCGAGGTCCGCGTCTATCGTGGCGCAAACGGCGCGTTCACTCTCTACGAAGACGAAAACGACACCTACGACTACGAGAAGGGCGTCTACGCAACGATTCCCTTTTCCTGGGATGAAGCCACCCACACTCTCGCCATCGGCGATCGCACCGGCTCATTTCCCGGCATCTTAGAGAGGCGCACTTTCCGCGTCGTCTTTGTCACTGAAAATCACGGAACCGGCGACGGCCTCACTGAAAACGCGGACAAAACCGTTGAGTACTCGGGAAAGAAAGTCACGGTAAGTCCATAATCCATCATCGGTCTTCTCCCCTTATGGCCGCTTCTTTGTGTGTGAATGTGCCGAAGCAAAACGCCTTTCACTCCGAGCAAAAGAAAGATCGCGCTTGCTCCTAAGAAGCAGATGGCTTAATCCAAATTCACAGCATTGTAATTTTGGATTTTACTTGTATTCACATGCTCGCCATACTCTCGCGAGCTTATCGGGGGAACCACGCGTTATCCACAGGCCAGCACTCGATTGTGCGCCGAGGATGTGATACATCCTTCGCAAAAGCCAGGTCGGTCGAATCTAACGTTATAGGGGTGTATTGAAATGGAGAAAATTGTGCGGATTGTACTGATTGGTCTGGCTGTCCTCTGTTTGTGTACTTGGCCTTTGCAAGCGCAGCAAACTCTCGGCTCCGTCGATGGCACGGTCACAGATAGCTCCGGCGCGGTGATCCATGGCGCAACCGTTAAGATCCATAACCTGGCCACTGGCTTGGAACAAACCGTCACTACAAACTCTGACGGCTCGTTCCATGTTGCCGATCTTCCGATCGGCACCTACAGCGTCACTTTCTCTCGCGACAGTTTCAAGACGGAGGCCCACTCGCAAATCCTCGTTCAGGGGAATCGCACCACCACGGTGAACGGCTCTCTGCAACCTGGCGAAGTAAACGTGACTGTCACTGTCAGTGGCACTCCGTTGCTCAATCAGACCGACACGACCAACGGTTATACGCTGGGGAGCGAGCTTATCGAGAATATCCCTCTCGGAACCGGTAGCTTCACACAACTTGCGCTCTTGGCGCCTGGCGTCAACGCGGACCTTCTCGCAGGTGCGGGCACGAACGCCGGTTTGGGAAATCAAGATATCTTTGCCAATGGCCAGCGCGATACAAGCAACAGCTTTTCCTTCAATGCCGTGGAATCGAACAACCTGTTTAACGGACTATCTGCCAGCGCAATCGGCGAGAGCCGCTTCGTGCTGAACACCAACGAACAATTTCTCGCCGGCGGACAGATTCAAACGAACACTTCGGTATTTGACGCCATCGGCCAGGGCATGCCCGCGCCTCCACCGGAAACCATCGAAGAAATCCACGTGAACACGTCCATGTACGACGTCTCGCAGGGCGCGAATAGCGGCGCGCATGTTGCTGTTGCCACAAAGTCCGGCACCAACGATTTCCACGGCAACGCCTATGAATATCATCAGACCGCGGGCTGGGATGCCAACCAGTTCTTCCTCAACGCAGCAGGCCTTTCTCGCCCGCCGCTTCATCGCAATACCTTTGGCGGCACGCTCGGCGGCCCTATCAAGCAAAACAAGCTGTTTTTCTTCGGTTCCTACCAGGGCCAGCGAGTGTCAGATTCAACGAACGGCTCGACGCAATTTGCTAACGTTCCCACTGGTCTTACCGATGATCGCAGCGCAGCGACGCTGGCCGCGCTCGCTGGGGTTCCGGTAGGCAATGTGGATAGCGTTTCGCTGGCCATCCTAAATGCCAAGGGGGCTAATGGTAAGTTCATCGTGCCCTCGGCCACTGTGACAGATCCCAACCAAATTAACGTCCTCGGTGGGAATGCTCTCGAGGTAGGACCCCCCAGCACCTTTAGCGCAGACCAGGTCAACGGAAACGTTGACTACCTGTTCAGCACCAAAGACCGCCTTGCAGGGAAATACTACTTTCAGAACGATCCGTCCACCAGTCCGTTCGCCGTGAGCCAGGTTCTCGGCTTTCCGCAGACACTCCACGCAGGCAGCCAGGTGTTCTCGCTCGACAACACACTAAGCCTGACCCCCAATACCACTTGGGAGATGAGATTTGGTTTCATTCGTCAGTTCGCTAATGCCAGTACCACCCAACAACTTACTCCCGGCGATGTGAACATTGATCTTCTCGGCAGTAAGTTCTTTCCGGGTTTCAGCATTACCAACGCTGGTTCGGGAAACTTCAACGGATTGCGCATTGGCCCAGCCAACAACTTTGCCAATGCCGGCGTCTTCCAAAATCACTTTCAGGCAGGCACCAACTACAATTGGACCGTAGGTCGCCACACCATTTCTTTCGGGTTCAACAGTGACTATGGCCAGCTGAACGTCCTCAACAAGGAAAACGAGGTGTCCACTTTCACTTTCCGTAACTTCGCAAACTTCTTGACTGGAAATCTCGGCGGCAGAAACGGCGGTGGCCAGATTCTGAATGGTGAAACCAACCGTTACTTTCGCGCAAAACAGGTCGGCCTCTTCGTCCAGGACAACTACAAGTTAATGTCCAATCTGACGGTAACCGCAGGCCTGCGTTGGGACTGGGACGGCCCCCTTACCGAGAAAAATGGACTTCTCACTAACTTCTATCCACAGAATTACTCCTACGATCTC
>Ga0210384_10000723_pt1 | contig 49144 bp, 42 predicted proteins | sample IncBWH2MmetaG_FD_160574 | JGI IMG/M metagenome (GOLD analysis project Ga0210384, IMG submission 160574) | Forest soil microbial communities from Barre Woods Harvard Forest LTER site, Petersham, Massachusetts, United States - Inc-BW-H-2-M | ecosystem: Environmental > Terrestrial > Soil >... | reverse complement strand
CAGACAGCGGTGCGTCAGCGGCTCGGGGACCGACCGCTCAAGCCTTTCGAGCTGGTACTGGCCCACATCGACGAAGCGCTACACGAGGATGACGCCGCGACACAGAAGGCGGCCTTTCTCGTGACGGCGCTAGTACACGCGCCCGACATGATGGAGCCTGCGAGACGGTACTACCGCGCGTTGCTCGATCCGCTGCTCTCTGAATCTGGCGCCGCTCATGAGGTTCGCCACGCCTTGCTGGCGGTTGAGGGAATCTTCTTGCTCCGAGGACTCGGCTTCGTCGAGGTCTCCGCAGCGGAGCACAAATCCGTCCTGCTTCACGCGCGAAAGATCGTTGCCAAGGTGCTGACCGAACGGTGAGTGCCGAGGCGCGCCCACACCGGTTTGCGCCTCATCCCGAAGTGCCAGTGGTTGTCACTGCTCCTGAACGGGAAGGCGCATGAAATTGCTCTCGGAAAAGCGCATGAGATTGCTCTCGGAAAGACGCAGCGGTGATCCGGGATTGAATGGGAACCGACAGTCGCCGCTTCGAAGCCTGGCGCTACTGCCCCGTGCATTCGTGCTTGCTCGAAGACTCTTGCTGGCACGGCCATGGACAACGGCTGGCGTGAGTGTTCCGCTCGGTAGCAGCGGCAGGTCTCGCAGGCTGTCGCCTAGGTCAGGTCACGCTGAGAGCGCGGCTAAGGAGTCCAGTACGAAGTAGGCCAGGTTGTGAATCCCGAGAGTTGGCACTGGCAGCGAACTGGTGGTCTACGTACGCTGGCACCACCTAACCAGAGGAGACATGATGTCAACCCCCAGCTTCTCGATAGCGGTCCCAAACGGCGTAGATCTGAACAATCCATGGTGCCGGATCGCGTTCGCGCTCTCCGTGTTGGGAGCTCTGCCGCCGTTGGTGATGTCCATCCTCAAGGTTCTGCGGGAACCGGAAATCCAGGCCGCAGGTCGCTGGATGGCACTGGCCGCGCGTCGCGCATGGGCAGCAGTGCAAGCTTCGCTAAAGGTCCCAAACCCTCGGCGTCGTCGTCCGATCGCCGACATGGCACTAACCCTCATGGAGGGCACGCTCTACTACCTGTATGCCCTGACCTTCACGGCATGGTTCGTCTTCGGGATTCTCGTGGTCGCAGAACGCTGGGGGACGCTCTCGCCCGCGAAGTACGCAGTCCTGTTCGTCTATGACATGGCCATGGCGCTGCTGGTTCGCTTCTACGCGGAGCGGGGCCGCCGTATCCGAGTCGATCTGCGTCGCCGTTGGCGCGGAATTCAACACCGTCGCTGGCAAGCAGCCATGGCGATGGCCTGCGTTCCTCTCGGCATCACGTTGATCTCGATCGGCACAGAATTCCTTCGAGGCAGCAACGCCGCTGCCTGAAAGTGCTCCTCGCGCCACCGTGTCAGCTTGCGTCCCGGTGCCGCGAGTAGTGACGCGCGCTACGCCCCCCTACTACGGACCCGTTCACGTAAGCCTTCGGCAGTAGGCCCACGGCCTCGCGATGGGATCAGTCCCAGCCTCCCACAACCCCACTCTTGAATCGTCACGCGCGGTCCCTATAATGCTTGCTAGCACTCACCACCCGCGAGTGCTAGCGAAGGTGGCATGCGCCGCCGGAGCACTTGCCCAAACCCAGGCGAGCAGGCACTCACTTCTGAGCTGACCCGCCGCCAGGCTTACTGCGAATTGCATTGAAGGAGATGAAATGAAGCTGCGTCCGTTGCACGACCGTGTTGTCGTCAAGCGCCTGGAACAGGAAACCAAGACCGCCTCGGGCATCGTCATCCCCGACGCCGCCGCCGAGAAGCCGGACCAGGGCGAAGTCCTGGCCGTCGGCCCGGGCAAGCGCAACGACAAGGGCGATTTCGTCGTCCTGAACGTCAAGGTCGGTGATCGCGTGCTGTTCGGCAAGTACAGCGGCCAGACCGTCAAGGTCGACGGCGACGAGCTGCTGGTGATGCGCGAGGAAGACCTCTTCGCCGTCGTCGAGAAGTAATCACCCCGCGCGAAGCCCGTCGCTTCGCGCCGCAGGCTGGCCGGCCTTGTCGCCGGCCAGGTGGCTGGAAGCCCCGGCCGCGGACGATCCCGTCGTTCCGCCGCCGTCCTCACACCCCCATTCAACGTATTCCGGAGAAACATCTCATGGCAGCAAAAGACGTCATTTTCGGCTCGGACGCCCGTGCCCGCATGGTCGAAGGCGTGAACGTCCTGGCCAACGCGGTCAAGGTCACGCTGGGCCCCAAGGGTCGCAACGTCGTTCTCGAGCGCTCGTTCGGCGCCCCCACGGTCACCAAGGACGGCGTGTCCGTGGCCAAGGAAATCGAGCTGAAGGACAAGCTCCAGAACATGGGCGCGCAGATGGTCAAGGAAGTCGCTTCCAAGACCAGCGACAACGCCGGTGACGGCACCACCACCGCCACCGTGCTGGCGCAAGCCATCGTGCGCGAAGGCATGAAGTACGTGGCCGCCGGCATGAACCCGATGGACCTGAAGCGCGGCATCGACAAGGCGGTCACCGCCCTGGTCGCCCAGCTGAAGGCCGCCTCGAAGCCGACGACGACGTCCAAGGAAATCGCCCAGGTCGGCACGATCTCGGCCAACTCCGACGACTCGATCGGCCAGATCATCGCCGAGGCGATGGACAAGGTCGGCAAGGAAGGCGTCATCACCGTCGAAGACGGCAAGAGCCTGGCCAACGAGCTCGACGTCGTCGAGGGCATGCAGTTCGACCGCGGCTACCTGTCGCCGTACTTCATCAACAACCCCGAGAAGCAAGTCGCGCTGCTGGACAACCCGTTCGTCCTGCTGTTCGACAAGAAGATCTCGAACATCCGTGACCTGCTGCCCACGCTGGAGCAAGTGGCCAAGGCCGGCCGTCCGCTGCTGATCATCGCCGAAGAAGTCGACGGCGAAGCGCTGGCGACCCTGGTGGTCAACACGATCCGCGGCATCCTGAAGGTCGTCGCCGTCAAGGCCCCGGGCTTCGGCGATCGTCGCAAGGCCATGCTGGAAGACATCGCCATCCTGACGGGCGGCAAGGTCATCGCCGAGGAAGTCGGCCTGGCGCTGGACAAGGTCACGCTGGCGGACCTCGGTCAAGCCAAGCGCATCGAAGTGGGCAAGGAAAACACGACGATCATCGACGGCAACGGCGCTGCCGGTGACATCGAGGCACGCGTCAAGCAGATCCGCATCCAGATCGAGGAAGCCACCAGCGACTACGACCGTGAAAAGCTGCAAGAGCGCGTGGCCAAGCTGGCCGGCGGCGTTGCGCTGATCAAGGTCGGTGCCGCGACCGAAGTCGAGATGAAGGAAAAGAAGGCCCGCGTCGAAGACGCCCTGCACGCCACGCGTGCGGCCGTCGAAGAAGGCATCGTGGCCGGTGGCGGCGTCGCGCTGCTGCGCGCTCGCCAGCAGATCGGCGAACTCAAGGGCGACAACGCCGACCAGGACGCCGGCATCAAGCTGGTGCTCAAGGCCGTCGAATCGCCGCTGCGCGAGATCGTCTTCAACGCCGGCGACGAAGCCAGCGTGGTCGTTGCCGCCGTCCTGGCCGGCAAGGGCAACTACGGCTACAACGCCGCCAACGGCACCTATGGCGACATGATCGACATGGGCATCCTTGATCCGACGAAGGTCACCCGCACCGCGCTGCAGAACGCCGCTTCTGTTGCCTCGCTGATGCTGACGACCGAGTGCATGGTCTCGGAATCGCCGAAGGAAGAAGCCGCTGGTGGCGGCGGCCACGGCGGCCACGGCGGCATGGGTGGCATGGGCGGCATGGGCGGCATGGACATGTGATGTCCGCATCCGGGCGCCTCGGCGCCTGGAGCCGTCGCGCTCGCGACAACCGATCGAAAGGGACTGCCTCGGCAGTCCCTTTTTTTCGTCGCTGTTCCAGGGAACCCGATCGCGAGCCGTCACGCCCGGCAGAATGCGCGGCATGACCCTCCGCCTCGCGCTCGCCGCGCTGACGTTCGCGTGCTCGCTTTCCGGCACGGCCTTCGGCCAGGCGGCCGCGTCGGCGCCGGCCTCGGCCGCCAGCCACCCGCGCATCGGGCTCGTGCTCTCGGGCGGTGGCGCGCGCGGGCTCGCGCACGTGGGCGTGCTCAAGGCGCTGGAGCGCGCGCACGTGCGCATAGACGCCATCGCGGGCACGTCGATGGGCGCGATCGTCGGCGGTCTCTATGCCAGCGGCATGAGCGCCGAGCAGCTGGAGACCGAGCTGCGCCGCATCGACTGGGACGCGCTGTTCGCGACGCGCGTCGCACGGCCCTTCCTGTCGCAGCGCCGCAAGGAGGAGGACTTCGAGATCTCCACCGGCCTCGAGTTCGGCGTGCACGACGGCCAGCTCAGCGCGCCGCAGGGGGCCTTGTCCAGCCGCGGCCTCGAGCTGTTGCTGCGCCGCCTGACGCTGCCGGTGCGCCACGTGGACGACTTCGACCGCCTGCCGATCCCGTTCCGCGCCGTGGCCACCGACATGGAGACCGGCAAGCCCGTGATCCTCTCGCACGGCGACCTCGCGGTGGCGCTGCGCTCCAGCATGAGCGTGCCGGGCGTGTTCGCGCCCACCGAGGTGGACGGCCACCTCCTGGGTGACGGCGGGCTGGTGGACAACCTGCCGGTGGACATCGCGCGCGCGATGGGCGTCGACGAGGTGATCGTGATCAACATCGGCACGCCGCTGTCCGGACGCGACGCGCTGTCGTCGGTGGTGGGGCTCAGCGAGCAGATGATCGCGATCCTCATCGAACAGAACGTCGAGCGCAGCATCGCCACGCTGGGACCGCACGACCTGCTGCTCGGCCCCGACCTCGGCAAGCTCACCTCCAGCGACTTCGGCCGCGCCGCCGAACTGATCAAGATCGGCGACGACTACGCCCAGGCGCAGGCGGGCAGGCTAGCCGCCTACGCGGCCCCGGCGCCCGAGTACGCGCAGTGGCTCGCGGCGCACGTGCAGCAGCCCATGGAGCCCACGCCGTTGCTGGCCGTGAAGTTCGAGGGCTCGCTGCAGACCAACCCGGGCCGCTTCGAGGCCAAGCTGCAGTCGCAGGCCGGCGAGCTGTTCGACACGAAGAAGGCCGAGGCCGACGCGCGCCGGCTGGCGGCCAGCGGCGACTACACGAGCGCCGACTACCGCCTGGTGCCCGGCCCCGCCGGCGAGACGCTCGTCTTCGACCTGCAGGACAAGCCCTGGGGCCCCAACTACCTGCGCGCCGGCCTCGACCTGCACGCCGACTTCTCCGGCCACAGCGGCTTCGACGTCAAGCTGAGCCACAACCACCACTGGCTCACCGAGAACGGCACCGAGTGGCGCAACTTCGTGCAGGTCGGCGAGCGCCCGGCGATCTTCTCGGAGATCTACCACCCGCTGTGGCGCAACATCGACGACAGCTCCGACTGGTTCACCGCGGCCTACATCGCGGGCGACCGCCAGCACCGCACGGCCTACGCCACCGACGGCACCGAGGTGGCGCAGTTCCTGCGCTCCACCGGCCAGGCGGGCCTGGACTTCGGCCTGCCCTTCAGCCGCCTGGGCGAGCTGCGCGCGGGCTTCGTGCACCTGACCACCTCCACCACGCCCACGCTGCTGTCGGCGGCCTGGACGGGCCCCACGCAGGCGCAGGTCTGGCAGGAGGACGGCCTGCGCGTGCGCGGCGTCGTCGACCAGCTGGACTACGTCAACTTTCCCACCAGCGGCTACCGCCTCGAGGGCGAGAGCGTGGTGGGCACGCGGCGGCTGCGACGCAGCGAGCACATGGCGCGCGGCTCGGTGGAAGGCACGGTGGTCGACACCTTCGGCCGCAGCACCTTCGAGCTGCACGGCGCCGTGAAGCTGTCCGACGAGAACGCGCAGCTGGCCGTCGACCAGTACACGCTGGGCGGATTCCAGCAGCTCTCCGGCTACCGGCCCGACCAGCTCTCGGGCAATGCCGTGCTGTTCGGCCGCCTCAACTGGTACATGCGGCTCAGCCAGACGCCTGTCTTCGCGCGCGGCTTCTTCGTGGGCGCGTCGCTGGAGGCCGGCAACGCGTGGGACGACCGCTCGGAGATGTCGCTCGCGCACCTGCGCGGCGGCGGCAGCCTGTACCTGGGCGCGGACACCGGCATCGGGCCGATGTACCTGGGGCTCACCTATGCGCCGCGCGGGGAGCTGGGCGTGGCGCTGTTCATCGGCAGGCCGTAGCGCCTCAGCCCGCGTCGTCCTCGACGTCTTCCGCGTCGTCCTCGACCGCCTCGCCGCCCTCGCCTTCCGGCATCGGCGGCAGTTCGAAGTGCACGCGCTCGGGCATCGCCTTGCGCCACGCCAGCAGCTGCTCGGCGGCGTCTTCCACGCCGAGGCGGCGCAGCGACGAGAACAGCGTCACGGACACGTCGGAGTCGTCGGTGACGAAATCGGCCAGCACCTGCTGCGCGGCCTCGGTGGCCTGGCGCGCCTCGGTCTTGCTGAGCTTGTCGGACTTGGTGAGCAGCACCAGCAGCTTGACCTCGCCGGTCTTCACGCGTTGCGCGATGAAGGCCATCAGCTGGAGATCGAGCGGCGTGAAGCCGTGGCGGCTGTCCACCATCAGCACCACGCCGAACAGCGCGCGCCGCACCTCGAGGTAGTCGGCCATCACCTTCTGCCACACCAGCTTCTTGCCGCGCGCGACGGCGGCGTAGCCGTAGCCGGGCAGGTCGGCCAGGAAGGCCTGCGGGGCCTCGCGCGGGCCCAGCGTGAACAGGTTGATCAGCTGGGTGCGGCCGGGGGTCTTGGAGGCGAACGCCAGCTGGCGTTGCTGGGCCAGCGTGTTGATCGCCGACGACTTGCCAGCGTTGCTGCGGCCCACGAACGCGATCTCGGGCATGTCGCCCGCGGGGAGCTGCGAGATCTTGCTGGCCGAGGTCAGGAACCTGGCCGTGTGCAGCCAGCCTAGCCCTTCCTTGGCCTCGTCGGAGACCACGACCGGCTTCTTGTAGACGGGAGCCGGCACGGCGCGAGGGGGGGAGGGTTTGCGCGTACGCTTAGCTTCGGTCATGGTGCATTGTAAAATCGTTGGGTTTGCTCCATCCAAAAGCCTCCTCTGAAGGGTTCGTCGAGATGAAGTCCTTGTACGTTGTTGCCCTGGCGACCCTGTTCGCCACCTCCGCGATGGCCGACGAAGCGAAGGGCCCGGCCAAGCCGGACCCCGCCAAGGGCGCCACCATCTCGGCCACCGTCTGCGCGGCCTGCCACACGGCCGACGGCTCTCGCGGCATCCCGGCCAACCCGATCCTGCAGGGGCAGCACGCCGACTACCTCGTCAAGCAACTGAGCGAGTTCAAGTCCGGCAAGCGCGACAACGCGATCATGAAGCCGATGGCCTCCACGCTGTCGGACGACGACATGCGCAACGTCGCCGCCTTCTACGCAGGCAAGACGGCCAAGCCGGGCCAGGCCAAGAACAAGGCCACGGTCGCGCTCGGCCAGAAGATCTGGCGCGGCGGCATCGCCGAGAAGAACATCCCGGCCTGCGCCGGCTGCCACGGCCCCGCCGGCGCCGGCATCCCCGCGCAATACGCCCGCCTGGGTGGCCAGCACGCCGAGTACGTCAGCGCCGAGCTGACCCTGTTCCGCGCCGGCAAGCGCGGCAACAGCCCGCAGATGGCCACCATCGCCGCGCGCATGAGCGACGCGGAGATCGCGGCCGTGTCCGACTACATCGAAGGCCTGAACGCCGTGAAGTGAGCGGGCGGGCCGGCAGGATCAGGCGTCACCATCCAGATCCACACCCAGCTCCGCCGCCAGCCGCGCCACCTGCGCGCGCAGGCGCTCCAGCTCGCCCTTCATGCGCAGCTGCTCGGCGCGCATCGCCGCCACCTCCGACAGGCCCAGCGCCGCATCGCCCAGCGGCGTGCCGGGCCCGGCCGACGCCGCGGCCGGCGCGGCATCGGCAACCGGGCCCGCGAGCAGGTGCGCCCAGCGCGACTCGCGCGCGCCCGGCGCCCGCGCGAGCTTCACCACGAACGGCGGCTCGTGCGTGGCCAGTTCGTCGAGAAAGCCTTCCACCGACGAGATGTCGGCGAAGCGATGCAGGCGCTCGGAATTCAGCCGCAGCTCCGCCGCGGTCTGCGGGCCGCGCAGCATCATCATGGCCAGCAGCGCCACGCTCTGGCCCGGCAGCTTCAGCACGCGCGCCACGTTGTGCTCGAAGCGCGGCACGCGGCTGCCCGAGCCTTCCAGCACCAGGTGGAGCGACTTCAGGGTGTCGAGCGCGGCCAGCACGTCGCCCTCGCCCGCGTTGATCACGGGGTCGCGCGCCGTCTTCTGGTTGCAGCCCAGCGTGAGCGCGTTGAGGCTCAGCGGGTAGCTGTCGGGCACGGTGTGCTGCTTCTCGACGAGCACGCCCAGGATGCGGGTCTCGAGGAGCGATAGCGTGGGAAGCGTCATGGCGGAACGTCGAATGGCCGGATGTTCATGCCAGTATCGCTCGCGCCAGCGGGAAGCGCCCTGCGGACCGCAGGGCGCCGCGCGTCTTACTTCGTCAGGTCGAGCGCGTTGGTGAGGTCGCCCATCGCGGGCGCGCCGTTGGCCTGTAGCGCGCTGTCGCGCTTGGCCAGGCCGGCCAGCGTGTCCAGGCCGAAGCGGCGCGTGATCAGGCGCAGGATCGATGCCGTGTCGTACTGCGTGTGGTCGACCGTGCCCTTCTTGGCGTAAGGCGAGATGATGATCGCCGGGATGCGCGTGCCCGGGCCGATCTTGTCGCCCTTGGGCGGCGCCACGTGGTCCCACGCGCCGCCGAACTCGTCGTACGTGATCACGATGACCATGTTCTTGTACTGCGGGCTGGCCTGCAGCTTGGCCACGAGGTCGGCGATGCGCTGGTCACCGTTGGCCAGGTTCGCGTAGCCGGGATGATGGTTGTACACGCCCTCGGGCTTGTAGAAGGCCACCGGGGGAAGCGTGCCGGCGGCGGCGTCGGCCACCAGGTCGGTGTAGTCCTTCAGGTGGGCCGTGCGGTCCGCGGCGTGCGTCGCCGGATCGAGGTTGGCGTAGTAGTTGAACGGCTGGTGGTGCGGCTGGAAATCGACATTGGCGGTGGTGGCCACGCCGCTCGAATTGCCGGCATAGATCACCGTGCGGGCGATGGTCGGATCCTGCTGGCCGTCGGTCAGCGCCGCGTTCCACGAGCCGCCATACCACTTCCAACCGACGCTCTTGGCCGTCAGCAGGTCGCCGATGTTGGTCTGCGTCTGCGGGGGCAGCGTCGTGGCCTTGGCCGGGTTGGCGTAGGCCGAATCGGTACCGGTCAGATCAGCCGGGGCGTTGCCGCTCGGCTGGTACGGGGCCTGCATCGTGTTGACCGCGTAGAACTGGCTGTCACCGAAGTAGTTGGCCGGCGTGATGTTGCCGCTCAGCTGGAACGTCGGCGGACCGTCCATGGCGGAGGCCTTGGCGGTGGCTGCCGCGGTCAGGTGCGGCATGTAGTTGCCGGAAGAGTCCTTGTCCAGCACCGCGATGGTCGGGTGCGCGGCGGCCGTGTCGGCGTTGGGGTAGGTCGGCGCGCAGGCGCAGATCAGGTACTGGTGGTTCAGGAACGAGCCGCCGAACGCGCCTTCGAAGAAGTTGTCGGCCAGCACGTTGGCCTGGGCGAGCTTGTACAGCGGCGAGGCGCTGTAGTCGAAGTGGCCCATCGTCAGGCCGCCGGCGTCTTCCCAGGCGGCGAACATGTCGTTCTTGCCGCCGTTGATGGCCATCTGGTTCTCGAAGAAGCGGTGGTACAGGTCGCGCGTGACGGTAGTCGTGTCGAGCTTTGCGCCCGCGCCGGCCGCGGCGGTGAACCCGGTCTCGATCGAGAACGGCGCATTCTTCAGGCCGGCACTCTGGGCAGCGGTGATGACGACGCTGCTGCCCGGGGCGGTGACGCCGTTCCAGGTCTGCGGCAGCGTGGCCAGCACGGTCGTGCCGTCGCGGTCCTTCTGCGCGATGTAGGCCGAGGTCGGGTTGCCCGACGAATCGACCACCGTGGACAGGCCGTTGGCGCCCGGGAAGTTGCCGAACAGGTTGTCGAAGGAGCGGTTCTCGGCGTAGATGACGACGATGTTCTGCACCTTGCCCTGCAGCAGGGTCGTGGTGTCGGCGGGGGTGCTGGTGTCGGCGCAGGCGGACAGCACGAGCACGCTGGCGAGCGCCAGCGGCGACAGGATGGCGGCAAGCTTGACGGGGTTCTTCATGGGGGATGGCTCCTCGGCCGTTCTTCAAAACGCGTGAGCATCGCCGCGGGATATGACAGCGTCATGTAGGCTCGCCGCAAGCCGGTGCCGTTGCCCCGTCACACGGCCGCCATGAGAGGCCGCTAGGCTGCCGCGTCTCTCCCATCGCCTCGCGCAGACCGTGCCACGCCGTTTCCTGTCCCCGTTCCTCCTCGCGTGGCTCCTGCTGCCCGCGGCGGTCATCTCCCTCGCCGCGGCCGCGCCGCCGGCAGTCCCCTCGCCCGCCACCCGGCCGCCGTCGTTCTACGAGACGCCGTTCGAACGCCGGCCCGATTTCGGGACGCTGGTGGCCCTCGGCCGCTCGCTGTTCAGCGACAGGGCGTTGTCGGCATCGGGCCAGGTGTCGTGCGCGTCGTGCCACGATCCGGCGCACGCGTACGGCCCCCCCAATCGCCTGCCCGTGCAGCTGGGCGGCCCGTCGCGGAACCAGCCGGGGCTGCGCGCGGTGCCGTCGCTGACGTACCACCAGGGCATCCCCAGTTTCCAGGAGCACTTCTTCGACAACGACGGCAACGACAGCGAGGATCAGGGCCCCACCGGCGGCCTCGACTGGGACGGCCGCGCCGACTCCGGCCACGAGCAGGCGGCAGGGCCGTTGCTGTCGGCGTTCGAGATGGCCAACCCGGACATCGAATCGGTGGTTGCGAAGCTGCGCACGTCGGCCAACGCCGCCTCGATGCGCGCGGCGTTCGGCCCGCATGTCCTCGACGACGCCGGCCACGCATGGAACGGCCTGTTGCTGGCGCTCGAGGTGTTCCAGCAGAGCCCGGCCGACTTTTACCCGTTCACCAGCAAGTACGACGCGGTGCTGCGCGGTCAGGCCACGCTGACGAAGCAGGAGGCGCGCGGGCTCGCCGCCTTCAACGACAAGACCCGCGGCAACTGCGCGGCGTGCCACATCAGCCAGATCAAGCGCGGCGCCTTCCCCCAGTTCACCGACTTCGGATTGATCGCCATCGGCGTGCCGCGCAACCCGGCCATCCCCGCCAACGCGAAGCCGGAATACCGCGACCTGGGCGCGTGCGGGCCGTTGCGCACCGACCTGAAGACGCACGACGACGACTGCGGCCGGTTCCGCACGCCGTCGCTGCGCAACGTGGCCACGCGCGGCGTGTTCTTCCACAACGGCGCGTACACGAAGCTCGAGGACGCGGTGCGCTTCTACGCCTTGCGCGACTCGAACCCCGCGCGCGTGTATGGCGTGGCCAGGTCGGCTCGCTTCGCGGACCTGCCCGAGAAGTACCGCGACAACCTCAACCAGGAAGCGCCATTCGGGGCCAGGCCCGGCAACAGGCCCGCGCTGACCGAGGCAGAGGTCGCCGACGTCGTCGCGTTCCTGAAGACGCTCACCGACGGCTACGGCACGCCCGCGAAGAAGGACTGAGTGTGATCGCATGGCGCGACTGATCCGCTTCGCCCCGCAGCTGGGCCACTGGCTCACGGGCAACCTCGATCGCGCGCAGCCGCCCGCGGCGCTGGTGGAGACCATGCGCCAGCAAGGCACGCCGGCACACGCCGCCGAGGCCATCGTGGCCGCGTTCGTCGATGCGCGCGCCCGCCGCGCGGCGCCGCCGGTGGACGCGATCGAGGTGCCCGACGACGCGGGCTCGCCTGCGCCCGCGCGCCTGGCCCCGGGCACGCGCCTGGACGCGGGCGACCGCGAGGTCGTCGTCCACATGCGCACCGGCGACCCGGTCTGCGCCGCGCTCGGCAACGTGCTCGACGCCGACGAATGCCGCGCGCTCATCGAGCTGGCGCGGCCGCGGCTGAAGCCCTCGACGCTCGTCGACCCGATGTCGGGCCGCGACGTGGTGAGCGGCAAGCGCACCAGCCTGGGCATGTTCTTCCGCCTGGAAGAGGACGCGTTCATCGCGCGCCTCGACCGCCGCCTGTCGCGGCTGATGAACCTGCCGCCGGACAACGGCGAGGGCCTGCAGGTGCTGCATTACCCCACCGGCGCCGGCAGCGAGCCGCACTTCGACTACCTGCAGCCGGGCAACGCCGCCAACCGCGAATCGATCGCGCGCAGCGGCCAGCGCGTGAGCACGCTCGTGGCCTATCTCAACGACGTGCCGGCCGGCGGCCAGACCGTCTTTCCCTCGCTCGGCTGGGCCGTGTCACCCGTGTGCGGCAACGCCGTCTACTTCGAGTACGGCGACGACCACGGCCAGGTCGATGCGCGCTCGCTGCACGCCAGCGCGCCGGTGACGCAGGGCGAGAAGTGGGTCGTGACGAAGTGGATGCGGCAGCGGCGGTTCGTGCCGGCCGGCTGATGCGCCATCATTCGCGCGGCTTGATCCGTCATCCTGCGCGCAGTCGCAGGATCCAGGTGTCGCGCACGGGCACGTGCGACTCCACATGGATGGCATGCACGGCTTCGGACTCAAACGATACGGCGCACGCCAGGCAATCGCACGAGAAGATCGGCAAGCAGGTAGCACGCAATGCAGGCCAACGAACCCGTCAGCGCGAATTTCACGAGTTGCGGAGCCTGTACCTGTCGCCACGCCAGGGCGATGGCGACCAGCACCGGCGGGTGAATGATGTACACGGCATAGGCGCGCCGCACTAGCCACTGCTGGAACCGGCCAGGCGGGCGGGAACCCATCGTGAAACGCCGAAGAAGCACGAGGATGACGCCCCAGGCGACCAGCGGCTCCCAGAATGCATAGATCACCCCCAGCGGCTCACCCGCGAGAAATGGGACGGCCTTGGCGATGAAATACGCGGCGGGCAGCAAGGGAAATGCGAGGAGCGCGATGCGCTTCCAGAGCCGTGCCTGCGATGCCGGGACGCGTTCGAGCCAGCGCGGACCGGCAGCGATGAAGCCAAATGCGAACAACACCACGTAACTTCCGAAATAGCCCAGCTGCAGGCCCCAGACGTTGACACCCACCGGCCAGAAATGACGAAGGCCCAGGGCTGCGATGCCGGTGGACAGCGCAGCGAGAGCGAGCACCCCGTTGGATGGCCACGGCCGGGATGCGTCCGACAAGCCTTCGTCGCGATGGCCCGGACGAGCAGGCTTGCGCGCGTAGAGGACGGCGGCGACCGCGAAGATCAGCAACGCCTGCGCAAACCAGAGTGGCCCGTTCTCGAAGGTGTGACGGTGCCACGACTGGACCAGGGTGACGCCAAAGGGCTGCCCTCGGGAGGTCGCGGCCAATGCGATGGTGACCGGGCCCAGTACACCGCCAAAAAAGAGCAGGGGAACGCCCAGGCGGAGCCCGCGATCGGCGAGATATCGCCACGAACCCTTTCGGGCGATGGCGGCTGGCGTGAAGTACCCCGCGATGAGAAAGAACAGGCCCATGAAGTAGGCCTGGTTCGTTGTGCAGAACAGCACCAGCAGCGTGCCCGGAAGCGATGCCTCGGGCTTCACCTCACGGTAGTACCAGCCGCCGATCGCTCCGTAGGTGATGGCGGCATGGTGAAACAACACCAACACCGTCATGCAGGCGCGCAATGCGTCGAAGCCGGCGCTGCGTACGCCGGCGTGCGAAGGACTATTGCTCATCGCACGTCAAGCCGCTGGCTGGAGCGCGAATGCCTTGCGATCGCACTGCATCGAGGGAAGGGACGGGCCGTCGTCGACGGTGAGCCGGGCTTCCACGGTCGTCCCTTCGCGCAAGCCGGGCAGCCGCACGGCGTCGGCCGGGATTCGCAAAGCCGGACTGTCGCCCCATTTCATCACTCGCGCGCCAGCACGGGCCCCAGCGCGATGCCGGTGTGCGTCCTCCTGGCCACGAGGTGCTCCGGCGTCCCCTCGGCCACCAGCCTGCCGCCGGCCGAGCCGCCCTCGGGCCCCATGTCGATCACCCAGTCGGCCTCGGCGATGACGTCCAGGTCGTGCTCGATGACCACCACGCTGTGGCCGCCGTCGGTGAGGCGGTGCAGCACCTTGATCAGCTTGGCGACGTCGGCCATGTGCAGGCCCACCGTGGGCTCGTCCAGCACGTAGAGCGTGTGCGGCGCCTTCTGGCCGCGGCGGCCCACCTCGTCGCGCACCTTGCTCAGCTCGGTGACCAGCTTGATGCGCTGCGCCTCGCCACCCGACAACGTGGGCGACGGCTGGCCCAGCGTCAGGTAGCCCAGGCCCACGTCCCGCAGCAGTTGCAGCGGATGCGCGATGGACGGCATGCTGGCGAAGAACTCCACCGCCTCGTCCACCTCCATCTGCAGCACGTCGCCGATGCTCTTGCCGCGCCAGGTGACGGCCAGCGTCGCGGGGTTGAAGCGCGCGCCGTGGCACAGGTCGCAGCCCACCTTCACGTCGGGCAGGAAGCTCATCTCGATGGTGCGCACCCCCTGGCCTTCGCAGCCGGGGCAGCGGCCGCCGTTGGCGCCGCCGGTGTTGAAGCTGAAGCGGCCCGCCGCGTAGCCGCGTGCCTTGGCCTCCAGCGTCTCGGCGAACAGCTTGCGGATCGCGTCCCAGAACCCGATGTAGGTGGCCGGGCACGAGCGCGGCGTCTTGCCGATGGGGGTCTGGTCGACCTCCAGCACGCGATCGACCGAGTGCCAGCCCTCCACCGATTCGCAGCCGGTGGGCTGGGCCTTGCCGCGGCTGCTCACGAGGTCGGCCACGCTGGCCAGCAGCACGTCGCGCGCGATCGTGCTCTTGCCCGAGCCGCTGACGCCGGTGATGGCCACCAGGCGCTGCAGCGGCACGCGCACGGGCATGCCCTGGAGGTTGTGCAGCTTCGCGCCGAAGATCGTCACGTGCGTGCTGGCGCCGGCGTCGTCGGCCGCGAAGGCCACGTCGCGACGCGGCTGCATCGGGTGCGTCTGCGGATGCGCGAGGCAGCGGCCGGTGACCGACTCCGGCACCGCCGACAGGTCGGCCGCCTTGCCTTCGGCCACCAGGCGGCCACCGCGCTTGCCGGCGCCCGGGCCGATGTCGATCAGGTGGTCGGCGCGGCGGATCGTGTCCTCGTCGTGCTCCACCACCACCAGGGTGTTGCCTTGCGAGCCCAGGCGCGCCAGCGCGTCCAGCAGGATCTTGTTGTCGCGTGGATGCAGGCCGATGGTGGGCTCGTCCAGCACGTAGCACACGCCCTGCAGGTTCGAGCCCAGCTGCGCCGCGAGGCGGATGCGCTGCGCCTCGCCGCCCGACAGCGTCGGCGCGGCGCGATCCAGCGTCAGGTAGTTGAGGCCCACGTCCTCCAGGAACACGAGGCGGCTGCGGATCTCGCTGATCACGTCGCGGGCGATGTCGGCATCGCGGCCGCCCAGCTGCAATGCCTCGACCCACTTGCGCACGTCGGTGACGGCCCATTGCGCCACGTCGGTGATGGCCTGGTCCTCGAATCTGATCGCGCGCGGCGCGGGCGCGAGGCGCGCGCCGTGGCAATCGGGGCAGGCCGTGTCGTGCAGCTCCTCGGCGTCGGGCTCCTTGGTGATGAAGGCCTGCTCGCGGCCGCGCTCGTTCTCGTCCTGCACCGAGTCGTCGAACGCCGCGCGCTGCTCGCGCGTCAGCGCCAGCCCGGTGCCCACGCAGCCCGGGCACCAGCCATGCTTGCTGTTGTACGAGAACATGCGCGGGTCGGGCTCGCCGTAGCTGGTGCCGCAGGTGGGGCACGCGCGCTTGGTGGAGAACACCTTCACGCTGCCGATGCCCAGCGTCGAGTGGTCCAGCGCCATCGCCTCGGTGAGGCCGTCCAGCGGCGTGAGCAGGTGCATCACGCCCTTGCCGGTGTCGAGCGCCCTGGCCAGCAGCGCGCGCAGCTCGGCCTCGCGCTCGGGCGCGATCACGAGATCGCCTACCGGCAGCTCCAGCGTGTGCTCCTTGAAGCGATCCAGGCGCGGCCACGGATCCACCTTCAGGAACTCGCCGTCCACGCGCAGGTGCGTGTGCCCGCGCGCCTTGGCCCACTTGGCGAGGTCGGTGTAGACGCCCTTGCGCGCCACCACCAGCGGCGCGAGCAGGCCCACGTGCTGGCCGCGGTAGTCGCGCAGCAGTTGCGCGGCGATGCTCTCCACGCTTTGCGGCTTCACCGGGCTGCCGTCGTGGATGCAGTGCTGGATGCCCAGCTTGACCCACAGCAGGCGCAGGAAGTGCCACACCTCGGTCGTCGTCGCCACGGTGCTCTTGCGGCCGCCGCGCGACAGCCGCTGCTCGATGGCCACCGTCGGCGGGATGCCGTACACAGCGTCCACCTCGGGCCGGCCGGCCGGCTGCACGATGCTGCGCGCGTAGGCGTTGAGCGATTCGAGGTAGCGCCGCTGGCCCTCGTTGAACAGGATGTCGAACGCGAGCGTGCTCTTGCCGGAGCCCGACACGCCCGTGACCACCGTGAACTTGCCGCGCGGGATGTTGACGTCCACCGACTTCAGGTTGTGCTCGCGCGCGTTGACGATGCGGATGGACTCGTCCTCGATCGACGTCGCGGTCGACCGCCTGCGCTTGCTGACCAGCGATTGCAGGCTGGGCCCGTCCTTGCTGTCGTCGCGCTTGCCCTCGGCCTTGTAGCGCGCGTCCTCCACCGAGGCGTAGCGCGCCAGCTTCTCCCTGGCCACGTCGGCCGCGGCATAGCGCTCGAGGCCCAGCGTCTCTTCGTAGTCGCGCAGCGCGCGGCCCGTGTGCGATCGCGTGTTGGCCTTGAGGTCTTCGGGCGTGCCGACGCCCACGAGCTCGCCGCCGGCCTCGCCGCCTTCGGGCCCGAGGTCCACCAGCCAGTCGGCCGAGCGGATCACGTCCAGGTTGTGCTCGATGATGATCAGCGAGTGCCCGGCCTCCAGCAGCCGGCGCAGCGAGCGCATCAGCTTGGCGATGTCGTCGAAGTGCAGGCCCGTGGTGGGCTCGTCGAACAGGAACAGCGTGCCCTTCTTCGCGGCGGGCTGCTGCGGGCCTTGCGCGGCCTCGGCGAGGAAGCCGGCGAGCTTGAGACGCTGCGCCTCGCCGCCCGACAGCGTGGGCACCGGCTGGCCCAGCTTCACGTAGTCCAGCCCCACGTCGACGATGGGCTGCAGGCGGCGGATCACCTCGCGGTCATCCGCGAACAGCTGCACGGCCTCGTTGACGGTGAGCTCCAGCACGTCGGCGATGGACAGCTGGCGGTCGCGCCGCACCAGGTGCGCGTCCAGCATCTCGGCGCGGAAGCGCTTGCCGTCGCAATCGGGGCAGCGCAGGTACACGTCGGACAGGAACTGCATCTCCACGTGCTCGAAGCCCGAGCCGCCGCAGGTGGGGCAGCGCCCGTCGCCGGCGTTGAACGAGAACATGCCGGCGCCGTAGTTGCGCTCGATGGCCACGGGCGTGGTGGCGAACAGCTTGCGGATCTCGTCGAACGCGCCCACGTAGCTGGCGGGGTTCGACCGCGCCGTCTTGCCGATGGGGCTCTGGTCGACGAACACGGCCTCCGACAGCCAGTCGGCGCCCAGCAGCGCCTCGTGCCTGCCGGGGGTCTCGGTGGGCTTGCCGAAGTGGCGCGCCAGCGCCGGGTACAGCACGTCCTGCATCAGCGTGCTCTTGCCCGAGCCGCTGACGCCGGTGACCACCACCAGGCGCTGCAGCGGGAACTCCACCGTGACACCGCGCAGGTTGTGCTCGGTGGCGCCCTGCACGATCAGGCGCGGGGTGGACTCGACCACCGCGCGCCGGATGCCCATGCCCACCTGCTTGCGCGCGCCCAGGTACGCGCCGGTGAGCGTGTCGGCCAGCTTCGCGTCCTCCGGCTCGCCATCGAACACGATCTGGCCGCCCTTCTCGCCCGGGCCGGGGCCCATGTCGATCAGGCGGTCGGCCGCCAGCATCACGGCCGGATCGTGCTCCACCACCACCAGCGTGTTGCCCGCGTCGCGCAGGCGCTGCATGGCCTCGACGATGCGGTGCATGTCGCGCGGGTGCAGGCCGATGGACGGCTCGTCCAGCACGAACAGCGTGTTGACGAGGGACGTGCCCAGCGCCGTGGTGAGGTTGATGCGCTGCACCTCGCCGCCCGACAGCGTGCGGCTCTGGCGATCCAGCGTGAGGTAGCCGATGCCCACGTCGTTGAGGTACTTCAGGCGCGTGCAGATCTCGTCCAGCAGCAGCTTCAGCGCGTCGTCGGGCAGGTCCGTCGGCGTCTTCTGCATGTCGAAAAACCGTCGAAGGCGGTCGATCGACAGCAGCATCATGTCGTGCAGGCCCAGGCCCGGCAGCGCCTCGAGCTGCTCGCGCGTCCAGTCCGTGCCGTGCGGCATGTGGCGCTGCGACGGCGGCAACACCGCGTCGGCCTGCTCCTTGGTGCCGATGCGCCACAGCTGCGCCTCCAGCTTCAGGCGCGCGCCGTCGCAGGCGGGGCACTTCGTGTAGCTGCGGTACTTGGACAGCAGCACGCGGATGTGCATCTTGTAGGCCTTCGACTCGAGGTACTCGAAGAAGCGCTTGATGCCGTACCACTGCTTGTGCCAGTTGCCGTTCCAGTTGGGCGAGCCCTCGATCACCCACTTGCGCTGCGCGTCGGTGAGCATGTTCCACGCCGTGTCGCGCGGGATGCCGGCATCGCCGGCGTACTGCATCAGGTCGTCCTGCTGCTCCTTCCACGCGGGCGTCTGGATGGTCTTGATCGCGCCGTTGCGCAGCGTCTTCTTCTCGTCGGGCACGACGAGGCCCCAGTCGACGCCGATCACGCGGCCGAAGCCGCGGCAGGTCTCGCACGCGCCGAACGCGGAGTTGAACGAGAACAGCGCCGGCTGCGGGTCGTCGTAGCGCAGGTCGCTCTCCGGGCAGTGCAGGCCCGTGGACCAGCGCCAGCGGATGCCGGGATCCTCGGCCTCGGCGTTCTCGGGCAGCACGTCGACGTTGAGCCGGCCCTGCCCGCGCTTCAACGCGAGCTCGATGGCCTCGACCACGCGCACCTTCTCGACGTTGGCCACGCGGAAGCGGTCGGCCACCACGTCGAGCAGCTTGCGCTCGCCCTTCTCGTCCTTGATCGTGCGCTCGCCGTGCACGCGCGTGAAGCCGCTGGTGGACAGCCACTGCGTCACCTCCTCGGCCGTGGTGTTCGCCGGCAGTTCCACCGGGAACGTGACGGCCACGCGCGGATCGCCCTGCGCCGCGGCGCGGCGCACCAGGTCGGCGTAGATGGTGTCGGCGTTGTCGTGGCGCACCGGCAGCGCCGTGACGCGGTCGAACAGCGCGGCCGCCCGCCCGAACAGCAGCTTCAGGTGGTCGTTGAGCTCCGTCATCGTGCCGACCGTGGAGCGCGAGCTGCGCACCGGGTTGGTCTGGTCGATGGCGATGGCCGGCGGCACACCTTCCACGTGGTCGACGGCGGGCCGGTCCATCCGATCGAGGAACTGGCGTGCATAGGCCGAGAAGGTCTCGACGTAGCGGCGCTGGCCTTCGGCGTACAGCGTGTCGAACACGAGGCTCGACTTGCCCGAACCGCTCGGCCCGGTCACCACGGTCAGCTCGCCGGTGCGGATGTCGAGGTCGAGGTTCTTCAGGTTGTGCTGCCGCGCGCCGCGGATGCGGATGAGCCCGCTCATGTGCGTCCTTTGGAGGGTAGGCGGAACATTCTAGGCAGCTTGCATACCCCGCAACTTTCGACGTGCTCTCCTGTGGTTTGGCCACAGATCCGGGCAATTGCGCCCTTGAACAATCGCGGCGCGACCCCATGTCCGGGTCGGGACGCGGCCTCAGCGTCCAGTCAGCCGGTCGCCCAGCGCCCACGCCAGGCGTCCCACCAGCGACGACCAGGCCCACAGGTGCACCACGTGCCGCACCTGCACGTGCTGGCCGCTGAGCTTGTAGCGCTGCAGGCCCAGCCCCCAGTCGACGGCCTGCAGCCCGGGATCGCGGCCCGCCGCGCGCACCACCTCCGCGTTCGCCACCGTTCCGGGGCTGAAGTCCAGCCAGGCCGGCGAGGCCATGTTCGAGTACACGTGCAGGATGCCGGCCGACTCGAAGCAGATCGCGAACGCCGCCAGCCGGCCATCGAGGCGCAGCGTCAACAGGCGCCCGCGGCCGGACTCCGCATGCGCCCGCACGGTCTCCTCGAACAGCGCGCGCTGGTCCGGGTCGTCAAGTCCGGCGGCGCCCCGCAGCTGGCGATTGCGGTGCCGATGCACCTCGACCACCTCGTCCAGCTGCGCGGCGATTCCCGCGGCATCCCGCGTCCACGCGATCTCGCAGGACAGGCCCGCGGCCGCGATGCGCCGGCGTGCGCGGCTGACCACCGAGCGGGTATTGCGCGACAGGCCGCCGGCGACGTCGTCGACGGAATCGCAGTTCAATTGCGCGTCCTCGGCGCTGGCGAGAACGGCCGAGATCGAGAACTCGGCGCGCAGCGCGGCCAGCGTGGCGTCGTCGGCGGGCAGGTGACGCCACTCCAGCCCCCACGGGCGGCGCAGCCCGCGCAGCGAACCAGCCAACGCAGCGGCGAGCTCGGCGCTGGCGGCGCCGTCGAGCGCGGCCAGCCAGCCCGGCTCATCCGGATTCGTCGCGCCGTGGATGGCCCAGGCTCCCAGCCGGAGCCGCGCCACGGCCAGCGCCGTGGCCACGATCTCCGGTCCGCGGCGCACGATCACGCACCACGGCGCAGCCCGCCTGTCGTGCAGCATGCCCGCATGGACGGCGGCCCAGCGCGCGGACGCGGGCGCGCCGGTGCGCTCCTGCAGGCCGTCGATCTCGTCGCCGAGCGTCTCCAGCCGGCCCAGGTCCTCGATCAGCTCGGTCTCGCAGCCGGCGCCGTGCCAGCCGCCGCCCGGGCGGTTCGCGCGGTCTTGCGGATGAGCGCCTGTCGCGGTGGCCATGCCGCCGTCACGCGCGGATCGCGCGCCCGGCGGCGGCGCGTCCCAAGACGAACGGGCGACACGGGCTGGACATCGTTCCGGCCCGACCATGGCATTGCATCGCGAACTCCCTGCGAATGGCGGCGCCGGCCCGTTGGAACGGATCGCCTGGCGCGCCACCTGGGCGTCGGCAATCTGCATGCCCCGCCGGGTGAACCACGAAAAAGGCTGGCCGGCAGCGGCTCAGGGCCTGCGAATGAGCGTCGCCCGGCCGCCCGAAGACGCTCGCACCGCAGCCGTCAGGCGGAGGGTAGCCTTATGAGCCCCGCGCGCCCGTGCGGCTCGCCAGATTCACAGCTTGCTCAGACCCCGAACAGCCCGCGCAGGTAGGGCGTGAGGAACAGGCCCTTCGGATCCATCTTCTCGCGCAGCGCGAGGAAGTCGTCCCAGCGCGGATAGAGCCGGGCCAGTTGCGACGCCTTCAGCGAATGGACCTTGCCCCAGTGCGGCCGGCCGCCGTGGTTCAGGCAGATGGCCTGCACGGCGTCGAAGTAGGCCTCGAACGGCATGCCGCAGTACTGGTGCACCGAGATGTGCACGCTGTCGCGCCCGTGGTTGGGGCTCAGCCACAGGTCGTCGCCACGCACCCAGCGGACCTCGAGCGGGAACATCAGCGGGAACGTGCGCATCGAGATGAGCGCCTTGATCTCGCGCAGCGCGTCGGCGCCGCGCTCGGCGGGCACCGACCACTCCATCTCGTTGAAGCGCACCTGGCGCACGGTGGACAACATCGACCAGCTGGCGTCCACCTGCTCGCTGGCCGAGACCAGCGAGGCGCAGAAGCGGCTCAGCGGCGGGCACAGCGAGGGCACGGCCTTGCCGACGCCGCACAGCAGGCCGAACGCGATGTTCTCCAGCAGCACGTCGCTGACCCAGCGGCCCACGCCCGACTTGTCGACCGGCGCGTCGGTGGTGTTCCACTTCTTGGTGAGCACCGTCTCCGTGTGCGGCAGCCAGTAGAACTCGAACTGGCGGTTGGCCGCCACCAGCGCGTCGGCCTGCGCGAGGCAATCCTCGAGATCCATGCGGCCGCGTTCCAGCCGCAGCCGGAACGCCGGCACCAGGCGCAGGCTCACCTCGGTGAGCACGCCCAGGCTGCCCAGCGCGATGCGGCCGCCCGCGAACAGCTCGGGGTTCTCGCCGGGCGACGCGACCACCTCGCGGCCGTCGGCCGTGACGAACTTCAGCGCCGCGATCTGCGTGGCGAGGTTGCCGAAACCCAGGCCCGTGCCGTGCGTGCCGGTGCTGGTGGCGCCGGCGATGGACTGCACGTTGATGTCGCCCAGGTTCTCCATCGCGAGCCCGCGTTCGGCGAGCGCGCCCCCGAGCGCGTACAGGCGCGTGCCCGCATGCACGCGGGCGACGCGCGTGGCGGCATCGATATCGATGATGCCCTGCAGCTTGTCCAGCGACACGATGACGCCGTCGCTGGCCACCAGCGGGCTGAACGAGTGGCCGGCGCCGACCATGCGCACCGGCCGGCCGTCACGCCCCGCGTCCGCGAGCGCCGTCGCCAGCTCCGCGCCGCTGCCCGGCATCAGCACCGGCGTGCGCGGACATTCCACATACCCCGACCAGTTCTTCCACATCCGTCTCGACCTCGTCTCAGTTCAGAAGAAACATTGGCCGTCGCCGCGGTAGGTGGCAGCCTTGCCGACCACCGCCCCGCCCTCGACCAGCAGCAATTCGTTGAAGCGCTCGCACAGCTCGCCGGCCTTGGCATGCCGGAACAGCATCGGGTCGCCCGGCGCCAGGTTCACGCCGGTGGGCACGCGCACGGGTGTCTGCACCTCGCCCGCGCCCTCGGTGGCGATCAGCGAACAGCCTGTGGGCAGCCACGGCCGTGGCAGGCGATCGGCGCCGCCGGGGCCCGACGCGGGATAGCCGCCGCCGGCGCAGGTGACGATGCCCGGCGCCGGCGCGCGCGTGACCGCCACCGCGAAGCCGGCGGCCGGCCGGCCACGGAACGCGCCGTAGTGATCGAACAGCGTGGGCACGTACAGGCCCGAGCCGGCCGCGAGTTCGGTGACGCTGGAATCGGCGCGCGTGCTCTCGAAGCTGCCGGTGCCGCCGCCGTTGACGAAGCGCAGCGCGTGCCCTGCCGCGGCCAGCGCGGCCACCGTCGCGCGGCGGCGCTCGTTGACCTCGGGGATGGAGCGGCGCTTGAGGAACCGGATCACCGCGTTCTTCGCGGCCTGGCCGGGAACCTGGTCCATCAGGCCGGCGATCTGGCTCTCGTAACCCATCAGGCCGTCCAGGCGCAGCGACGGGTGGCGCGTGATCTCCGCGGCCAGCGCCAGCGCCGGCCCGGGGCCCTTGACCGGCGAGCGGAACACGCCGAAATGCAGGCCCGGAAAATCGGACGACATGTCGAGGTCGATGGCCAGCGGCAGCACCACGCCTTCGAGTTGCGCGATGGTCGCGATGCGCTGCACCTGCGCCGCGCCGTCCACCATCAGCGTGATCGTGCGGCCCGCGCGCACCTGCGCGGCGACCGCGCGCAGGTCGTCCGGCTCCACCGACGGATAGGCCACCAGCAGGTCATCGAAGCCTTGCGACGCGAGCCACGCGGCCTCGGCCGGCGAGTAGCACATCAGGCCCTGGAAGTACGGGCCGGTGGCCAGCACGCGGCGCAGGATCTCCACGGAGCGGATCGACTTGGTCACGAGCCGGATCGGCAAGCCGCCGGCGCGCGCGCGCAGGTCGGCCAGGTTGGCGTGCAGCGCGTCGAGGTCGACGAAGGCCGCGGGCAGGCGGGCGCCGGCCAGCGCGCCCTTGTAGTACGCGTAGTCGGGCGTGGCGGTCATGGGCGGCGGTGATCCTCGAGCGTGGCCACCAGCATGGCCTTGTGGCGGGCGATGAGCTGCTCGCGCAGCGGCGACTCCAGCGCCAGCGCGAGGCGCGCGGCAGCGCCGGTGACCTCGGAGACGAGCAGCGCCAGCGGGACCAGCACCTCGCGGTCGTCGCGGCGCAGGATGCGCTGCAGCGGCAGCACGAGGAATTCGGCGGTGCTGCGGGTGTCTTCCAGGTCGAGCTCGCGCAGGCCATGGTCGCTCTGCGCGCCGGCCCACACGGCCAGCGCGTCGGGCTGGTCGCGGTAGTGCGCGAAGTAGGCGTCGACGAGGCGGTTGACGGCCTCCGACACCGGCGGCGCCCCGGGGAACTCGACCAGCAGGTGCTGCACCTGGGCCTGCAGCAACAGGCGCACCTTCTGCAGGTTGCGCTTCGCGAGCTCGCGGATGATGTGCGCCTTGGACGGGAAGTACTGGTAGATGGAGCTGATCTGCACGTCGGCGCGCCGCGCCACCTCGCGCATCGCGAGCGCCTCGGCGCCCTGCTCGACCACGATGTCCAGCGCCACGTCGAGGATGGTCTCGACGCGCTGGCGGCTGCGCTCCTGCCGCGGCCGGCGGCCGGCTTCGCCGCTGGTGGCGCGCGGCGGCGCGGTGAGGGTGTCGGGTGGGTTCGTCATCATTGACACATGATCATTGATCACATTATATTGTGATCAACGCTCATATTCAAGTGGTTTCCCGCGATGGACTCTCCGACGCCTGCCAACGCCGCCGCCACTCGCCCCGACCTCTCGCTGGCGGCGCTGCTGCGCCTGTCCTGCGCGTACGCGATGGCGACCAACGGCACGATCCTGATGCCGCTGATCGTGGGCGCGCTGATGCGCCGCTTCGGCGTGGGCGAGGACGCGGCCACCGGCTTCGCCGCGCTGGAGATCGCCGGCATCGCGATCAGCTGCGCCGTCTTCCCGCGCTGGATCGCGCGCGCGCCGCGCCGGCTCGCGTGGATCGCGACGCTGGGCACGCTGCTCGCGCAGGCCGCGGGCGCCTGGATGCCCGGCGTGGCCGCGGTGGGCGGCGCGCGCCTGGTCACCGGCCTGTTCGAGGGCGTGCTGTTCGTGGTGGTGGCGGCCAGCCTGTCCAACCGCGCCGCGGCCGAGCGCGCATGGGGCGTCATCATCCTGGTCTCGGGCGTGATCGACTGCGCGCTGCTGGTGGCGGCCTACGCGATGCCGGAGGCCTTCGTCACGCAGTGGGTCTTCGTCGTCATCGCCGCGGCCTTCGCGCTGGTGGCCCTGCCCGCCGCGGCGGCGGGTGGCGATGCGGGACACGCCGTCGCCCTTGCCGCCACGACACCTGCACGCGCCGCGCTGCCCTGGCGCACGCTGCTGCCCATCTGGGCCGTGATGATGCTGGTCTACAGCGTGCTGTCGGCGCAATGGGCGCTGGCCGACGTGGTGGGACGCCAGCTGCACATCGCGCCGGAACGCATCGGGCCCGTGCTGGCGCTGGTGTCGCTGCTGGGCACGGTGGGCGCGCTGTCGGCCTCGCATCGCCGCAGCCACGAGCTGCGCCGCCCCATCCTGTGGGCCGCCGAGCTGCTGATGGGTGGCGCCGCGCTGTGGTTCTTCCTGGTGCAAGGCTGGGTCGGCTTCTTCATCGCGCAGCTGCTGGTCTCGTTCGCCTACTACGCGGTCACGCCGTTCCTCACGTCGCGCATCTCGGCGCTCGACCCCGACGGCTCGCTGCTGTCGCGCAGCATCGTCATCACCTTCGTGGCGGCCTTCATCGGCACCGCCGTGGCGGGCACCGCGCTGACGCAGCTGGGCGGACTCGGCTGCGGGCTCGCGCTGGCGGTCTGCGCGCTGCTGGCGCTGCCGTTCACGGGCAAGGCGTTCGGCCGCCGGGGGTGACGCCGGGCAGCACCGGTATCGTCTTCACGTGCCGCCGAGATAGCATCAGTGCTCCCCACCAGCGCTGAAAGCGACGACATGAACCGTTCCTCCCTTGTCCTCCGTCCCCTGGTACTGGCGCTGTCGGCCGCGCTGGCCACGCTGATCGGCGTCTCCGGCGCCTCGGCCCAGGCCGGCGCGAAGAAGGCGGTCAACACGCTCGACGACCTGCCGCGCTTCACCTACCCGATCGCGGGGACGGCCAGCGACCTGGTCAAGGCGGACGACAAGACCTTCGACGCGTTCGCCGCGAAGGTGCGCGCCGACGTCGACGCCGTGCTCGCCCAGTACGACATCCGGGACCACGGCGAGCTGCGCTCGCTGCTGACGACGCGCCTGCTGCTGCAGATGCTGTCGGGCACTGAAGACAAGGCCGCGCTGGACACCATCGCGCAGATCCGCGCGCTGGAGGACAAGCCCGATGCCAAGCTGCTCAGCGGCCTGCGCAACGAGGCGCTGCTCAAGGCGCATGCCGCCACCGGGCAAGCCAGCGGCCCCGAGTTCGAGCACGCCTACGCCAGGACCTATGCGGACGGCCTCGCGGCGCTGCCGTGGGCCGTCGTCGGCAACCGCATCAAGGAGGCCAGGAGCAGCGCGCAGATCGTCAGCGAATCCGTCGTGCTGGGCAGCCTCCAGGCCAACGTCGAGCCCGCGGTGGCGCGCTCGCACGAGGTGAGCAGCGAGATGGCGCGCATGATCATCGGCGCCCGCTTCAACCTGAAGGAAGCGGTGCCGGTGAAGGCGGCCACCGTGGCGCTGCTGGGCGCCGACGTGGCCGCGCACAACGTCCAGAAGCCCGACATCTGGGCGGCGCGCGACGTCGTCCTCACGGAGGCGGACAAGCTCACGCCCGTCACCGTGGCCATCTGGGACTCGGGCTCCGACCTGTCGCTGTTCCCCGGCAGGCTCTACGCCGATCCGCACCCGAAGGCCGACACCGACGCGCACGGCCTCGCCTTCGACCTGCTGGCCAAGCCCACGCACGGCATGCTGCAGCCGCTGACGCCCGAACAGGCCAAGGGCTACCCGGGCATGCGCGACAACCTCAAGGGCCTGTCCGACCTGCAGCTGTCCATCGACAGCCCGGAGGCCGACAACCTGAAGAAGCAGCTCGCCGCCATGTCGCCGCAGCAGGTGTCGGCCTTCTTCGAGCAGCTGAGCCTGTACGGCAACTACTCGCACGGCACCCACGTGACCGGCATCGCCGCGCGCGGCAATCCCGCGATCCGCCTCGCCTACTCGCGCATCACCTTCGACTACCGCCACGTGCCGGAGGCGCCCACCGAGGAGCTGACCCGCCGGGCCGCGCAGAGCTACATGGCGACGGCCGCCTGGTTCCGCGACCACGGCGTGCGCGTGGTCAACATGAGCTGGGGCGGCAACCCGGCCGGGTACGAGGACGCGCTCGAGAAGAACGGCATGGGCAAGGACGCCGCCGACCGCAAGGAGATCGCGCGCAAGCTGTTCAAGATCGAGCACGACGGCCTGTACGAGGCGATGAAGAGCGCGCCCGGCGTGCTGTTCATCTGCGCGGCCGGCAACGCCGACGCCAACAGCAGCTTCGACGAGAGCATTCCCGCATCGCTCAAGCTGCCCAACCTCCTGACGGTGGGCGCGGTGGACCAGGCCGGCGACGAGGCCAGCTTCACGAGCTACGGCGACACCGTGCGCGTGGATGCCAACGGCTACCAGGTGGAGTCGACGCTGCCGGGCGGCGCGCTGGTGCGCTTCTCGGGCACCTCGATGGCCTCGCCCAACGCGACCAACCTCGCGGCCAAGCTGCTGGCGCTCGATCCGAAGCTGACTCCCGCGCAGGTGATCCAGCTGATGGTGGACGGCGCCACGACCAGCGAGGACGGCCGCCGCCACAACCTCGATCCGAAGGAATCGGTGGCGCTGCTCAAGAAGCTTTGACGGCGGTCACTGCGCGAGCGGCGCGGTGAAGTCCAGCATGGCAAGTCCGGGAAAGGCCGTCGCGCGGTTTCATCGTGGTACGCCATTACGATGCCGCATCGACGACCTCCCGAACGCCGCCATGTCCACCTACGACTTCACCCCCCTGCCGACGCCCGCCTCCATCGCCGGCGAGTCGCCGTTCTGGCATCCGCGCGAACAGGCGCTGTACTGGGTGGACATCGCCGGCCACCAGCTCAACCGCTATGTGCCCGCCGCCCTGGTGCACGACCAGTGGACGTTCCCCACCGAGGTCTGCAGCATCGCGCCGCGCCCGGACGGCGGCCTGCTGATGGCGCGCCGCGACGGCCTGTTCCACTTCGACGTGCAGGCGGGCAGCAGCCGGCGCATCCTGGCCGCGCCCTACGACACGAAGAAGCTGCGCTTCAACGACGGCAAGGCCGATCCGCAGGGCCGCTTCTGGGTGGGCACGATCCACGACGAGCGCCTGCCCAAGGGCTCGCTGTACTGCCTCACGCCGCACAGCCTGGATCGGATCGTGGACGACGTGGCCAACAGCAACGGCCTGGCCTGGAGCCCCGACGGCGCCACGATGTACTGGACGGACACCAAGCTCAGCACCGTCTTCGCGTTCGACTTCGACCCGCAGGCCGGCAACCTGTCGCGCCGGCGCGTGTTCGCCAGCTTCCCGCCCAAGCAGGACGGCGCGCCGCTGGACACCTACGGCGGCCGCCCCGACGGCGGCGCGGTCGACGCCGAGGGCTGCTACTGGGCCGCCTGCTTCGAAGGCCAGCGCCTGGCGCGCTTCGCCCCGGACGGCAGGCTGCTGGAGTCGGTGCCGCTGCCGGTGCGCTGCCCCACGATGCCGTGCTTCGGCGGCGACGACCTGCGCACGCTCTACGTGACCACCTCGCGCGAGAAGCGCCCCGAGGCCGAGCTGGCCGCCCAGCCCTGGGCCGGCCACGTGCTGCACTGCCGGGTGGACGTCCCCGGCCTGCCGGCCAATTTCGCCGACGTCTGAGGCCGTCAGCGCGTCTTCTTCTCCGCATCAAGCCAGGGCGCGAGCGAGATGCGCCAGATGTTCGCGTTGCCGTTGTCCCACGCGGCGATGCGCGCGAGGTCGGCTTCGGCCTGCGCCGTCGTGCGCGGGTAGTGCACGGGCGTCTGCCGGTCGCTCGCGAAGTACAGCGTGCGGCCGTCGGGCGCCAGGCGCGACTCGTTGCTGTCGTTGCCCTCGAGGTTGACCGGCGCGCCGAGGTCGATGGCCATGCCCCAACCCGTTCCCCTGCGGAACGCGATGTAGAGGCGCTCGTGCTCGTCGGTGTCGGGATGCTTGGCGCTGAAGACGATGAAGGACTCGTCGGGCGCGACGGCCGGATCGACCTGCTGCATGGCCGGATCGCCCAGCGCCTGCAGCACCGGCTCCTGCCAGCCGCCGTCGCGCCGCTGCGCGCGCCACAGCTTGAACGGCCCCTTGCCGCCGACGCGGTCCATGAAGTACAGGCTGCCGTCGGCCGCGACGCTGGGGCCCCAGATGCTCGCGCCGCGGTTGACGATCGCGGGCAGGTGCATCGGCTCGCCCCAGGCGTCGCCGTGGCGCTCGACGCGCCACAGGTTGCCGCCCGGATGCTTCGCGTCGCCCTCGTCCAGCGGACGGTTGGAGACGAAGACCAGCGCCGAGCCGTCGGGCGCGAGCGTGGGCTGCGCGTCCATCCAGCGGCCGGAGAAGGGCGCGAGGCGCGGCGTCGACCAGCCCGCTGCCGTCCTGCTCGAAACCAGGATCGCGCCGTCGCGCGAGAAGACCAGGGTCGCGCCGTCGGGCGTGAGGTTGGCGTCGGCGTCGCTGGATGGCCCCGAGATCACCCCGGGAGCGACGATCTCCGGCTCAGCGGCCGATGCCGCGGCGGCCAGTGCGGCAACGATGAGGACGACGGCGGACGACAGGCGCTTCATGCAGGGCTCCTCGTGAAACGGCCATCGTCCGCGAAGCGACGCCATCGCGGCAGCGCGAAAGCGACGAAGCGCAGTTCCGGTGGCGCCAGCGACGGGCAGCACGCGCAAGGCGCCGACGTTCTCCAGCTCACGCGGCGCCACTACACTGCACCCATCGGCCCACGCCCTTCCGCCGTGCGCGTGCGAAACGCGAAGATCGAGCAACAAACGCGGAACGGTCGCGCGTGCACAATGACGCGCCGGCGGAGGCCGCCGGCCGCACGACGATTTCACGGAGAAAACGATGCGCTTGAAGACCTGGGCCGCCCTCGCGGTCGCACTGAGCCTGCCGCTGCTGAGCGGCTGCGGCGACGACAACGCCCAGAAGGGCTTCGTGCGCATCATCAATGCGACGACCGAATTCACCAGCCTCGACCTGTACACGCAGGCGAGCGACGGCAGCAACGACCTCGTGGTGAGCGGTACCGCCTCCGGTGCGGCCAGCGCCTACACCAGCATCGACAAGGGCGGCTACACCTTCAACGTCAAGAGCGGTTCCGGCGCCAGCAACGCCGCCACCACGACGGGCACCGTCAGCAAGACCGACCACTACACCATCGTCACCTACGTGACCGGCGGGTCGGCCAAGGCGCAGTTCCTGTCCGACGAGGAATCCAGCCCGGCCTCGAACAACGCGAAGCTGCGCGTTTTCAACGCGGCGCCCAGCGAGACCACGAGCGTGGACGTCTACCTGACCACCAACCCGTGCAACGCGCTCACCGTCGCCGACACCGCCTTCGCCTCCGCCGTCACGAGCCTGCAGTCGACCTACAGCCAGGTCACGGCGTCGGGCTCAGGCAGCGCCTGGAACGTGTGCGTGTTCCCGGCCGGCGACAAGTCGACGCTGCTGCTGGACCTGCCGTCGCTGACCCTGAAGAACCAGGAGATCGCCACGCTGATCCTGACCCACACCACGGGCGGCGTGCTGCTCAACGGCGCGGTGCTCGACCAGCAGGGCGCGATGGTGCAGTCCCCCAGCGCGATCTCGCGCGTGCGCCTCGCGGCCGATCCCGTCTCCGGCCTGACGACGCTCACCGTCAACGGCACCGAGATCACTGCCCAGGCGGCGGCGCAATCGGTCAGCAGCTACGTCACGATCCCCAGCGGCACGACGACGGCAGCCGTCACCATCGACGGCGTGACGATGAACGCGACGACGCTGCCCGCGCTGGCGTCCGGCAGCGACTACACGCTGCTCGTCACCGGCACCTCGAGCAACCCGACCGCCACGCTGATCACGGACGACAACTCGCTGTCCACCAGCACCACGCAGACCGTGAAGGCGCGCGTCATCAACGGCGTCAACAATTTCAGCGGCAGCGTCTCGGCCACCATCGACAACAAGACGGTGGGCACCGCCGCCTTCGCGACGGCGTCGCCCTACGTCACAATCCCGGCCACGTCGGGCACCTCCACCGTGCTGCCCAGCATCACCACCAACCCGGCATCGCTGACCAGCCAGACCTTCGCGGCCGGCACGGTCAACACGGTCTTCATCTGGGGCGACGGCAGCACGGGCCAGACCCCGAAACTCGGCGTCCAGGGAGACCGCTGACGCCGCTTCACGCAGGGAGTGCCGCCATGTCCGACGCCCATATCCGCCTCGAGCCGGCCGACGCCGCCGGCATCGCCACGCTGCGCATCTCCAACCCGGGCAAGATGAACGCGCTGAGCCTGGACATGTGGCGCGAGCTGCGCGCGGTGTTCGACGCCGTGCAGCATGCCGACGAGCCGCCGCGCGTGATCGTCGTGCGCGGCGCCGACCGCGAGTTCGTGGCCGGCGCCGACATCGAGGAGTTCCCGCAGTTCCGCTTCGAGCCCGAGTCGCTCGCCGCGTACCACGAGGACATCGTGGCCCCGGCGCTGCACGCCATGCTAGCCTGCGACGTGCCGCTGATCGCGCACATCGAGGGCGCCTGCATCGGCGGCGGCCTGGAGATCGCGGCCTGCTGCGACCTGCGCCTGTGCGAGCCCAACAGCCGCTTCGGCGTGCCCATCGCCCGCCTGGGTTTCCCGATGGCGCCGGCCGAGGTGGAGATCGTGTCGCACATCGTGGGCCAGACCCTGCTGCGCGAGCTGCTGATCGAGGCCCGCCTGATGGGCGCGGCCGAGGCGCACGAGCGCGGCGTGGTCACGCGCGTGGTGGACGTCGACCAGTTGGAGGCCGAGGTGCGCCGCGTTGCGACGAACATCGCCGGCCTGTCGCCGCAGGCGATGCGCCTGAACAAGCGCGTGCTGCGCGCCTTCGCCCGGCCCACGTTCAGCGAGCCCGAGGATCGCGCCGCCCACTACGCCTACGCGGATTCCGACGAGCATCGCGAAGGCCTGGCAGCCTTCATCGAGAAGCGCCCCGCGAAGTTCTGACCCGGGCGAGCCAGGAATATTTGCGGGCCGGTGTCCGTCCGGCGGGATCTCGTGCATCCCTGATCCAAGGAGCCGCGCGGTGCGGCGCCTCATCTGGAGACTCGATCATGGAATTCGTTCTGACCTTCAACCAGCCGCAGGCCGTCTACGAACACAACGCCGACCCGGTGACCGGGCCGGTCGCGCTGCGCCCCTGGCAGCTCTACATGGAGGCGATGAAGGAGGCCGGCGTTGTGCGCGGTGGCCAGCGCCTGGACGTCTTCCACGCCACGCGCGTGAGCGTGCGCGAGGGCAAGCGCCTGGTGCAGGATGGGCCGTTCGCCGACACCAAGGAACTCCTGGGCGGCTTCGTGCTGATCGACGTGCCCTCGCTCGACGAGGCCCTGCGCTGGGCCGAGCGCGCGCCCAGCTCCGCGCTGGGCAACACCGAGGTCTTCACGCTGAAGCAACCCGGCGCGTTGTGACCGCCGACGCCGCCGCCCGGGCCGCCGCCGAGCGCGCGGCGCGCCACCACTACGGCCGGCTGGTGGCCTGGCTGGCCTGGCAGTGGCGCGACATCGCCGGCGCCGAGGACGCGCTCGGCGAGGCCTTCGCGCGCGCCCTCGTGCGCTGGCCCGCCGACGGCGTTCCGCAGGCGCCGCAGGCCTGGCTGCTGGAGGTGGCCCGGCGCGAGCTGCTGACGGCCGCGCGCCGGCGCCGCCTGGCCGAGGATCCGACGCTGCGCGTGCTGTTTCCGGGCGACGAGGCCGCCGCGCCGGAGCCGCCCGCCGTCCCCGACGAACGGCTGCGGCTGATGTTCGTCTGCGCCCACCCGGCGATCGACGCCGGCGTGCGCAGCGCGCTGATGCTGCAGGTGGTGCTGGGCCTGGACGCCGCGCGCATCGCCAGCGCGTTCCTGGTCAAGCCGGAGGCGATGGGCAAGCGGCTGTCGCGCGCCAAGGCCAAGATCAAGACCACCGGCATCCGCTTCGACGAGCCCGAGGCGCGCGAGCTGCCCGAGCGCGTGGCCGCGGTGCTGGAGGCCGTCTACGGCGCCTACACGCTGCACTGGGGCGACGTGGACGACGCCGCGCGCGGCCAGCTGGCCGAGGAGGCGCTGTACCTGGCCGAGCTGGTGGCCGCGCACCTGCCGCGCGAGCCCGAGGCGCTGGGCCTGGCCGCGCTGCTGGGCCTGTGCGAGGCCCGCCGCGGCGCCAGCCGGGACGAACGCGGCGCCTTCGTCGCGCTCGACGAGCAGGATCCGGCGCGGTGGAACGCCGCGGTGGAACGCCGCGCCGAAGAGGCGCTGGCGCGCGCCGCCGCGCTCGGTGCGCCCGGGCCCTACCAGCTCGAGGCCTGCATCCAGTCGGCCCACATGCACGGGCGCCGCGCGGGCGACGTGCCCTGGGACGCCATCGTCACGCTCTACGCCGCGCTGCTGGCGCTGTCGCCCAGCGTCGGCGCGCGCATCGGCCACGCGGTGGCCACGGCGCGCGCCATGGACGATGCGGGGGCCGGGTTGCGCCTGCTCGAGTCGCTGGACCCGGCGCAGGTGGCCCAGCACCAGCCCTGGTGGGCCGCGCGGGCGCACCTGCTGGGCCTTGCCGGGCGCCGCGCCGAGGCCGTCGACGCGTACGGAAGGGCGCTGGCGCTGACCGCCCAGCCCGCGCTGCGCGACTGGCTCGCGGCCCGGATGGCGCGGGCCGCCGCGCCGGTGGACGCACAATCGCCGTTGTCGACGGCCTGACGCCGCCCGCCCACAACGACGAGACATGTCCCGCAACGCCAATCTCTACGCCCAGCTGCGCCCGTACTTCCCCTCGCACCTCGACGCCACCGCGATCGAGACGGCCGACGCCCCCGGCGGCCACGACGGCCACGCGGCCTTCACGCCGTTGCGCTACACCTGGGCCGACCTGGAGCGCGGCAGCGCCCGCATGGCCAACCTGTTCGCCGACCTCGCGCTGCCCGCCGGCGCGCGCGTGCTGGTGCACGCCGACAAGTCGGTGGAGGCCGTGATGCTGTACCTGGCCACGCTGCGCGCCGGCCTGGTCTACGTGCCGCTGAACACCGCCTACCAGGCGAGCGAGGTGGAGTACTTCATCGAGAACGCCGCGCCGGCGCTGGTCGTGTGCGCGCCGCGCAACTTCACCTGGGTGAGCCGGCTCGCGTTCGCGCGCGGCACGCGCATGGTGCTCACGCTGGGCGACGACCGCACCGGCAGCCTGCTGGAGCGCGCCGCGCGCATGGGCGACGGGTTCGAGACCGTGGCGCGCGCGGCCGGCGACGTCGCGGCCATCATCTACACCAGCGGCACCACGGGCCGCAGCAAGGGCGCGCAGCTGACGCACGGCAACCTGTTCGCCAACGCCGACGTGCTGCACTCGTCCTGGCAATGGCAGCAGGAGCGCGACGTGCTGATCCACGCGCTGCCCATCTTCCACGTGCACGGCCTGTTCGTGGCGCTGCACGGCGCGCTGCGCGCCGGCGCGAAGATGATCTGGTTCCACCGCTTCGACCCGCTCGCCACGATCACGCGCCTGCCCGGCGCGAGCGTGTTCATGGGCGTGCCCACGCTGTACGTGCGCATGCTCGCGCAGCCGGGGCTGGACGCGGCCGCGTGCCGCACCATGCGGCTGTTCGTCAGCGGGTCGGCGCCGCTGCTGGCCGACACGTTCGACGCCTGGCGCGCGCGCACCGGCCACACGATCCTGGAGCGCTACGGCATGAGCGAGACGGTGATGATCACCTCGAACCCGTACCGCCCCGAGAGCGCGCGCCTGGGCGGCACCGTGGGCGCCGCGCTGCCGGGCGTGGGCGTGCGCGTGCACGACGACCAGGGCCGCGCCTGCGCGACGGGCGAGATCGGCGGCATCGAGGTCAGGGGACCCAGCATCTTCGCGGGCTACTGGCAGATGCCCGAGAAGACGCGCGAGGAGTTCACCGCCGACGGCTGGTTCCGCACCGGCGACGTGGGCCGGCTGGCCGCCGACGGCGTGCTGACGCTGATCGGCCGCAGCAAGGACCTGATCATCAGCGGCGGCTTCAACGTCTACCCGGCCGAGATCGAGGGCCGCATCAACGACCTGCCCGGCGTGGCCGAATCGGCCGTCGTGGGTGTGGCGCATCCCGACTTCGGCGAGGCCGTGGTCGCGGTCGTCGTGCCGCGCGCCGGCGCGACGCTGGTGCCGGCGGCCATCGTCGCCGAGCTGAAGTCCGCCATCGCCCACTTCAAGGTGCCCAAGCACGTGAAGCTGGTCGACGCGCTGCCGCGCAACGCGATGGGCAAGGTGCAGAAGAAGCTGCTGCGCGAAGAGCTGGCGGCGCTGTTCGCCTGACCGGCCGCGCGGCGCGACTTCACGCGGCCGCCGAGAGCTTGCCGTCGTCGGCAAGAAGCTCGTCCGGAACCCCGCACGACACCGCCAGCCGGCGCAGCGACGCCGCCGGGACATGGACGTCGTGGCCCGCCACGTCGGCTCCGACGAAGCGCAGCAGGGCCTGGTCGTTCGGCGCGACCTTCGGGCGCAGGCGGTGGACCAGGTATTCGCCGGGATGGATCGTGGCAGGCCGCCCTTCGGCGGTGACGCCGTGGATCCTCACGCCATCCGGAACATGCACGCGGTAGCACTTCATGGTCGTCTCCTGGTTCGTCGGACCACGACGGGCGGCGCGCGGTCGCCCGCCGGGCACGGCGCTCGCCTCAGCCGGCGGTCACCTCGATGCGCCGCGGCTGGGCGTGCGCCAGTTTCGGCACCTGCAGCGTGAGGATGCCGTCCTTGAGATTGGCCTCGATGCGGCCCGCGTCGAGCTCCCGGCTGAGCGTGAACGTGCGGCGGAAACGGGGGACGCTGAGTTCGGCGAAGAGCGCGCGCATCTGCGCCGGGGCGTCCAGCTCGACGCGGCCTTCGATGGACAGGGTGTCGCCGTCGAGCTTGACGTCGAGCCGCTCCCTGGAAACGCCGGGCATGTCGGCGAGCACGGTGATGCCGGTGGCATCCTCGAAGATGTCCACCGCGGGCGACACGGGACGCTCGCTCGACGCGGCGGACTTCGGGTCGGTGAGTTGGTTGCGTTCTGACATGGGGTTCTCCTGGGCGGTCGGATGATCGGGGCGTCAGCGCACGGCGATGCGCTGCGGTTGCGCGGCCGCGCTCAGGGCGACGCTGATGCGGAGCACGCCGTCGCGGTACCTGGCCTCCACCCGCATCGGGTCGACATCGTCGGGCAGGGAGACGGCGCGCGAGAAGCGGCCCGCGGGTCGCTCGTTCGCGTAGACCTGCGCCTTCGCGTCGCGTGGCGGGACGGCGGCCGCGCGCTCGCCCGAGATCTTGAGCACGTTGCGCTCGATGGTCACGTCGATCGACGAGGCGTCGATGCCGGGCGCGAACGCGAAGACCTCGACGCTGTCCGGCGTCCGGCCCACGTTGATTTCGGGAAACGCGCCGTAGGCGACCGAGCGGATGCCGCCCGGCGCGCCTTCGCCACCGAACGACCGGGACAGCAGCCGCTGCATGGCGTCCAGTTGATCGAAGAGGCTCTGAGGCCGCGTGTGCATGATTTCAAGCATGTCGAGCTCCTTGCGGTGGGTTGACGGGGGCTGCCGTCCGGCAGCCGGGCCTGGATCGGGCGCGAACGTCAGGCCGACGGGCCGGAAGGCGAGGCGTCGTGCCTCGGGTCGGCGGGCGATGCGGTGGCGGCGCGCAGCCGTCGCAGCATTTCGCGGGCCTGGAGGTAGGCCTCCAGCTGGCGCGCGGACATCGAGGCGACGCCGTGTCGTGCATCGCGTCGCGGAGAATGCGGTTGATGGGCGGGCATGTTCAGGCTGGCCATGATTCAGTCCTCTCCGAATCGGTGGGTGGCATCTCTCAGACGCCTCAGCTAGGAGCGTCGGCTATGGTTTCAAGCATGCAAAAGCTAGGTAAAAACCCGGAATCCCGCGAGGACCTCGCGACGTCGGCGCCACCCGCGGGGCACCGCGCCGCGACATGCCCGCGCTGCGATCGCGCCTTCGCCTGCGGCGTCGGTGCCGATCGCGCCACGCCGTGCTTCTGCGTCGGCTACGCGCTGGGCGCGGAGCGCCTGGCGGAGTTGCGCGCAAAGTGGTCGGACTGCCTGTGCGCCGATTGCCTGGCCGAGCTGGCCGCTCATCCGGAGCGCGCCGCATGACGCCGTCGCTGCGCGACATTGCCGCGATCACGCTGGACCTCGACGACACGCTGTGGCCCGTGCGCCCCACGCTGGCGGCCGCCGAGAAGGTGCTGGCCGGCTGGCTGCGCACGCACGCGCCAGCCACCGCCCAAGGCCTGCCGCCGGCCGCGATGCTGGCGCTGCGCGCGGAGGTGGCCGCCGAGCACCCGCACTGGGGGCACGACCTCAGCGCGATCCGCCTGGAGACGATCCGCCGCGGGCTGGCGCGCCACGGCGACGACCCGGCACTGGCCGAGCTCGCGTTCGAGGTGTTCTTCGAGGCCCGCCACGCCGTGACGCTGTACGACGACGTGCTGCCGGGCCTGGAACGACTGGCCTCGCGCTACCGGCTGGTGGCCGTGAGCAACGGCAACGCGGAGGTGCGCCGCATCGGGCTGGAGCGCTTCTTCTCCGGCTCGGTCTCGGCGCGATTGCACGGCGCTGCCAAGCCCGATCCGACGATCTTCGCGGCCGCTTGCGCCGCGGCCGGCGCCGCCCCGCACCAGGTACTGCACCTGGGCGACGACCTGGCCGCCGACGTGGACGGCGCCCTCGCCGCCGGCCTGCACGCGGGCTGGATCTGCCGGCCCGACGGCGCGCACGCGAGCGAGCCGCCGCGCGCCGGTGCGCACCGGTTCGCCGACCTGCTGCAGGTGGCGCAGGCGCTGGGCGTGTAAAGAATTGGAAAGGCCGGCAAAGGGGTCTGGCATCTCCTTCGTCCGCGCCGCTTCGCCGACAATCGCGGCGGTCTGGATCGCGGATGAAGGCAATGCCTGACCCCGATCGTGAGCCGGGGATCGGGGTCAGGCATTGCCTCGAATCGCGTTCGACTTGACGGCTCGCGGCTTCGCCTCGACGCGATTCGAGGAGATGCCAGACCCCTTCGGCGTGCCCCCGGGAGCGGGCCTATTGCTGCAGCGGCGGCGCCTCGGTCGTGCCTTCCGGCGGCTGGCCCACGCGCGAGGGCGCGACGCCGTTGTTCATGCCGCCGCGGTTCTGGGGATGCATGCCGCCGCGGCCGGGCACGCCGTTGAGCGGCACGGCCTGGCCCGGCATCTGCGGCGTGAACTGCGGCGCGTTGGCGGGCTGCGGGACACGCTGGCTCTGCGCGGGATCGGGCTGCGAGACGGCCGGCTGCAGCGTGCCGGTCTCGGCGGCCGCGGGCTCGGGCAGTTGCAGCGAGAACGCGGTGGGGCCGCCGGACGGGCCGAACTCGGCGCCGCGCTTGCTCACCGCCAGCAGGGTGGTGTTGCCGTCGAGGACCGAGCCCACGCGCCACGTGCGCGCCGGCTGGCCGTCGATCGTCACGACGGCGAAGCCTCCGCCGGCCGAGCCGCTGGGCGGGGCGATGACGCCCACGAGCTGGAAGCGTTCGCTCTCCGGATGCACCTGCGCCGCAGCGACCGTCGGCACGACGATGGCGCCGAACAGGCGCTCCATCGGCCCATTGGCCGCCACCGCCTGCGGCGCCTGCGCCCCGGGGGGCACGGGCCGCGTGGCGGCGAAGATCTTCAGACCCCAGAAAGCGGCGCTTGCCGCCACCAGGGCCCAGACGAAAAAGCCGGTCCAGCGGGAACTCATGCGCGGATTATGATTCAAGACTTGGTGGCCGCAGGCCTTACGGAATTCCCTTCATGAATCAAGTCATCACCGCACGCCGCCGTTCACGTGGCTTCACGTTGCTCGAGCTGATGGTCGTGATCGTCATCATCGGCGTGCTCGCGGCGCTGATCGCGCCGAAGGTGCTGGAGAACGTCGACAGGGCCAAGATCACCGCGGCGCAGGCCGACATCTCCAACCTGATGAACGCGCTGAAGATGTACAAGCTGGACAACGGCCGCTACCCGAGCAGCGACCAGGGCCTGCAGGCGCTCGTCGCCAAGCCCACCGGCGGCACGATTCCCGGCAACTGGCGCAGCTACCTCGACAAGCTGCCCGACGACCCCTGGCACCACCCCTACCAGTACGCCAACCCGGGCGTGCACGGAGAAATCGATGTGTTCAGCTTTGGTGCCGACGGGCAGCCCGGCGGTGAAGGCAACGACGCGGACATCGGTTCCTGGCAGTAGGCCGCGCCGCGCCGCGGCCGGCTTCACCTTGCTGGAGTTGATGGTCGTGGTGCTGATCGTGGCCGTGGCCTCGGCGGCCATCTCGCTGACGCTGCGCGACCGCTCGCAGAGCAAGCTCGAGGAAGAGGGCGCCCGCCTTTCCGCGCTGCTCGAGACCGCCCGCACGCAATCGCGCATCGTCGGCACCGAGGTGCGCTGGCAGCCGCTGGCCACCGGCGGCTTCCAGTTCCAGGGCCTGCCGTCGCTCGCGGCCAAGGAACTGCCCACCGGGTGGCTGGACGGCGAGACCACGGCGACCATCGTCGGCGCGCCGCAGCTGCGCCTGGGCCCCGAGCCGCTGCTGCCCGCGCAGCGCGTGATGCTGCACCTGGGCGAGCACGAACTGGCCGTCGGCACCGACGGCCTGTCGCCGTTCCAGATCGTCACCGGCGCCGACGCGGTGGCCGCCCGATGAACGCCGCGCGCGGCTTCACGCTGATCGAGGTGATGGTCGCGCTCGCGATCGTCGCCATCTCGCTGGCCGCCGGCTCGCGCGCCGCGAGCTCGGTCGTCGACACCTCGCAGCGCCTGTCCGACGTCGTGCTCGCGCAGTGGTGCGCCGACAACCAGCTGACCGAGCTGCACCTGACGGGCGAGTTGCCCAGCGTGGGCAAGTCGTCCTTCAGCTGCATCCAGCTCGGGCGCACCTTCAAGGGCACGGTCAACGTGCAGCCCACGCCGAATCCCAGCTTCCACCGCGTGGACGCCGTCGTCGCCAACGAGGACGACCGCGAGCTGCTGACCATCTCCACCGTGATGTCGGCGCACTGATGGCCGCGCACGCAACGCATCGCCCCGCCGCGGGCTTCACGCTCGTCGAGGTGCTGGTCGCGCTGGTGATCATGGCCATCCTGTCGGCCATGGCCTTCCGGGGCATCGACGCCGTGATGCGCGCCAAGGACACCGCGCTGGCGGCCACCGACCGCACGCTCAAGCTCAACACGGGCATGTCGCAGTTCGAGTACGACGTCTCGCAGATCGTCGACAGCAAGGTGCTGCCGCAGGCGGTGATGTTCGACGGCGCCACGCTGCGGGTGGCGCGCCGCACGCACGAGGGCATCCAGCTGGTGCTGTGGACGCTGCAGGACCGGCGCTGGCAGCGCTGGGCCAGCGGCTCGTATATCCACATGTCCGAGCTCACCGACGCGTGGATGCGCACCCAGCAGTGGGACGCCATCAGCGGCAACGCGGTCACCGTGCTCGACAACGTCGACTCGTTCCAGGTCTACCTGTGCAACCCCGCCGCGGTCAACATCAACGGCTGCAGCTGGAACAACGTGCAGTCCACGCAGGGCGCACAGGCGCAGCCCGTCCAGCCCGGGGGAGCGAAGGTGGTGCCCGTGCAGCCCAGCGCGATCCGCATCTCGCTGAAGCTGCCCGAGGGCGAGCTCACGCGCGAACGGGAGCTGCCGCGATGGTGACCCCGCGCCGCCACCGCCGGCAGGCCGGCGCCGCGATCCTGCTGGCGCTGCTGATCATGACCCTCGTGGCCACGCTGGCCGCCGGCATGGTGTGGCTGCAATGGCGCGGCATCGAGGTGGAGGCCGCCGAGCGCACGCGGGCGCAGGCCGAGTGGCTGCTCAACTCGTCGCTGGACTGGGGCAACCTGATCCTGAAGTCGTCCGTCCGCAACGGCCAGACCGAGGACGACCTGGGCCAGCCCTGGGCCACGCCGCTGGCCGAGACCAAGCTGTCCAGTTTCCTGTCGGCCGACGGCAACCATTCCTCCGAGGGCGGCCCGGAGGCCTACCTATCGGGGCAGATCAGCGACGCCGAGGGCAAGTACAACCTGTACAACCTCGTGGTTCCGACAACCGCGGAGACCGGCAAGTTCAGCGAGATCAACCGGCTGAAGATCATCTGCACCGCCATCGGCATCTCGCCCGAGGTCGCCACGACGCTGGGCGCGGGCCTGAGCGAGAGCTTCAATGCGCAGCAGAACGCCGGCACCGGCGGCCAGCCCGGCAACAGCGTGCTGATGCCCGTGCAGCTGGACGACCTGGCCTGGTACGGGATCGACCCGAAGGTGCTCAAGCAGCTGGAGCCGTTCGTGCAGTTGCTGCCGCCCGGCGCGGGACAACAGGGCTTGGTCCTGACCACCATCAACGCGAACACGGCGCCCGCGGAGGTGCTGATGGCGGCGCTTCCGGGGATCTCGCGCGCGCAGGCCCAGCAGCTCATCCTGGCCCGCCAGACGCACCCGTTCACCAAGCCGACCGACATCTGGCTCGCGTTGAGCCGCAACGCCGCCACCCCCTGGGAGCCGCAGGAAGGCCTCCCGAGGAACCAGGTCGACGTGAAGTCCTACCACTTCGAGATCTACGGCCAGCTGCGCCTCGAGCAGCACGTCGTGCGCGAGCGTTCCGTGGTGTGGCGCAAGGACCCGTTCTCTCCGATCCAGGTGTTGCGGCGCGAGCGGCTTGCGCCCGACGCCACATGACGCGATACCGCGAACAAGGGATTGCCGTCGCCGTCGCCGAACCTGCCCTTCGCGTTTTCCCGCAGCGCCGTGTGACACAAAGTCGCCGGAACCGTCACCGCCACAGGCCACAATACCCAGCTTTGCCCCTGCGGCCCCGCCGAGCACGCCGTGCCGGCGCGGGCATCCGGCGTTCACACGCTGGCTGTAAATTCGCCTTTCGCAACCCATGTCCACGCTGATCATCCTGCCTGCAGCCCAGCCCCGGCTCGCTGCCCCGACGACCGCCGGCCATGCCGCGCCCGCCGAGTTCGACTACGTGCTGAGCACCGACGGCCAGCGCGTGACCGAGCACGGGCGGGCGGCACCGGCGGCGCTGCCGCGCGCGGCCCAGGTGGTGCTGGTGCTGCGCCCGGCCGACGTGGCGTTCCAGCGCATCGCGATCCCCAAGGCCCCCGCCGCCCGCCTGCGCGCCGCGCTCACCGGCGTGATGGAGGAGGGCCTGCTGGAGGACGAGGACGACATCCACCTGGCCGTGGCGCCCGACGCCAAGGCCGGCGCCGAGCACTGGGTGGCGGTGGTCAACAAGCCGTGGCTGCGCGCCCAGCTCGACGCGCTCGAGGCCGGCAACGTCGCGCTGGACCGCGCGGTGCCCTCGTGGTGGCCCGACCAGGGCGTGGCCGGCCACACCTTCCGCGAGGGCGGCCCCGACGAGCCGGCCCAGCTCGCCTGGCGCGACGACGCCGGCGTGCTGTGCGTGCCGCTCGCCAGCCCCGTGTCGCGCGCCCTGCTCACCGCGCTGCCCGAGGACACCGTCGTGCGCTGGACGGCCACGCCCGAGACGGCGCTCGACGCCAGCGAGTTCGTGGGCATGCCCGTGGCGTCGGTCACCGACGAGGAACAGGCCCTGCGCGCCGCGCGCGCCGGCTGGAACCTGCTGCAGTTCGAGCTCGCGCCGCAGCGCCGCGGCGTCAAGCTGGTGCGCGACCTGGCCGCCCGCTTCGCCTTCGACCCCGCATGGCGCGTCACGCGCATCGGGCTCGCGGCGCTGGTGGTGGTGACGCTGCTGGGCCTGAACATCCGCGCGTTCCAGGAAAGCAGCCGCATCGCGGCCAAGAAGGCGGCGCTCACCACGATCGTGGCCGAGACCTTCCCCAACGTGAAGTCCATCTACGAGCCCGCCGCGCAGGCCCAGAAGGAGATCGACACGCTGCGCGCCGCCGCCGGCCACCCCGGCGACGGCGACATCGAGACGCTGCTGCAGGCCGCGGAATCCGCCTGGCCGCAAAGCCACTCGCCCATCGACAACCTGAAGTTCGAGCCCGGACACCTGACGCTGCCGGCCAACGGCTGGTCGCCGCAGGAAATCGAACGATTCACCACGCAGCTGCGCGCCGCCAACGTCGACGTGCAGTCGAACACCGGCAAGCTGGTGCTGAGCCATCGCCAGCCCTCGGCGCGGAGCAAGTAGATGAGCGCCATCACCGACACCCGCGACCAATTGCGCGAACGCTACACGAAGCTCGATGCGTGCGAACGCCAGATGGTGGTCGTCATCGGCCTCGCGCTGGCCTTCCTGTTCGTCTGGCTCGTGTTCGTGCGGCCGGCGTGGAAGACGCTCGACGACGCGCCGGCGCTGCGCGAGCAGGCCGACGCGCAACTGCTGCAGATGCAGGCCATCTCCAACGAGGCCAAGCAGCTGCGCGCGCTGCCGCCGGTGCCGCAGGCGGTGGCCGAGCAGGTGCTGAAGGCCGCCACCGACGCGCTCGGCGGCAAGGCCAAGCTGTCGGTCCAGAACGACCGCGCCGTGCTGTCGCTCACCGGCGCCAGCGGCGAGGACCTCCGCAAGTGGCTGATCCAGGCCCGCGGCGGCGCGCGCGCTCGCCCGATCGAGGCCAACCTCGTGCGCGCCGGCGACGGCTACAACGGCACGCTGGTCGTCGCGATGGGTTCGCCGCAGTGATGGCCGGAGCCGTGTCCACTCCTCGCGCGGGACGCTTGCAGTGCGCCGCACGGCCGCCCGAAGGCGCACGCACCGCAGCCGCCAGGCGGAGGGTGGCCTGATGAGCATCGTCCGTTTGCGCCCGGCCAAGGCCAAGCGCGGCTTCGCGCCGTCGCGGTTCGCCAAGCCGCCCGAGGAAGGCCAGGCGCGCCTGCTGCGGCGCCATCGCCGGTTCGCGATCGCCGGCGCGGCCATCGGGCTGGTGACGGGCATCGTGGCCACGCTGCCGGCCAGCCTGCTCGCCAACGCCGTGGCCAGCGCCACCGGCGACCAGTTCCTGCTGGCCGAGGCCGAGGGCACGGTGTGGAGCGGCAGCGCCATCACGGTGCTCACCGGCGGCCAGGGCAGCCACGACGCCTCGGTGCTGCCCACCCGGCTCGAATGGACGCTGCGCCCGCGCTGGAACGGGCTGTCGCTGCACCTCACGCAGGACTGCTGCCTGGCGCACGGCATGGATCTCAGCGTGCGCCGCACGCTCGACGCCTGGCAGGTGAACGTCATCGGCCCCGACGAGCGCGGCAAGCCCGCGGCGCCGGCCGCCCCGGGGAGGCCGGGCGGCGCCGACGAGGCGGCGCTGGCTGGCGGCACGCCGCTGGGCCAGTGGCCCATGGGCTGGCTCGAGGGCCGCGGCTTCCCCTGGAACACGATCCATCCCGGCGGCGTGCTCACGCTGAGCACGCACAACCTGTCGTTCGCGCTCAAGGGCGGACACTGGAGCACACTGGGCAGCGCGCAGGTGGAGATCCGCCAGGCCTCGTCGCGGCTGACCACGCTCGACTCGCTGGGCACGTACCGCGTCCTCATCCAGCCGGACTCGAGCACGCAGGTCCGGCCGGGCGACGGCGCCACGCGCGCGCTGGTGTGGATCTCGACCATCGACGGCGCGCTGCGGATCAAGGGCAGCGGCCTCATCGGCGCCACGGGCCTGCGCGTCCGGGCCGAGGCCTCGGCCGCCCCGGGCGCCGAGGCGGCGCTGGACAACTTGCTGAATCTCATCGGACGCCGCAACGGTGCGCTGTCCGTCATTTCGATCGGGTGATCATGGAACGAACCGCACTCTCCCTCCGCCGTCTGCACGCGACCTCCATCGCGATCGCCCTGCTCGCCTCGTCCGTCACCCCGCAGCTCCAGGCCGCGCCGAGCAAGGCCGGCCAGGCCGCGTCCTCGGCGGACGGCTCGGCCGACGACGTGGTGCCCACCTCGCGCTCCACGAGCCAGAAGGTGACGCTGAACTTCGTCAACGCCGACATCGAGGCCGTCTCGCGCGCCATCGGCGCCATGCTCAACCGCGACATCCTGGTCGACCCGCGCGTCAAGGGCAACATCACCGTCTACAACGACAAGCCGCAGCCGCTGGGCGAGGCCTATCGCAACTACCTGTCGGCGCTGCGCGGACTCGGCTTCACGGTGGTGGAGTCGGGCGGCTTCCTGAAGGTGGTGCCCGAGGCCGACGCGAAGCTGCAGACCAGCGCCGTCTCGGTGGGCGCGCCCTCGGTGCGCGGCGACCAGGTGCTCACGCAGATCTTCAAGCTCAACTACGAGAACCCGAACAACCTCGTGGCCGTGCTGCGCCCGCTGATCACCGCCAACAACACGATCAACGCGAGCCCGGGCAACAACTCGCTGGTCATCACCGACTACGCCGACAACCTGCAGCGCATGGCCAAGATCATCGCCGCGCTCGACCAGCCCGCCGGCGGCGAGCTGCAGGTGGTGCCGCTGAAGAACGCGGTGGCCTCCGACGTGGTGCAGACGGTGCAGAAGCTGATCGACGGCTCCGGCGCCTCCACGCCGGGCGTGCCCGGGCAGACCAGCTCGACGTCCGTCATCGTGGAGAACCGCACCAACTCGCTGATCGTGCGCGCGCCCAACCAGGCGCGCATGGCCACCGCGCTCAACATCATCGACAAGCTGGACCAGCCGACGCCCAACGGTGGCCCCGCGGGCAACATCTGGGTGGTCTACCTGAAGAACTCCGACGCCGTGAAGATGGCCGAACTGCTGCGCGCCGCGATCTCGGCCGGCAGCACGGGCGGCGGCGGCGGCGGCACGTCGGGCGGCACCGGCGGTACATCGGCTGCCGACGGCCGCAGCACGGCCACGCAGAACCCGAGCGCGGCCACCGGCAGCTCCGGCACCGCCGGCGGCGCCTCGGCCCAGGCCACCACGCCGGTGGCCGCGTCGGCGCGGCCGTCCACCGGCGGCCAGGTGCAGGCCGACCCGGCCACCAACTCGCTGATCATCACCGCCTCCGAGCCGGTGTACCGCCAGATGCGCCAGGTGATCGACCAGCTCGACGTGCGCCGCGCGCAGGTCTACGTCGAGGCGCTGATGATCACCGTCGACGCCACCAAGGCGGCCGACATCGGCTTCCAGTGGCAGGGCCTGCTGGGCGCGGGCGGCAATTCCTACGTGGGCGGCGGGACCAATTTCGCGCAGAACGCCAATGGCAACGGCGGCGGCAACATCATCGACCTCGCGGTGGCCGCTGGCACGGTCGCGCGGGGCGGCACGACGACCACCACCACGACGTCTTCCGGCACCACAGTCTCGAGCCAGCTCGGCAACGGCCTCAACCTGGGCTGGGTGCCCAAGATCAACGGCGTCTACACGCTGGCCGCGCTGGCCCACTTCCTCGAGACGAACGCCGGCGGCAACGTGCTGTCCACGCCCAACCTCATCGCGATGGACAACGAGGAAGCCAAGATCGTCGTCGGCCAGAACATCCCGCTGGTCACAGGCAGCTTCACCAACACCGGTGGCAGCAGCAGCAGCGTCAACCCGTTCCAGACAGTGGAACGCCAGGACGTGGGCATCACGCTGCGCATCAAGAGCCAGATCGGCGAGAACGGCACCGTGCGCATGACGATCTACGAGGAGAATTCGTCGGTCCTGGGCACCAACAGCCAGGTCACGAACAAGACCTCGGTCGAGACCTACGTCACCGTCGACGACGGCGCCATGATCGCCCTCGGCGGGCTCATCAAGGACGAGTACAACGACAACACCACCGGCGTGCCGCTGCTGCAGAGCATCCCGCTGCTGGGCAACCTGTTCAAGAGCTCCGACCGCACGCGCCACAAGAGCAACCTGATGCTGTTCCTGCGCCCGATCGTGATCCGCACCCAGGCGGACGCCGACAAGCTCACCATCAACCGCTACGACTCGATCCGGGCCCAGCAGCAGAGCCTGCAGCCGGACCCGAGCCTGCTGATGCGGGTCAACGACGCGCCGGTCGTGCCTGCCGTCAAGCCCAACACGCACATCGACACCGGCGTGCCGCAGGATCCCCAGACGAAGTCGATCGACGTGCCCAGCGTGACGCCGGTGCCCGACCTGCGCGATCCGCCGCCGCCGTCGCCCACCAAGTAATCCGAGCGAGGCCACCATGGGCGCACGCCATCCCCTGCCCTACGCCTGGGCCAAGACGTATTCGGTGCTGATCGAGGACGACGGCCGCGAGCGCGTGCTGCACGTCAGCGACGGCACCTCGCGCACGGCGCTGGCCGAGGTGCTGCGGCTGCATGCCGTCGACCGCATCGAGCGCGAGACGCCGGCCGCGCTGCAGACCCGCATCGCGCAGGCCTACTCCGGCGGCCAGGGCAGCGCCGCGTCGGTGGTGGGCGAGGTGGAGAGCGCCGTCGACCTGTCGCGCATGATGCAGGAGCTGCCCGCGGTGGAAGACCTGCTGGAGGCCTCCAACGACGCGCCCATCATCCGCATGCTCAACGCGCTGCTCACGCAGGCGGCCAAGGACGGCGCGAGCGACATCCACATCGAGCCCTACGAGCGCAGCTCCAGCGTGCGCTTCCGCGTGGACGGTACGCTGCGCGAGGTGGTGCAGCCCAACAAGGCGCTGCACGCCGCGCTCATCTCGCGCCTGAAGATCATGGCCGAGTTGGACATCTCCGAGAAGCGCCTGCCGCAGGACGGCCGCATCTCGCTGCGCATCGGCGGCCGCGCCATCGACGTGCGCGTCTCCACGCTGCCGTCGGCGCACGGCGAGCGCGCGGTGCTGCGCCTGCTGGACAAGGGCGAGCAGAAGTTCAGCCTCGAGTCGCTGGGCATGGACGGCGAGGTGCTGGCGCAGTTCCACCGCCTGGTGCAGCAGCCGCACGGCATCGTGCTGGTGACCGGCCCCACCGGCTCGGGCAAGACGACCACGCTGTACGCGTCGCTCACGCGCCTGGACACGCGCACGTCCAACGTGCTCACGGTGGAAGACCCGGTCGAATACGAGCTGCCCGGCATCGGCCAGACGCAGGTCAACCCGAAGATCGACCTCACGTTCGCCAAGGCGCTGCGCGCGATCCTGCGCCAGGATCCCGACGTGGTGATGATCGGCGAGATCCGCGATTTCGAGACCGCCCAGATCGCCATCCAGGCCTCGCTGACGGGCCACCTGGTGCTGGCCACCGTGCACACCAACGACGCGCCGTCCACGGTCAACCGGCTGATCGACATGGGCGTGGAGCCCTTCCTGCTCAGCTCGTCGCTGCTGGGCGTGCTGGCGCAGCGCCTCGTGCGCAAGCTCTGCGAGTACTGCAAGCGCGAGGACGAGCACCATCGCTGGCATCCGGTGGGCTGCGAGCACTGCGTGAGCTCGGGCTACAAGGGCCGCACCGGCGTCTACGAGCTGCTGGTGGTGGACGAGGCCATCCAGAGCCTGATCCACGGCCGCGCCGCCGAGCACGACCTGATCAAGGCCGCCGTGGCCAACGGCATGCGCTCGATGCGCGAGGACGGCGAGCGCCTGGTGCGCGAGGGTGTCACGTCGCTGGAAGAAGTCGTCCGCGTGACCCGCGACTAGGGCATCCCATGCCGGCCTACAAATACGAGGCGCTCGACGCCAACGGCAAGTCGTCCACCGGCATCGTCGAGGCCGAGACGATGAAGGCCGCGCGCACGCACCTGCGCGGGCTGCAACTGGTGCCGCTGGGCCTGCAGCCGGTGGCCGTGACGGAGGCCGGCGGCGCCAGGCAGGGCTTCTTCGTGCCCAAGGCGTTCTCGTCGTCGGGCCTGGCCGTGTGGACGCGCCAGCTCGCCGGCCTGGTGGGCGCCGGCCTGCCGCTCGAACGCGCGCTCACCGCGCTCGCCGACGAGGCCGAGGAGCAGCGCCAGCGCGACCTGATCGCGCATCTGCGCAGCGAGGTCAACGGCGGTACGCCCTTCGCGCGCGCGCTGGGCAGCGTGCCGCGCGAGTTCGACGACGTCTACCGCGCGGTCGTCGCCGCGGGCGAGCAGAGCGGCGCGCTGGGCCGCGTGCTGGAGCGCCTGGCCGACGACCTGGAGGAACGCCAGGCCCTCAAGGGCAAGCTGATCGGCGCGGCGCTGTATCCGGCCATCGTCTCGGTGATCGCGGTCTTCATCGTCGGCTTCCTGGTCACCTACGTCGTGCCGCAGGTGGCCACCGTGTTCGCGAGCGGCAAGC